>Ga0222671_1000347_pt1 | contig 15323 bp, 12 predicted proteins | sample AntAcemetagen797_FD_179849 | JGI IMG/M metagenome (GOLD analysis project Ga0222671, IMG submission 179849) | Saline water microbial communities from Ace Lake, Antarctica - #797 | ecosystem: Environmental > Aquatic > Non-marine Saline and Alkaline > Saline | place: Antarctica: Ace Lake... | reverse complement strand
TACACTAACAAAGAGGACGCTAGATATGCGTATATCGCGCCATTCTACAAGCAGGCGAAAGATGTTGCGTGGCAGTACCTTAAGAAAGCTACGCGAGGCCTTGCTATTGAAACAAGGGAAAGTGACTTGCGGGTCATACTTCCTAACGGTCAATGGATTACGCTCTACGGCGCTGATAACCCCGACGCTTTGCGGGGGATTTACCTTGACGGCGTTGTACTTGACGAGTTCGGAGATTGTAGACCGTCCCTTTGGGCCGAAGTTGTACTCCCAACACTTGCCGACCGTAAAGGGTGGGCGACGTTCATTGGCACGCCGAAAGGCAAAAATCACTTTTACGAGATAGTACAACGCTCGATAGCAGAAGAAAGATGGTTCCACATGACGCTGAAAGCGTCGGAATCAGGCTTGTTAGACCAAGAAGAACTAACAGAAATGAAAGCGCTCATGGACGACGCGCAGTACGCGCAGGAACTTGAATGCGATTTCACTGCAGCGGTGAAAGGTACGTATTACGCTGCTATGATACAAAAAATGGAAGTTATGGGACACATAGGCAATCAGCCTGACCTATACGATCCTATGCAGCCTGTGTACGCCAGTATGGACCTTGGACGCAAAGACAGCACGGCGGTATGGTTCTGGCAAGAGCACGGGGACACGATAAACCTAATCGATTACGAAGAAATGTCAGGTGAAATAATTGAAGACCATATTAAAATGTTTAGGACTAAGCCCTACAAGCTCGAAAAGCTATGGGTTCCACACGATGCCGTTGCGCACACCGTCCAGACTCGTCGGTCTAGTATCGAGCAATTTCAAGACGCAAACTTTCCTGTGGCGAAAGTACCCCAACTTGGCAGACAGCAGGGCATTGACGCCGCACGACTGATGCTGCCTAAATGCCGTATAGACGCGCGCAAGTGTCACGGCGGCATTGAGGCCCTAAGAGCGTACCGAAGAGAGTACAACGAGCTTACCAAAGCCTACCGCGACACCCCGCTACACAACTGGGCCTCAGACGGCGCAGACTCGTTTAGATATTTGAGCTTGGTGGCAAATCAGAAGCAGGTTACACTTGAGACACCAAAGTCAACTATAATTTTGCCTGAGCCTGTTACGTATTCGTTAGACCAGCTATACGAGGAACAGTCGTCAGGGCGTGTTTTGTCTATTTCTAGGCGGAGAATAAGTTAATGGCCTACAACGATTCTACAGACAGCCAGGGAAATATTGAGTCCCTATCCGAATTCCGCAAGGGTAAAAACGATCAATGGCAGCGTTGGAAAACCGAATTTGACGCGGCAGACACCGCAAGTAAAAAATGGCTAAAGCAGGGTAACAAGACTGTCGAGAAGTTTACGGGCAGCAAAAAGAATTCAGAAAGTGAAATGTTTAGACTAAACCTGTTTCACTCGAATATTGAAACGTTAATGGCCATGATGTTTGGTAAGCTCCCTGAGATAACGTTCTCACGTACTAACATGGACTTTAACGACGATATCGCACGTGTGGCAGGCATGATCTATCAGCGCATGTTAAACGCCGACATAGGCACGCCAAACGACCAGTATTCCGAAACGCTAAAACAATGCCTCGAAGATCGTATGTTACCCGGCTTAGGTATTGCTAGGGTGCGCTATGATTTTGACGAGGAAGAAGAACAGATAGCGGCGGTGTATGACATAAAAACAGGTGTTGAACTCGCCAGCGCAGAAACAATAAACCAAGCGTCTAACGAGCGCGCGCCCATTGATTACGTACACTGGCGTGACTTTAAGTGGTCCCCGTGCCGTACGTGGGCCGAAACTAGATGGCTAGCCTATAAAACACTATTCACGCGTGATCAGCTTGTAGAAAGGTTTGGTGAGAAGATAGGTAACAAAATACCGCTTACCTCGTCAAAATACAGCCAAGAGGAAAAAAACGGCGACGAGACGCTAAGTCAAGACGCGTTCAAGCGTGGTGAAATATGGGAGATTTGGGACAAGGTAGCCCGCAAGGTTCACTGGTGGTCGCCCGAATATAAAGACATGCTGGACAGCAAAGACGACCCGCTAGGCCTTACGGGGTTCTACCCGTCGCCGCAGCCTATGACGGCTAACGTTACTACAACGGCGTTTATGCCTATCCCCGACTATGTTATGGCCGAGGACTTGTATCTAGAAATAGATAAGTTAGAAACCAGAATTTCGCTTATAACCGAAGCGGTTAAAGTAGTGGGCGTCTACGATATGAACTCGACAGGCGTGAAGCGCATGATGTCTGAGGCGGTAGAAAACGAATTAATACCTGTCGATAACTGGGCTATGTTTGCTGAAAACGGCGGGCTGCAGGGCCAAATCGATTGGATGCCTATCGAAGAAATATCAAACGTGCTTGAAAAGCTCATAGGACGGCGTAACGACGCAATGGCACTGCTAGGGCAGATAACAGGCATGGACGACGTAATGCGCGGTGCCAGCCAAGCTGGCGGCGCTGCTAGCGCTACTGAGCGCGCATTGCAGGCAAGATTTAGCTCTGTGCGTATTCAAGCCCTTCAAGACGAGTTTGCTAAGTACGCAACGGATTTGATACGCCTACGCGCGGAAGTTGTAAGTAACCACTTCTCGCCTGAATCGATAGTTAAACAATCCAATATTATGTACACAGCGGACCAAGAGTTAGTCGAGCCCGCTATCGCAATGATCAAAGAGCGCACCGATCTTATATGGCGTATCCAGGTTAAACCCGAATCTGTGGCTATGGTCGATTATGCGCAGCTTAAAGAAGAACGTACCGCGTATATAACGGCGCTGGCTACGTTTATGCAGTCTGCAGCGCCGCTAGTCGAAATGGACCCCAAAGCTACGCCGATACTATTAGAAATGCTCAAATGGGGCTTAGCAGGCTTTAAAGGCTCTAACGAAGTCGAAGGCGTGCTAGATCAAGCGATCAAGTCTATGCAAGGCGCGCAGGGTGAAGAACAGGAAGGCGAAGAACAACCAAGCGACGCGCAAGTTAAAGCGCAAATGCAGCAAGCTAAACAAGAGTTCGAAAAGTTAAAGACCCAAGCCACGCAAGATTTCGAGCGCGAGAAATGGGCGCATGAAAAAGAAATGGCTCAAATAGAAGCGCAAAATAGCCAAACGCAAGTTTCTATGGAAGCGGAAAAGGATATACAAAAAGAATCCGCGCAGTACGAGTTCAATATTGAAGAAGAGAAAAACGAGACAACCGAGTTTATAAAACGTGAACGCGCGCGCAAAGCGCTTACGCCTAACAAAACAGGACAGTAGACAATGCTTTCACGATTAGATAGGGTACTACATAACGAAGGCTTCAAGCCTAAACCCTACAAAGACACGGCGGGCGTGCTAACGATAGGCCACGGGCTTACGTACCTTACCCGCGCCGAGTCAAGAGCCATAGTCGAAACTAGGCTGCGGGATTTAGATATCAAATTGAAAAAAAGTAAGCCTTGGCTGCTAAAATACCCATCTGAGGTACGCGAAATAATTGTAGAAATGAATTTCCAATTAGGCGTGCGAGGTACTAACGAGTTTAAAAAAATGTTTGCAGCACTTCGTAAACGGGATTTTAAAACTGCTGCCGCCGAAATGCGCGACAGTAAATGGTATAGACAGACACCTAATAGAGCCGAACGAATGGCTAAACGAATGGAAAAAGTTAATGGGTAAAAGAACGTGGGTACAAAGGCCAGAAGGCCTAGTAGAAGTATTCCGGGAAGGCCCGCAAAATAGCGTAGCGCCTAGTATACGTATGGACGTGCAGCCGTTTAGGTCGCCTATTGACGGCAGTATGATCTCAACGCGTGCAGGGCTTAACGCACACAACTTGCGCCACGGCGTATCTAACGACCCTGATTCGCTAGCTGAAAAAACTAAGCGTCACCTAGATAACCAGCAGAGCCACGGGCGAGGTGCGGAGGCAAAAAAAGAACGCATAGCAGCGCTAGTGGAAAGTTACGACCGCGCCAGTGCGGGCAATTTTCAAAGACACGTTCAATACGAAGATTAAAACCGCTACAGTAGGAGTAGTAAATTATGCCAACAGAAAACACAGAAAATAGCGAATTTGAAGAAGAAGTATTAGCCGCCGACGACATGCGCGAAAGTTTAACCGCCGCGTTTGACGAAAGCGTAGCCGGCGAAGGCGACGGCGAAAGCGAAGGTGAAAAGCCCGCAGAAGGTGAAAAGTCTGTAGAAGGTGAAAAGCCTGTAGCGCCCGCAGAAGGCGAAAAGCCTGCAGCCGAAGAAGCTACGGCGCCTGCTTCGTGGTCCCCCACTGCGCGCGAAGAGTGGGCCAAAGTGCCCAAGTCCGTACAGGAAACTATAAGCAAGCGCGAAAAAGAAATCACTACGGCCATGCAGGAGTCGGCTAACGCCAGGCAACAAATGGCGTCGTTTAGCGACATGGTTAAGCCCTTTCAAGGTATGTTTGCATCACAAGGCGTACAAAACCCCATGCAGGGTGTATACAACGTTTTGCAGACTACCGCGCAGCTACAAGGCGGCACGCCTCAGAACAAAGCGGTGGCTATGGCCGGATTAGTAAAACAGTTCAATGTCAGCATAAAAGACTTAGACGACGCGCTCGTAGGCAACGTACAGGCCGAGCAGCAAGCGCCTACAGACGCGCGCTACGACAAGTTAGAAAACGAATTTAAAGCGCTGCAATCGCGTTTTCATGGCCAAGACCAAGCCGAACAAGCGCAAATAAATGCTGAAACGCAAACGTTCCTAAAAGAAACACCTTTCGCTAGCGACGTGCGCACGGTAATGGCCGACTTTATGGATTTAGCGTCTAAAGCGGGTCAAAAATTAACACTAAAAGAGTCTTACGACCGCGCTATAGCTACGCGACCCGACATACAAGCAATACTCGCTAACCGCGCAAAAGCCGAGTCAAGTACCGCGCATTTAAACAAATCTCGCGCAGCGGGCGTAATCGTTCCAATCAATAGCGAAGGTGGTGGCGCAGCGCCAAAACCTACGTCTTTGCGCGGGGCACTTGACGCGGCGTGGGACGAGGGCTAATATCGCGGTTAACGTACCAAATTACGAAAGCAGTAGCCCCACGGCACCGCCGAGCTGAAAAGCCCACGGCGGCACACGAAGCGAACCTTTAGTAATTAGAAAGTTAGACCCCACGGCACCGCCGAGGTTTAAACAATCTAAGGTAAAGCAACCTTAATTCTAATTATTGGAGGATTCGCCAAATGGCATTCCCTAACATTTCCGACATTATCGCAACCACGATAGAAAGTCGCTCGAAGAAAATTGCGGATAACGTAACCGACAACAACGCCGTACTAAAAAAACTCAGTATGGCAGGTAAAATTAAAACCGTTTCTGGCGGCTCGAAGATTCTTGAAGAATTGTCTTTTGCCGAAAACAGCAACGCCGGGTGGTATTCTGGCTATGATCTGCTTTCTACTGGCGCTTCGGACGTTATAAGCGCCGCAGAATTTGACCTAAAACAAGCAGCGGTTCCCGTTGTTATTTCCGGTTTGGAAATGCTACAAAACAGCGGCAAAGAGCAGATGATCGACTTGCTCGAAGCCCGCATGGAAGTAGCCGAATCTACACTATCTAACCTAATTGCTGCGGCCATGTACTCAGACGGTACGGGTTCAGGGGGTAAGGAAATTACCGGTTTAGACCTTGCGGTTCCGGTAGACCCGACTACGGGCACGTATGGCGGCATTAACCGAGCTAATTACGCGTTCTGGCAGTCAAAAGTTTCATCATCTGCGCTAACGTCTACCAACGTTCAGCAAGCTATGAACGGTTTGTGGGCCAGTTTAATTCGGGGTAAGGATATGCCCGATATTATCCTTATGGATAACAGCATGTGGGAAATTTACGTCGCCTCGCTACAAGCGCAGCAGCGTTTTCACCAAGCTGAAGTCGGCGACTCAGGGTTTCCAACGCTTAAGTTTATGGGTACCGACGTGGTACTCGACGGCGGCATAGGCGGCAACGCGACAAACAAAACCGCGTATTTCCTTAACACGAAGTATTTGAAATACCGCCCGCACGCACAACGCAACATGGTGCCTTTAAGCCCAAACCGTCGTTATGCCACTAACCAGGACGCAGAAGTACAAATTCTCGCTTGGGCAGGTAACATGACGTCGTGTGGCGCTCAATTCCAAGGCCGATTGATTGATACTGATTAGTAGCTCTTAAATCCCTATGGCGTAGTATTTCGGCGCCATAGGCTTTTTTAACAGAATCGAAGGAATAAAATTTATGAATATTGGAATTGATATAACCTCAGTACGTACAACAGCCGAAGGTGCTGAATTTCGTGTCGGTACAGTAATGTCTCTTGAAGGGACTACTGGCGGTACGCAAGAGTTTATCTACGTCGAGACGTCAGAAGCAGTAACGGCAGCAGGATACCTCTGTGTCCTTGATAGCGCTAATATTGCTGAAATGGCGGACACAACTTCAACGGCCCCCGGTGCAGGCGCAGGAGCGCGCGTAGGCGCCGCTCAAGCAGCTATCGCTTCTGGTGGCTTTGGTTGGTTACAAATCTACGGTAAGGGCTCTTTACGAACTCTTGCAAGTGCGGCTAAAGGTACTGAACTCACTTGTTCAGCGACCCCCGGCGCGGTAGATGATGCAACTACAGCGGGCTTAGAAGTAATGGCGGGTATTACCCTCGGCACGGCCACGGGAGGCGTGGCAGCGACAAATGCAGACGCGTACTTCAACTATCCGTATGTTGGTAGAACGCTAGCGTAAATTTAATAAGGGGCGTTTACGCCCCTTGTTTTATGCACTAACACTTAACACACTACAGTAGGAGTAGTAAATTATGCCATTAGAAGACAGCGAAGGATTTACACAACTTGCAATGGGCACCGCTGGTGCTGAACGCGCTTTTGCAGCAACCGAACCTCAAAAGCACGGCTTGTCAGTGCAATTTTATATGCACCCTCTTCAAGACGCGGCGCAGACACTTGCAAAAGGCAGGCCGATTTTTAAAGAAACCGAATACGTACGCATTATGGTGCCTGGCGACAAAGCGTCGGTAGTTGAGCGCCCGGTACGGTTAGGCTTTTTTGAGACTGCCGACGACCAACGTTTTGCGGCAGAATACGCACGTTTTAAGCAAAACAAGAACCAAGAAGTTACAGGTACGCCGCTGTCGGAATGGCCCCCATTGACGCGCTCGCAAGTAAAAGAAATGGAGTATTTCAACGTGCGGACGGTAGAACAGTTAGCGGAAATGTCCGATACGCACATGCAAAAATTTATGGGTCTGCAAAGCATACGCGATCTTGCTAGACGCTTTATGCAGCACGCCGAAGGTGTGGCGCCGCTGACTAAAATGCAAGCCGCATTAGATCAAAGCGCTAATGAGCAGGCTACTATGTTTGAGCAAATTCAAGCTATGTCAAGCGAGTTAGCGATATTACGCGGACAAGCTAGCCAAGGCCCTGCGGGCAGCGCAAGTGAGATTATAGGCCAGGGTAGTCCTGGCGCGCTTACAGGCACCAGCGTAGCAGAGCCTACCCGCGCAGCAGCGCCAGTAGAAGAAGGCGAAGATTTTGGTACTAAGTATTCGGCAGAACCTATGAGCCTTGAAGGCGCAGAAGTTGTGCCCGACGACGAGCAAGTGGCCGAGCAAGTAGCCGCAGCAGTTGAGCCCGTTAAAAAGACGCGCAAAAGGCGTTCAATCGCTGAATAGGTAGAGCATGGCTACAAGTCGCTTTAACACAGTAAACAGCATAGTAAACGCGGTAGCCGTACAGGTAGGTCTAGGCGAAGTTACCGACGTGTTTGCTACTACGGACCCGGCGTTTAAGCAGCTCATTAGCCTGTTAACTACGGGTCTTCAAACGCTGTTAGAAGATTATGAATGGAATACCTTAGTACGCAGCTATCAGCTAACTACGGCTGACGGCGATACCGGGCGTTACGAGTTACCATCCGATTTTGCGTACATGATCGATCAAACCGGATGGGAGCGTAGCGAAAATGTACCGTTAATTGGTCCGGTTAGCTCGCAAGATTGGACCTTCCTACTAGGCCGCGATCTTGTTAGTTCAACCATCTACGCTTCCTTTCGGTTTGACCAAAACGAGTTTTACATTTTTCCTAACGACCCTGTAGTACCTGGGCTTAATATAAATTTTGAGTACATATCGCGTAATCTTATTAAGATTGCTGATGCGCCCACTACTTTTACGGACGAGGCGGTAACAGGGGCCGATATAGTTATGTTTCCGCCTAACTTAGTAAAGCAGCAGCTAAAAATGCTCTTTCTAACCGCTAAGGGCTTTGACAGCCGTGCGGCTACTGCTGACTTTAACAAATCTATTGCTGTTTGGATGGGTAGAGATAAAGGCGCAGGCGTTCTAAGCGCATCACGCGGCCGCTATGACAACTACCTATTAAACGGTTTTCGCAACACTCGCGATACTGGCTATGGGGTTTAAACATGCCCTACGGCAACGCTAGCCCACAAACTGCAATTTCTGCCACTGTCCCTGCATCTGTAGGCGGCATGAACACTATCGAAGCGCTTACACTTATGCGGTCCGAAGAGTGTATCTTTAGCTTTAACATACTCCCTGGTGACGGGGGCCAGCGCGTACGCGAGGGTTACCGTGAATGGGCTAACGGCTGGACTGGCGGGCCTGCTAGAACGGTCATTACCTTTGAAGGTAACGTAACTAGCGAAGACAGGTTATTCGTGGCGAATGACGCAGGTATATGGGACGTAAGCACAGAGTTTGACGTAACCCCTACTAAAGTTGTTACTTTTGGTACTACTACCGGTAACGCGGGTATTTGCTCATTTATTAACTTTTCTAACGACGGTAACGCGCGTTTCCTTCTCGTATGCGACGGCGCAAACGGCTATTACCGCTGGACTCAAGCTACTAATACTTGGGTTAAGTACACCGAAGGCACCAGCGCTGGCCAAATAGAAAACATAGACCCCGCGCTGTTTAACTTTATGATGGTGTGGAAAGAGCGTATATGGTTCATAGAGCGAGACACGTCTAGAGCGTGGTATTTAGGTGTAGGCGTGTTTGAAGGCGCCGCAACCGCGTTTAACTTTGGCGCTCAGTTTAAGCATGGTGGTGCGCTCCGAGCACTACACAACTGGACCTTAGACGGCGGCGACGGCATAGACGATCAGCTAGTGGCTATCTCGGGCGCTGGCGACGTAGTTATATATCAAGGCACTAACCCCGCCGAAGCGGGCAGCTTTGGGCTTGTAGGCTCGTGGTACGTAGGTACTATACCTGCGGGCAACCGAATAGCGGTAGAAGTTGCAGGAGAGCTGTACGTACTGTGCATTCAAGGCCTTTTGCCTTTGTCTGCGGTACTCAACGGCGCCGACGTAAACGACTTCAACGTACACTTGACGGCTAAAATATCCCCCTATATACGCAGCGTCTTAGCCACGGCTATGGACGACTTTGGGTGGCAAATACACATAAACACAAAGCAATCCTTGCTTACGATCAGCGCACCGCCGCGAGAAGGTTTTGATCGCATAGGCTTTGCTATGTATCAAGGAAGCAGAGCATGGGGTATGACTCGCAGTCTCCCCGCTGCGAGTACCGCTAATTGGCGTAAAGATATCTTTTTTACCGACATAGTAACGAACAAAATTTACCGGCAAGCAGGTTACATAGATAAAGTCTACATAGACGCGGACACTGACGGCCAACCTGAGGGCATAACGTGGGACGTACTAACCGCGTATCAACACCTTGAGCAACCCGCGCATTTCAAACGTGTGCAGTATATTCGACCAATGTTTACCGCTGTGGGCGTGCCGGTGTTTTCTGTCCGTGCGCAGTATGACTTTGACGTATCGCTTATTTCAGGTACGCCCGCTTTTGGGGGTACAGGTACTGCGCTCTGGAATGCGGGGCTCTGGAATGCGGGCGTATGGTCAGGAGGCTTAGAAAAAGCCGACAGCCCACGAGGCGCTACGGGTATGGGGCGACACATAGCAATAAACACACGCGGCGTATCCGGCGAAGAAACTACTTTAGTCGGCTACGACGTGGTTTATGATGTAGGGGGCTTGATGTAATGTTTACGTTTGTGCCATTACAGGAGTGCCATTGGCCGTTAATACCCGACGAGGGTAAGCCTACGCTTAGCGCCGAAACTAAAGGCGTAGTAGCTCTAGATGCTGCGGGTGTTATAGTGGCCGCGTGCTGTTTTGATACCTGGTCATTTAACTCGTGTCAAATTCACATTTACATAGCTAACCCGTTCGTACTTAAGCACGGTTTCGCGCATGAAGTTTTTAACTACGCGTTTAACACTTGCGGAAAGGGCATGGTAATAGGCGTAACCGCCGCAGATAACTATAAGGCGCTAAAGTTTATAAAAAACATAGGGCTAGAAGAAATATTCCGCATTCCTGACGGCCACAAAGTAGGCGTAGATTTCGTAATAACGCAACTACGAAGTGAAAACTGCAAATGGACCGAAAATAACGAGCGTTTAGACGCTACCGCGAGAAACTAAAATGGGTAGTAAATCAGCACCAAGCGCGCCCGATTATCGCGGCGCAGCCGAAGAACAAGGCGAGTCAGCGCGCGAAAATACGTTAAACCAAACGTACGCTAACCGGCCTACGCAGACTACGCCGTGGGGCACTAGTTCGTGGTCTACAGGCTCTACGCGCGACCCCTCCACGGGTGAAAACGTTACTACGTGGAACCAAAATTTAACGCTGTCGCCTTCGGAGCAGGAAGCGTTCGATTCGCAATCTCGCATACGTGCAGGGCAGTCTGCGGGCGCCGAAGCCCTTATGGCTAACGCGGCCCAATCTTTTGCAACGCCTACCGATTATTCTTCGTTTAACGACTGGGGTGCGGCGCCAAATCCAAGTGGTATGTACCGAAACCCAACCGCACAACGCGGTAGCGTGCCGAATTCAGTCGATATTATGGACCCTACGGAAAACAGGCAGGGTGAAGGCCCGACACTAAACGCCGAGGGCGTATCGTCCGATATGCAGCGCGGCACAGGGCCTACAAGTGTACAAGGCCCTAGAACGTCTGAGTTTCAGGCAGGTACGGGGCCTACAAGTGTACAAGGCCCTAGAACGTCTGAGTTTCAGGCAGGTACAGGGCCTGAAATGTCGGCTCAAGGGGTTACGTCGGACATGCTAAGGGGTAACGTGCCTACAGCACTGTCGTCGCCTACATCGTCCGGCATGGCGTTTGGTGCTTCTCCCGAGCTATCCGAAAGCGCGTTAACTGGCGCGCGAGATTTTGCGCAAGGCCCCGAGGTTAGGGCTGTTGCGGCGCCTAATACCGTTTTTGCCGGCGGTGTTGACGCTAACGTGTCAAACGACTTAAGCCAGCAGCGCTTAGATGCGGGGGGTGCGTTTAACCAAGATTTTGCTAACACGCAATTTGAGCGCCAAATGTCGCTACAAAACCCTCAAATGGAGCGAGAAAAAGAAGCGCTAGAAGTACAGTTACGCAACCAAGGTTTAACACCTGGAAGCCAAGCGTATGATAACGCTATGGGCGACTTAGACGACCAGCAAGGCGAGATTCGATCACGCGCGGCACAAGACTCAGTAAGGTTCGGCGCCGACGAGCAACAACGCCAGTTTGATCGCGAGCTAAGTACGCGTGCTCAAGGCGCCTCAGAAGTTACCGACGAGTTTGGGCGTAACCTTAATTCATCGCAGTTTCAGAACGCTCAAAGACAGCAAGAGTTTCAAGAAAACCAACAGCGCGACGCGCAGCGCTTCGACACCGAGTTAAGAGCTGCGGGGTTCAGCGACGGCCAACGTGCGCAGATGGTACAGCAACGGCTAGCGGATAATGAACAGCAGTTCTCGCAGCAGCTAAGTAAAGGTGCTTTTGATAACGCAACGCGAGAAATGGACTTTTCGCAGCAGCTTCGCGGACAAGATCAAATGTTTGGTCAGCAGGCTACCGCGTCTAATCTGGCCGATTCCCAACGCGCGGCGGACTTTGGCGAGCAACTTTCTAGCCGTGAACAGCAGTTTAGCCAACAGTTGAGCGCAGCCGGGTTAGCAGACCAGCAGCGTGCAGCCGACTTGGGCCAACAATTTGACGACAGGGGCCAGCAGTTCGGACAGGAGTTAAGCGCAGCTCAACTTGCCGACCAGCAGCGTGCAGCCGACTTGGGGCAGCAGTTTGACGACAGAACGCAGCAGTTTGGGCAGGAGTTGAGCGCGGGTCAGTTTGCCGATCAGCAGCGTAATGACGACTTTACGCAGCAACTTGCTAGCCGCGATCAACAGTTCGGCCAGCAACTAGCCGAAGGGCAGTACCGTGACGATCAGCTACGCGCCGAGGCAGACTTACGCTTAGACGCGGGCAACTACCAGTTTAATCAAAATATGGCTACCGCGCAGCTACAAGACACTCAACGCCGAGACGAAGTAAACGAAATTATGAGCGGTGCAAATCAAGTATTTAACCAACAGATGCAAGGTGCTAAATACCAAAATTCATTGCGTCAAGCGCAGATAGCCGAAGAAATGCAGTCACGCGGACAGTCGGTTAACGAGATTAACGCGCTGCTTTACGGCAACCAAATTGCGCAACCAAACATGCCGGGTTTTAACACGGCTGAGAACGCACAGGCCACGCAGTTTGGCAACGCGGCCGCAAACGCGGGGCAGTTTGCAAACCAACGGTATTCTACGGCGCTAGGGCCTGTAAATTCACTCATTGGCGCCGCAGGGCAGTACGGCGGGTCGGGGACTTAAGTTATGGAAGGTTTTAAGATGCCTGACGAGCTGCAAAAATTGCTCTCGCAACAGGACATGCTACGCGCAGGCCCCCAAACCGGTGCTGGGGCGTCTATGATGCCTACGCCAAGGTCGCAAGCTGAAATTGACGCGCTACGTGGCGCAGATCAAATGCAAGCGGGGCAGATGGCGAAGCAAATGTACCGCCAAGCAAACCCACAAAGCACGGGCCTGATAGGTATGGGACAAGATATTTACCGCAGCTTTAGCAAAGACGAAAAAATGCAGGGTTTTCAAGATCAGGCTATGCAGGGCTTAACGCAGGCGCGTACCGCCGAAGACTTGGGCGCTCGTCGCACACGTCAAGACGAAGTAAACGAGATTTTGCAGGGTCAGAACTTTGAAGCGGGGCAAGCTCGGTTAACTCAAGCGGGCCAAAACGAGCGTGCAGGGGCTAATAGAAGCAGCCAAGAAGGTATCGCGGCTAACACTCTTATCGGTCAAAACGAGCGTGCAGCTAACCTCATAACCGCTGCAAATAACCGCCAAGAGGACCAGCAAGCCTTTTCGGCGGCTACTGCTGACGTAAAACCATACCACGATGGCAACGGCGGTATAATTAACGTCATGCGCGACCCTGAAACGTTTGCTAACTTTACGGTAGGCGCAGACGGCACCCGGACGCCTGTAGATACTAGCCGGTTGACGCCATACACCGCGTCTACGCAGTCCGGCAGTCGTGAGCTAGCCGCGGAAGTGCGCGCGTCTGAACAGCGCTTAACCGAAGGTCAAAAGCAAATAGTTGACGATATGCAGGCTAGCATGCTTGGCAGGATGCTTAGTTTTGGCGACCTTGAGGCGGTGACCGGCCGTTTCGACTTACGCAGAATTGCGTCTAACTTAATGCCAGTAGGCGATAGAATGGAAAAAATGCAGTCTATGGAGCGCCAGCTAAACAACGCTAGAACGCTAGCTATGGGGCCTGTATTGGCTATGATGGGTGTAAGCCCTACCGACGCGGATATGGAGATAACGCTAGAAGGCACGCCCACGTCCTACGACGGCCCTCGCGTATGGATAGACTACGTAAGATACGAGTTTGCACCGGCCGCGCGCAGCACAGCTTTGTTGCGGCTGCAAGAAGGGCTTATTAACGACGGGCGCACGGCAGAAGACATAGAGTTAGCGTATGCCGAACTTATAGGTATGGCTGACGCTGCAGAGGAGCGCATTTTTGGCGGCGCGTCAGACGAAGGGCTGGGCGATTTTGACCCTGCGGCTTTTGGAAGTAAAGGTGACGCATCCACGCTTAACGACGCGCAGCAAGACGCGCTGTTAGAATATTTAATGCAAAATAGGGCTAATTAACATGGCTGATTTAGACGAAGATCAGCAAATACAAATGCTACAGCTTTTGCAGGCGAAACGCGGGCGCAGGTTACAGAAACCTAACGACGCTACTTTTGGCGAAAAAGCCGCAGAAGTCGGGCGCTTTGTCGGGCGTGGTGTACGTGACATGGGCGAAGGGTTGCTAGATTTAACGTGGGACGTGGGCATGGCGGCACTACCGCGCCCTGGCGTGGCACCTGTACAGACAGTTAAGAACGTACTCAACGAACTTAACCCCTTTGGTGGCGAAGAAGACGGCGCGGACGCTACACGCCAAGAGTTCTACGACGGGCCCTTAATGCAGTCACTCACGCAAGAGAAAATAGCGCCGGGCAACATGGGGCTAGACATGGCTAAGACGGCGGGAGAATGGGCGCCTACGCTTATCGACCCTACAAAGTCGAAGCTTACGCGCAAGATAGCGACGGTTATTATGGGTTCTGGCGGCGCTGCCGTAGGGGGCGAGTTAGGCGGCGAAGTCGGTGAAGTGGTAGGCGGTATTATAGGCGCTATCTCAGGTAACAAAACGGGGCAGGCTTTTGACGGTATGGTCAAATGGATGGTAGACCGTAAAGGTGCGTCTCTTGAGCGTGCCGAACAGGCGGTAGCAAAATTCTTTAAGGACAACGCAACGGATATTAACGCGTCTATAGAGACAGTAGCCGAAGGCACAGCCTTCGGCGAAAGGGGTACGACAGCGCAGCTAGCGGCGGATACAGGTATGTTCGGCATCGAGGCCGGCGCTAACACCACGACACCCGCTATAGTAGCCCAACGAGCCGCACGGCAAGGGCGTACAGATCAAATAATAGACGACGTAAAAAGCGCATTCGGGCCTGAATTAGTAGGCGCTGACAGAGCACTACCACAAGCCGCAGACCGGGTAGCGGCACAAGTAGGCGCGTCAAAAGGTAGATTGTCGCAAGCTGTCGCTAACGAAGCGCACGCGGGTAGAATAGCCGAAGCGCGGCGCAGCCAAGTAGCGCCTACAGGCACGACTTTTGAAACTAGTGAAAACCTTGCGAGCACGCTTGACACAACGCAAGCCGCATACGACTCTGCGTTTAAAACGCCTGCGTGGAAAGAATTTGATGCGCTCAGGGGTAAGAGCGGTGCTATCGATTCCGCACCGTTTAAAGCAGACTTAGAAAAAGGCCTGCGCAGTCTTAACCCTACTCAACGCAGCGTTTTTAACGACACGT
>Ga0222671_1000343_pt1 | contig 15528 bp, 19 predicted proteins | sample AntAcemetagen797_FD_179849 | JGI IMG/M metagenome (GOLD analysis project Ga0222671, IMG submission 179849) | Saline water microbial communities from Ace Lake, Antarctica - #797 | ecosystem: Environmental > Aquatic > Non-marine Saline and Alkaline > Saline | place: Antarctica: Ace Lake... | reverse complement strand
TTTTTAAATCACAGAAAAAATGAAAACGTGTATAAAACCAAACACTTTTATACACGTTTTACTCAAAGACATATTTTTTACACATTCCAACTCAAAAAGTTAAAAAACTAGAAAAAGAGAGTTACACACTTAAAAAAAAAATATGGTAACCGTTATTAAGGCTTATTCTAAGAGACTTGCTTCCGTAAAACCGGACGACCAATACACAGACCTCACACTCGCACATCGTCGATATGCTTATAATCAAAGATTATATTATGAACGGCACGTGGGGATGCCGTGCGCAAAAAAGGCAAAAGAAAAGTATGATAAATGATCCAGTATATAATAATCCAGTAATGAAAGAGAGACGAGATCGAGTTAAAACTTGAAAAACTAAACAATTAAAAAATAAAAGTAAAATGTAAATACAGATATATTTTCTAAGTTTTATTTTGGTTTTAAAATTAAAAAAATATAAAAAAAATGGGCGGGTAAAACCCATTTTTTTTATATTTTTTTCCTCAAAACTTTTTCTTCTTTTCTTAAAATCCACGGTGCTGGAAATAAGCTCGTGGATTCATAAACCAATTATTAGGATTGATTACGGGTTCAGGAACGGGTTCAGAAACGAGTTGAGTACGACACAATGGACAATTTGTGTTTAAATCAGTCCATTTTTTCAAACAGTTTGTGTGAAAAACATGTTTACACTTTGTGTGTGTAACATGTTCATTGCACATAACATCCATACAAATTGAACAGTCGGTCATTTTTGTTTGTTTTGTTTGTTTGATTTCGTACTTTTTAATACAATAATTTTTCACACAAAAAATCAATTTTTATCAAAAATAAAGGAATTTTAATAAAGGTTATTTTAAAGGTTATTTTTTTAGCTTTTTTAAGCTTTTTATAAAGAGGAAACTGTTTTAGAAACTCTTTAAATATTTTTTTAAAAAAAAAAAGAAATTATTTTTTTATTTAAATATTTAAAAAATAATAAATATTATGGATATAAATGATTAAAAGAATGTTTCTACAATGGGTATTCAAACCTAAAATATGTTATCGAAAGTATTATACGATGGAAAAATTCAACAAAGAAGAATGTTCTTGTTTGTTTATTTGTAAATATCCTCCGCCGAAAAAGTTAGCACCAGTTTTTAATATCGAAGAGTTTAAAAATATAGAAGAGTTTAAAATATCAACACCTCCTCCTGTTAAATATCGTATTCATTGAATACCATAATATTTACTAATTAAAATTTTGTAATAATTAAAAAAATGGTTTCCTTTAATGAAGTGTGTATATATAAAATGGATAAGATCATCAAAAACGACATTCGAACGGATGCATTCAAAACATGTATTCGATTTATTAATTATGAGATTGTGAGAGGGGATGTATGCGAGTTTGGCGTGTATACCGGTCGAAGCTTAGCATCTTTATCGCATTTACAAAACTTATACTTGACAAACGAAAATCGAGTAAATTCTAAAAACACACCTCCTCGTACGTTTTACGGTTTTGATAGCTGGGAAGGTTTACCTGTCGATAACGAATGTCATCCTCGGTGGGTTGAAGGATTATTTAAGAAAAATCACTCCTATCATCCAACAATTTCCGCGCAACAAAATGTTGAACCCGTAGATGTAATTGATTTCTTCCACTCGATGAATTTAAAGTCGCCTGTGTTGGTTAAAAGTTCATACGATCAACTCGTTTTACCGAAAGAATTGGAAACAATCGCACTTTGTCATATCGATTGCGATTTATATGAGAGTACCAAATACGTACTTAATCTTATCAAGTCTAAATTAACAAATGGTACTATAATAATGTTCGACGATTGGTTCAATTACAAGGGTGACGCACGTAAGGGAGAACAACACGCCTTTGCTGAATTTTTAAAAGATAACCCGCATATTCAAGCAGATGAGTTTGTGCGATACGCAACGTTTTGCAAAGCGTTCGTTCTCACAATAATTTAGAAGTTACTTTTAAAAAAAAAAAAACAATGCTTGGGGGGATACTTTTATGTTTTTTATATAAAGATATCTGTATTTAAAAGTTTAACAATCAATTTTAACTAAGTAAAAAAATGAAAATAATACATATAAATGAAAACAATGGAAACAAAATTTTTTGTGATAAATCACATATGTATACGGTTTATCAATCCCATATGTCAAATAAAAACGTAGAAATTTTATCGAATGAAGAATGGTTAAATGAAATATATATTTTACAATTACATTTACAGTCCTGGATGTCTGTTAAAGATGATGATATTTTGATGAATTGTGAAGTGTTACCAAATTATTCAAATAAGCCATATTTAATGATAGATAAATCAAAGCATTCGTATTTTATAAGAAAGGATTTTGTAGTAAGTATATTACAATATTTGGATATTAATAACATTTTTTTACCCATAGATCGTCTTCTTTTTGAAAAAAACAACGAAAATCCTTCCAAACATTTAACAATGTTAGTTCATGGTGGATTTGGAAACAGATTGTTTCATATTGCTATGGCTTATGGAAGTTGTAAGAAGTATAATTTATCATTTGATTTGTATCTTTATTATAATTCGCATTCTCAAAATAATTACTCAGATATATTTAAATTATTTGATAATGTGGTGAATATTAATAAGAATGTTCCATGTATTAAAGAAAATGCAAATTATACTTTTGATAAGGATCCGAATGTTATTTGTGAAATACAAAAATATAACAAATCTGTAGTGTATGGGTATTTTCAATCATCCGAATATTTCAGAGAGTATAGAGAAGATATTTTACAAATGTTTAAAATACCACCCAACATAAACACCTACATTGATAAAGAATATTCAAATATAAACGAATGTTGGTTTATACATGTAAGATTAACTGATTATGTATATCATAATAAACGTGATATGCATTTTATTGATTTAAATGATTATTACAAAGAATGTTTGAGGAAGATCAACAGCAATGAAAGAATATACTTGTTTTCTGATGACACGTTAAGTAATGTTAAAAAGTATTATCCTTTCTTCGAAGAGTATGAACATATTGAACATGTTAATGAAAAAAATGAGCTAATAGCTTTTTATATGATGATGAAGTGTGGTAAAGGAGGAATATGTGCTAATTCAACATTCTCATGGTGGGCATCTTATCTAAACGATAATCCGTTAAAAATTGTTTACAAACCAGATAAATTTGTTAATGGATACAAAGGTAACTTTAATATGTGAAACATTGTCGTCATTTTAGGTCTCTCTCCTGCTTTCCATAGAATTAGAAACAGCTTTATAACATGGACTTTTTTTTTTCATGCATAAATGGGTACATACTGAATATAAGTTACCGAAGAGATTTTTTGTAGAATAGCATTATAATATGCAATGTCTAAACCCTATTGAATATTATTTTTTGTAGAATAGAATTTTTAAAAGTTTCTTTTGTATCCAATTAAATTTATTAATCGGGTTTATATACAACTATAAATAATGTACAACTATAAAAATGAATTCCTTAGAAGATATTTCAAGAAAGTATAAAACTGATAAGTTGGAACATGGTTACATACCAGTTTATAGATCTATATTTGAAAAATTTAGAAACGATCAGATTAAATTACTTGAAATAGGTGTTCGACAAGGTTGGTCTCATTTGACCTGGCGTGAATACTTCAAAAATGGAAAAATATATGGAATTGAAAACTATGCTTCTCCTGTGTTTGACATTAAAAAACAAGAATACAATTTTGATAATATAGAAGTATTTATAGGAGATCAAGAAGATGAAATCTTTTTGGAAAGTTTACCAATTTATGATTTAGACATTATTATAGATGACGGAGGTCATAGAATGTCTCAGCAACAAGTTTCGCTTGCTTTATTGTTGAAAAGACTTAAACCAGGTGGACTTTACATTATAGAAGATTTACATACTTCGAACGAAAACATGAAACAATATTGGGATGATAATGATCCAAAAAAAACTACCATTTATGTTTTAAAAAATCTTAAGAACTCAACCTATATCAGTGAACAAAACTGGCAATATTTTCTTAGTAGAATTGAATCTATCAACTTTTATACCAATGATAAATTATGCATTATAAAAACGAAAATATAATAATATTATATTAAAAAAAAAATGAAAAAAATAGCAATCATATCCACAAAAAATCCAACTGATACAATTCTTCTAACAATTGAAAATCTAAAGAAGTTTTATTCCGATTTCGAAATAGTTGTCATAGATAGTGATTCAGATAACTTACAAACATTAAGTAAAATACCAAAAGATGTTACAGTACATTTTATTAAAAATAAAAATTATGAATTAGGTGCTTGGTATTATGCTTATGAAACATATCCTAATTACAATTTTTACTTGTGTATACAAGACACGTTAATACCAACCAAAAGAATACCATCTTTTGATGAAAAAAATTCAGGTGTATGTTACTGTATAGCTTGGACAAAAAAAATAAAATTAGATAGTGTAAATCATGGATGGTTTAAAAGATTGCATGAAATTTATGAAAATACAAACTTATACAAATATCTTAATAAAAGTGTAGAAGATATAACATATGGTGCTCTCCATTGTTCTTTTTTAACTGATAATAATATTATGAAAAATATTTTACAATTAGAAGAGGTATATATACAAAACAAAATTGTTAAAACTAAATATGACAGTTGTATGTCCGAGAGGAGTATTGCATGGATTGCAAATGAATATGCTGACAAACTTTGTGATGTTACAAATTATTTCAGAAAAGTACATGGAAGAAGAGCATAATTTTTTTTCATATTAAAAGTTTACCATTTTTGTCCGTAAATATTATTTTTTTATTTAAATCATCAATATAATCAAAGTGCCTATAATCGGAACACAACACAATTTTTGATGATGGTTTTGAGTATATAAAACCCATATCTGAAAAAGAACCTTGTCCATTTGTTAGAACTAAAATATCACTTTCAATGAAGTCTGTAAAATATTCATATATACAATTTTCTAATACAACATTTATTTTAATGTTATTTTCAATTTTCAAATTCATTAAATCTCGCACATCCTTTTCATCATAACCTTTCCATTTTTCAGATATAATGTTTATCACGAATGGTTCTTCAATTAACTTTGAAATATTTTGTATAACATTTACATAATAAGTTATATCTCTGTGATCAAAATTGTGAATGATTTTATTAAATACATCTCCTTTGCGAATATGAACGGTTACTGTAAATACGGCAGATTTGATGTTGTTTTTAGGTTTAAAAGTAGAAATATTATACAAGTGTTTTAAATGAAAAATCAGATTATTGTATTCTTTCTTATACCCCCAATTGTATAGTTGATTAGGTAGCAATCGAGTAGCGTTTTTAAATGTAACTATTACATCTTCTTTATATTTTTCAGCATTTTCTTTTATTTCAAGTAATTTTTTTAACTCCATACCGCTATATGCTTGGAAATTATAGACTATATTTTTCGGATTTGTACAATTTTTTGATAAAGTAGTATCCCTTATATTAAACATATTCACATGATTATTATGGTCGTTTACAGGAAAGTTCCAAGTTTTATTATATACAATGGGCCATCCAAACATAAAATGTACACAATAGGCTGTTAAATAGTCTTTCATTTTATGACCTGTTCTACCACCACTTGTTTGGTCGACAGAAACACAAATCATTTTTATATTTCATTTCAAACAATAAACATACTTTAAAGCAATAATCTTATGTCTCTTTCATAAAGTTTTAATATTTGTTCAATTTCAAAATCTTCTAATTGAAAGTCGAACTTATCTGCTTTTTCATTAATCTTAGTCACGTTTGAATTAATTTGTATATTAATGTTTTTATCTTTTAATAAACAATTTAAACCATCTACAATATTTTCAATGTCAATCAAATAGGTTACCACTTGTTCGTCATCGTCATTATGTGTATATAACGTTTGAGGTCTAAAATGTATGTATAAATGATCCAAACTTATCATGTCGTAAGTAAATATTTTTAACAATTCATTTACACTCAACGGTTCTCTAAAAAAATTATATTTAATATGGTTAGTATATTCAACATAAGCCGATTTAAATCTTTGAACAATATCTTTTCTGATTATACAAAACGAAGAATATGATGAATCATAATTGTTAGGAAAAATTGTTTTAAGTTCATTCAAATTAATATGACTTATATCTATATCTTTTTCATTTATTTTTTTAACACCATAAAAGTGTCGGTTACTATCATGTATTTGTTGTAAATACTTTTTAACAAATGAACCGGCATTCTTTGGTATATGGATAAAAATAAGCTTTTTACTTTTACTTATAATCATTTATGTGTATTTTACATAGTCATTATTTTTTTAAATACGTCTGTAATATTCAATCAATTCTTCTTTGGACATTCTTTTTATTTTTTCAAATAAATTATTATTATCTTTAAAATATGGATTATTATGACTACTATTTGGTGTTCTATAATGTTCTAAATGGTATACATTATTTTTAATTTCACCTTTTACATACCCTAACTTCTCAAAACGATAATATCTTTCGTTATCTTCTGGACCATAAGCTTTAAACAGTTCGTTTTCCCCACCGATTTCTTTATAAGTTTTTGTATCTACACAAACTATGAAACCATTTCCTGCAAAACCCGTGGTATCACCTTGTTTTAACGCGTATCCTTCAATATCACTCGTTATGTTTGATTTATTTGAAGGATGTATATACATACAACCAGGTGGGTTACTAAATGGTTTTACAATTTGACAATACTCTAACATTTCTTCTACTTTAATAAATGTAGACACTGGTAGTAGACAATCAATATCATAAATGAAAGTATTTTTTGTATGCACACAAGCTAAAAGTTCGTTAATAATCTTCATTCTATGAAAAAGGTTTTCATCGTTGTATTGAAAAGTATATTCGATTAATTGTTTATTTTCTATTTTCATATTTTGAAAGTGATTTTGTTTTCCGTTTTCAATAACATAAATTTTCATATTACTACAATATTTAATTAAGTAATTAAGAACAATTTCAGCATTTATGTATCTGTCGTTATGATCAATTCTGAGGGGTATGATTATAGAAGAACGAAACATTTGTGTTTACTATTAAACATATGTACCTTTTTTAAATATAAATTTCATTTTTTGTTTTTTTAGTTTTAAAAATTAGATTTTAATAGCTTATAAAATACACACACGGATTTAAACAATGTGGTGGTTACGGATATAAAAAAAAAAACAAACATAAAAACAACTTTTTATACATATATTTTTTTTTACATTGTTTCTGAAAGTTTAAAAACTGATACGATCCTAAGACGATTTATTAAGATTTCTTCTTCGGTATATTTTTTATTATTTGAATAATATTTTGTTGCCGTGTCTATGCTGTGTGCCATTGGTTTGGTCATTGAATCTAATGGTTTCATTAGAATTTTATCATATACATTTTGAAATACTCTGCGATATAAACGGTTTGGTAATACGTGCTGTCTAATTTTCAACTCGATATTATTTGGATATAAGAATTCATTGTTTTCGGGTGTTCTTTTTAAAACATTTATTTTGATGAATGACGCCGCTAATGGGTTCATTACGTAATCATACCAAAACTCACTGTTACCATCTGTTTTAAACGTGTTTATCACTAATCTACCATTTTCATAATTATAATAATTATGTTCATTGGTAATAATATCTTTATCGTCATTAACAAGTTTTATATGACGCAACTCGTCAATTCTTGGGACATATACCAAACTATCATTTTCAAGTGTTTGACTACTATAAGCCCCAATTGTGTATATAATACTGATAATATGATTGATACTTGCAGGTTCTGTTCGTCTTAGTTCTAATTCTTTTTCAAAAATACCAATAAAATTATCCATATAATCGGTTGTATCATTTTTGTTGCTTGTTTCACGGTTATGACGATCATATTGGTCTATCTCAAACAATTCATCACTAATATAAGTATATCTTGTTTTCGTAAGAAACACTCCAAATTCTGGACTGAGATTGTATATTTTTAGAATTAGTTGAATGTGTTGTACATGAGTTCCTAAGTTTGGGTAGCGTCTTATAATAATAGCAATAATCTCTATATCTGTATATTTATTAAATACATCTGTAAATGTTTCTAGATCGGGGAACATTTTCATAAATGTAGAAAGAGTTTGTAACCATTTTTTTTTTGTACTTTCTTTAATTGTTGTATCATTGTTTATAATGTCTTTTATATTATCATTAGTCAAAACCAATAATGGGATTTCTTCTTGATTTTGATTAGACATTTTTTGTTTTTAGTGACTAGTTTTTCAAAAAATTCTCTAAAAAATAAAAATTATATTACTCTTTTCGGTCTTTTCAAATTTTATAATAACATTTTATTTTTTTTAAGTCTTATTTCCAAAATAAAAAAATGGAAGAACATTTTTTACATTGAAGAACAATTTGGAACTATATCAATTCACGATCCTTAAAACAAATTTAATATTTTGTCGAAATAATGCTCGTTAAATAATTTGGATGGTTTCATGTAAAATTTACTAACATCTACACGATCTCCATTTATTTGTTTCTTTTCTCTTTTACCCATTTTAATCTCATTAAACCCCCAACGTGACCAAATTTGGTTTAGAACACCTAAGCATACTTTATCAGTCATTTTATATGCGTCCCCCCATACCGTTTGTTTTCTTTAATATTTCGTAAGTTTACTCCCCCACTCAGTTATTAGCACCTCTATTTTTTTTCTGTAAATAATATCCCACTTTGCTTAGTGTGTTGTGTCTCTGCTAAGTTCTCAATATCCTTACGTATATTTTACACCTAGTTTCAAAAAAATAAAAAATGTGGTGTTTACTCATTTTTTTTTTCTTCATATATACACAATTTTCTTTTTAACATTTCTAAACATTTTCAAGAGGGTTTCTGTAATACACCTTGTATTCATCCCAAAGGGTTTTTTTTTATAGCATCTAGTTCCATCAACAAGATTTCAGTTTTCCTTTTTAAATCTGAATGGGTGGGTGATGACGTGACGATGAATTGTGTTTGTTTACAAACGATTTGCGCCCTACATAATGGACAATTTGTGTGACGTGAAGTGACGTTACGACAATTTGTATTAAAATTAGTTGTCCAGTTTTCCAAACACTTTGTGTGAAAAACATGTTTACACTTTGTGATTGTGACAGGTAGCTCGCCTATATAGCATCCATACAAATAGAACAGTCTGGTTCTAGTACACCTTGTTGAAAGTGAAGACCGCAAAAGTGTTTTCCATTGGTGTCTGTAATTTGGGATTTAAACTTACACAAAGAACCGTCTTTGCAAATTCCATTACAGATGAGAATAGTCATTGTTTGATTTTGAGGTGTTGGTTTGTGATATATTTAATTGAGAGAGTTGGGGGGGGTTTTTTTTTTTTTTAATATCAAAATTTATCGAAAACAAAGAAATTTTGGGAAATGATTTTAAGATGTATAACCGAAAATCGTTATAAACTTACAGCTTTGTCAAACCGAACATAATAATCCTTTTATCAAGGACGAAACCCCATGTGCGAAGACATCATCTTTGATCCGGTATACAGTTCTCCACTATATATGTGTTTATTTATACGTATGGTGGAACGTTGGGTACGCGTTTCTAACGATCACGCCGGACGTGATCTGTGGGAGGAATACGAAGCTTATCTTCATGAACAAGCTCCAGTGGATCTTATGCTGGCGACTATGTTCGAACTGTCAGTGAAATGTCTTTACGAGAATAAAGATCCAATACTTTTGCAGGAATGGATCGACGTGTTAGACGTTACAGAAGGATGGAAATGGTGGGGGATAGAAAGATAAAAAAAAAAAAGTAGATTTAAAACGCTATATAGTTTTCACGCGACATGTATTTATAGTAACAAGTATTTATTTTATGGTTTAAAACGTATATAACATCTCCTTTTTTTTTTTGTGAATCTCGCCAAAGGAAATCGGTTAACAATATCTAAAAACGCCTAATAATTAGTAGTTGTGTGAATTATTTTTATGTGTATAAGCTCATCTTTTTCGTATAGTTTTCATAAAAGGGAAGCATGTAATTATATAGTGATTTAAAATATTTACAGATATCGTGATTTGGTTTTGTCGATCATTTTCTGCTTCTTCTTATTTGTCATTAACTTCCATAAGTCACATACATGGTAAAACAAATCATCATCTAACGGATACGTTAGAGGAAATTTGACATTTAAATCTTCGTTGAGGATGTCACATAAATCGTTTTCTATCCAACACATCGCAGTGAACTTGTCGTCAGATCCTTCCTCCTTGGGAAATCCCTTATAGTTTGTGTAGACTTCAAATATGTACTTCAATCTGGACGGCATTTCTTGAATCATGTACTCCCCCTTGGTGTAAACTGAGAACGTTTTCATAGGCATTCTTTGAGATTTGTTGTTGTAGGAATAAAGGGGGTGGGTAAACGTCTTAAAGTGTGTGTTTCTAAATATTTTTTTTTCATAATTTCACGTACATCTCGAGATCGTTAGACAACCACATGCGACAAGAATAACGACAATTATAATGATTGAAACGAATTCGATGACGAGTGAAGGAACCATTTTTATCTTTTTTTTTTGGAAACAAGAAATTTTAAATAATAATACAAAAATCAATTTTTTTAACTCAAAAATTTACAATCAATAATTCTGTAGTTGTTTGGTTAGGTTTCTTTGAGTTTATTCTTCGTTTAGTGGTTAACGTTGTTAATTTATATCCATTTGACTCTGAAAAGATGTTTTGTACTAGATCAACATTCGCATTGCTCATACAAAACTTTATTTTCTTATTTTTTAAGTTCTTTAGGTAATTGAATAACATGTTATGGGTATCTAAATTAAACCCTTTTGGTGTATACCCTACAAATGACGTTTTCGATTCAGGGGCATATGGTGGATCTAAATATATAAAATCGTCTTTTAAAACGTTTTTCATAGAATTATTAAAATCAGAATGAATAAATGTAACTTCTTTTATCAAATCACTTATAATAAACAATTCATTTTCTGTGATAATAGCATGTTTTTGTTTATAATGACCATAAGATACATTGAAACCGGTCGGACCTTCTCTAAACATTCCACGAAAGCATGTCTTATTTAAAAATAAAAAAAGAGCAGATTTTTCGATAGTTTTATTTTCCATTTGATTGAAAAGGTTTCTTATCCAATAATAATAACTTTCTTTGGACGATTTAGCTTCTATTATTGATTTAGGATTTCTGTTTATGACATCTACTTCCAAAGAATCATATTCTTCAAAATAATATGTAAGATACCGAGATAGTTCCGAAGGTTTTTTTTGTATATTTTGATATAAATGAATAAGATCTTCGTTTAAATCATACGCATAAATTTTTTTATTTATTAATATTCGTTTGTCTTTTTGATACGATAACAATGCCATCAAAACGCTTCCACCACCTAAAAAAGGTTCATGGTAATTGTCCATTTCTTTTGGAAAATGATTCATAACTGTTTCAATGATTTGTGTTTTTCCTCCCAACCATTTCAAAAATGGTTTTTGTAACATTTTTTTTTTTAATTTTTTGAAATATATTATAATATAGGAACTTATAATTTTATATATATTTTTTTTTAAAACCGAGAAAACATTTATTTATTTAGGGTAGGAATTTGTTTGTTCAAAAATATCATTGATAATCGTTTTAATATTATTCACTTGGTAGTTATTTTCAAGTTTTTTTGTGCACAACCAATTATTGGATCTTTTACTTTTTAAAATTTTATTTTGTTGATCAATAGAAATATTTTCCCACGTTTTTGAAGGATCTATTTTATTTTTATACATTTCTAGAATTTCGTTATGTGAAATAATTCCAGGGTTAACAAGATTGATTGTTCCTGTATCATAATTGATCAACATATCAATAAGGATGGGTAATAACTCTGGAAGATACGTCATTGAATTATGAATAGAACAAATTTGTGGATACTCTAATATTTTTGAAACAAAATTACGATTACATCTCAAATCATCTACAATAGGCATTCGTATACGAACATTCAATGCGACTTCATTAAACATATTTCTCATAAGCATGTCGGTATATCCTTTCACAACCGAATAAGACGAACCAAAAAAATCAGGATCATCCGATTCTGTATATTTATAAGATGCTGTTTCATTGTCTTTATTAAAAATACAACCTGTTCCAAGGTATGTAAAATGAATGAACAACTCTTTACAAACACTAGCTATACATATTGGTGAATACATATTATCCCCAATATTTGTGTGTAGCATATCTTTGTCTTCCAAACAATCAATTGTATTGATGCCATTTCCATGCGTTCTACCAATTGTAGCTACAACATGTGTTGGTTTAATTTGTTCGATTTCATTCTTTAGAGAACCAAAATCGTTACATCTTGCTGTCCCTGATATAGTGTTGATGTTTTTAGATTTGAATAGTTCTTTCAATTGTGTTCCAATCCATCCATTTGACCCATATAAAAGAATAAGCATCTTATTTTTCTTTAAATTAAGTGTGACTATCTTTTAAAATTTTAAATGATATTTTTATATAAAACATAATGAAAAGATACTTGATTACAGGTGGGTGTGGATTTATCGGTTCTAATTTTATAAATTACATAAATGAACACGAACAAGGTTCTTTAATTGTTAATGTAGATAAATTAGATTACTGTGCTGATGTGAATAACGTTACCATGAAAGATAATTATATATTTGTCCATAAATCAATATGTGATAAATTTACGATGTTGAATCTTTTACACGAATATGAGATAACACATGTTGTTCATTTTGCTGCACAATCTCATGTCGACAATTCGTTTGAAAAATCATTAGATTATACAATGGATAATATATACGGAACACATTGTTTACTTGAAGCGGCAAGAATATACTCAAAGTTAGAACTATTTTTACATTTTTCCACGGATGAAGTATATGGTGAATCTATTGATGATGTGAAATTCTGCGAGAAGTCTATGTTATGCCCTACAAATCCATATAGTGCAACCAAAGCAGGTGCTGAAATGTTAGTAAATTCTTATATACATTCTTTCAAATTACCCTGTATAATAACACGTGGTAATAATGTGTATGGACCCAACCAATATCATGAAAAACTTATTCCTAAATTTTTGAAACTATTAGATGAAGGACAATCATTAACTATACATGGTAACGGAAAGTCAAAAAGATCATTTATACATGTATACGATATTTGTACGGCAGTTTCTTGTATAATTGAAAAAGGACAATTAAATGAAATATATAATATTGGTAGCAACGATGAAAATGAAATAAGTGTTTTGGAGGTTTCTGAAATGATATGTAAATATTATAAAAACGGTTTATACTCTAAAATGATGAACACACTTAATTATGTGGAGGATCGTCCTTTCAATGATAATAGATACTTCATTACGAATTCGAAATTAAAATCATTGGGGTGGGACTGTACAATTCACTTGAAAGATTATTTACAAAATATTTAACTCTAAAAAATTATTTATTTTTAGGGTTAAATTAAATGTTCTCATATAAAGAGTTCCATGAATTTATCAGATAAAGGCACTCATTATGGTTATCGAAGACTCCCTTGAGGGGGAAGTTTTGATCTTATAATTGACGATGGTGTGCCAAGTCATATTCAAATTTAATTCATAATTAATTATACGAAAAAACTATGGGAAATGATTGACTGTTTTATATAATATTCGAAGATATAGAAAAACTAGTTATTGGAACAAAAAAAAACGCATATATTTATGGATATTCATTGGAAAACGAAGGATCCATGTATTTCAAAAAATTAACTCAACGAATTCAGAAACATCAAGCGAATATTGCAAGCATAAAACCTTCCTACAAAATATGATCATATTGAAGAAAATATCATCACTTCATTATCCATATTTAAATAGATCGTATAGATTTAAAGGTCAAAATTTAATAATCTTGTTTAGATTCTTAAGGTCCTGTATTTTGAGGCTATATATTCGTCTAAAATTTCATCAATTCTATGTTTAACAGTGTGATATTTCATAGTATGATTATATGCATTTTCTGCGATAATTTTTCGTTTTTTTTCGTTTTCTGGTTGTAAATAGAAAACTATTTGATCAACTAATTTTTCTAAATTGTCAAGTTCGTAAAAAATACAATGTTCTTCGTGTACAAACAAGTTTTTATAATTTGAATACATTACATCTTGAAATACCAAACTGTTTGACCCGGTTGCTTCTGTAAATCGTTGATCACCTTCCCAATTTGTTGGATTGCATGTAACAACAATTTTTGATCTGGATAATGTATCCCAATATTTTTCGTTATATTCGGAGCGTCCTTTCTCATTGGCTGAACTTACAAGACCAACTTGTTTTTTAAATATAGTTAATTTAGGATGGTTTTTTATGAAATTCAAAACCTTTGTTCTTGACTTGTGAACACAACCTGAGTTGTTATGAAATAGAACACTTATATCAATATCATGCTCTATTTTGTGTTTTTTTTTAGATTCTTCAACATAACACATTCTCAATGCGTATTGAATTGGTACATAATTAAATGATGATTTGACAATCTCATTTTTTAAATTAATAAAACTACGTTTGAAATACAAGAGACACGACTGTTCATAAAATTTGTCAAAATCATCTCTATAATCGACAATTATAGTTTTTTCAGGATAGATAATTTTATATTTGTGCTTTGGATCAAAATTCCTCATATCTAATAATATTAAATCAGCTTCGTTTTCACTTGAAGCTAATTTTGTTCTATTATTATTTATAATTCCTTGTCTAAGAATATATTCTTGTTCACCCCAAATTACTTGTTTGTTTACAACAGGCAAATAACATGAAATAATTTTGGTATCCATTTATATATTATTTTTTTTAAAAAAAGATAGTATAAACTCGTTTTTTTTTTTTTTATACATATTTCAAGAATAATAATGTTATTACGATAACATTAAGAAAAATAAATAATGATAACATACAGAGAATATACAGATGTTAAGCATCATTAAGAATATGTTTTTTGCACATTGATCCACCAAAGTGTCGAGATGATCCATTGGAATATAGAAAACATTAAAAAATACAATAAAGATTTAAATTATGCCATAATTATTCATTTTAACAACGTCAAAATTAATATTGATGAAAGAACTTTACCTGATAATGTGTTTTTATCCACAAATGCGGTTTATACAGAAAGAGACTGTTCTCGGTTGATTTACGCAATGGTCCAAAATTTCAAAACATTAAAGGAACGTTTAACATGTGACTACATTTGCCTACTTTTAATATGATAAATTCCCATGTAGCGCAATTTGTAAATTACCTGAAGATTTGGATCATAAAGTTAGAAAAATGTTAGTAGAATGAAAGTAACGGAGGATTTTTTTTTTTGTTGCGTAGTAGTATATATT
>Ga0222671_1000340_pt1 | contig 15613 bp, 18 predicted proteins | sample AntAcemetagen797_FD_179849 | JGI IMG/M metagenome (GOLD analysis project Ga0222671, IMG submission 179849) | Saline water microbial communities from Ace Lake, Antarctica - #797 | ecosystem: Environmental > Aquatic > Non-marine Saline and Alkaline > Saline | place: Antarctica: Ace Lake... | reverse complement strand
GAAATCACCCCAGACCAACGGCATGGTGGAGCGCTTCAACGGCCGCATCGAGGAGGTGCTGCAAAGCCACCACTTCCGATCTGGCGAAGAACTGGAGACGACGCTGCACCGCTATGTCTGGCTCTACAACCAGCAGCTCCCGCAATCAGCACTGGGCAGCAAGTCGCCCTTGCAGGCCATGAAAGACTGGCACAAACTAAAAGCAGAGCTGTTCAAGAAACAGCCATACTACCTTCCGGGATGTGACACCTAATCACCGGCGAATATAGATGGCCAAAACCTTGAGTGGAGAGCTTAGGGTGTCATTCTGCACTCAGCCGGAGCGGACCCCTACATGGACACCTCCGACGCTCTGGGCATCGGAGATGCCAGCATCACCCTCCTGCCCTTGCCTTGCCAAATCGTCGTCACTGTTGACTGCGGTCTCTTCCCGAAGCTCATCCTCCGGTCGGACATAACCGTGATACGCTGCAAGCCGTCCTTCGCGATCGAGCGTCACGAACACACCAGCCCTCGCGATCTCTGCGGGATCGAAGATCAGTGGACGCGCCTCGAGCGCTTCCATCGCCATTTCCAGCTCACCGAGACGGGCGTCGATCTCTTCAGGGACTTCATCCTGGCCGGAATATTCCTCTTCCAGGGCCCGATATTCGGCGAGAAGCTTGGCATGGGCCGCGACCTCGTCATCCGTCATCGGTGCCGGATCGCCCGACAGACGCCGTAGCCCGTGGCTGTAGCCATAGGGCAGGTCAAGCGCGATCTCAATCCACTTCCAGCCCTCGGTGGCGATCATCTCGGCCTCCACCTGCAACTTCTCGGCCACCAACCGATCGAGCAGGGCAGGGTCCTCGAGCCAGCCCCCATCATCGCCTTGGAAGAGGTCATGCAGCATCGTGCCGCCAGCGGCTTCATAGGCGTCGATACCGACAAATACTGCACGACGTTCCGATGCCCGGACCGAGGTCTCAGTCAGCATGCGGCGGACCTGGTAAGGCTCTTTGTTCCAGGACGAATTGATCACATCCCAGACCTGAACCTGGCGCTCATGATCCGGGTTCACGGTGAAGGCCATCAATTGCTCCAGCGTCATGCCGTCTTCGGCATAGACCTCGAGCAGGGCAGGGGCGACGGATGCAAGTTTCAACCGCTGTTTCACGATCTGCGGCGTGATGAAGAAGGCAGCTGCGATCTCCTCATCGCCTCGCCCCTTCTCGCGCAGCGCAACGAAGGCGCGGAACTGGTCGAGAGGGTGTAGGGCAACACGCTGCATGTTCTCGGCGAGAGAATCGTCCTCGGCGAGAATGTCGGAGCCCGCGTCCCGTACGATGCAGGGAATAGGCGTGGTCTTGCTCAATCGCTTCTGCTTCACCAGCAGTGACAATGCTTCGAAGCGCCGACCACCGGCAGGGATTTCAAACTTGCCAGTCTCAGTGCCGGTATCGTCCAGCACCGGCCGCACGCTCAGGCTCTGCAGTAAGCCACGGCGGGCGATGTCCTGCGCCAACTCATCGACGGACATCCCAGCCTTGATGCGCCTCACGTTGGACTGGCTCAGCATTAGCTTGTCGAAAGGGATGTCCCGGGAAGGGGACAGGGTGATTTTCTGGATAGCTTTCGTCATCAGATTTTCTCCACGACGGGCACCGGAAGCCACTCTCCCGATCTCACTTCCCGTCACCCTCAAACCCCAAACCTTTCACTCTCAAGCTGGTGGTTAGCAAACATAGCTGAGTGCGTAAAACTAAGTCAAAGAGTTCACAGCTGTGAACATTTCGTTCTACGGCTCCTATTTGGTGAAAGTTCACAGCTGTGAACATCAAGCCGCACTCCGCCGCCCGATCAGCGCCATGACCATAGGCCCGCAGGAAAACTCACCAGCTGCTGCTTTCGTTGTAAGCGCACGCAGATAACCACCGGGTGATCTGATGTCAGCAAATCGCTGCAGCATTGCTACAACCACGATGGATGCTTGTTCAGGCCCCATGCAGCGCTGTGCCTCTTCCCAGGCTGATGCGCTGATCCCCATTGCCGGGCGGACATGGCAGGCGGCGTCATAGAGTTGATGCCAATGCCGGATTGGACCGTCATAGAAGGTCGCGAGAGATGGACAGCTTGCGATAACGAGATGAAGTGGGATCTTTGGTGCACGTCTGGTGTCTGGCTCTTCAATGCTTTCCTCTGGCGCTGGACTTTCGTCTTCTTGTGCGACGGCAGCCGTCTTGGCTGTTTCTAAGCCAGGTTCAAGATCTATAGATTCTTCATTTGAATTATGATGGTGACGCTCAAAACGGGCATCATTGGTGACCATTTCTTCTGTTTCAGGACCATCAATGACGTTCCGTGCCTGGTCAAGCAGCGCTTCTAGTTGGCGTCGGAACTGCGTTAAATCCTCCAGCGGCAGCTTGCGGCGGAGAGCGCGGGCCGTCAAAACGGCCGTATCTCGCAGTTGATCCCAAAGGCCCAAGCCAGGCTGTATTTCTTCACCAAACTCGGCCAGGGCAGCGATGTCGCGCCGCATGAGGCTAACGACCTCACGCAAGCGCCTGACACGGTTCTCTGCCTCGCGCACAGCCTCTGCTGCCCGTGCGATCTCCTCAGAACGACGGTAGAGCAGCGTAAGATCGAAACCGAAGGCCACGCGCTCTTCGCCGTGTTTGCGGACATAGCGCTTCCCGTTCGGGCTGTCGCGGCGGACGAGCAGGCCCGCATCGACCAACCGGGCGAGGTGGCGCCGCATCGTTGAACAGGCCATGCCATTCAGGCGCTCACAGATCGCTTTATTGGACGGGAATACGACCATCTCTGCGTTCCCGCCGAGCGCGTCATGGGGAAAGAAGCTCAGAAGGCCCTGAAGGACTGTCAGATCGCGCTCTGTGACGCCGAAGGCTGCCTGAGACTTGGAAAGCTCTCGCAGAAGCTCCCATTTGTTGACCGTCTTACCCGAGACGGGCGTGTCGGGTTCCTCGATCACTCTCAAATGGGCCTGCGAGATCGGCCGCATAAACGGCGAAAGTGGTGTGTATTCCATGAATTATTTCACGAAGGCATAAAAAACCGTTCCGCGAATCACATAAGACTTGCGGTTTTTGCGCTGGCCCATTACCTTGAAAATGCTAAGATCAAGTTTGGGTCTCGTGGAGCGCAAGCTTTGCGGGACCTTTTCTCTAGCCTGTTCCGTGCCTCCTTTTCATTGATGCTTTTCCTCTCTTCACGTCTCGCGCTTCCAGCGCGCGTGAAGTTCTTGAAGGACGTCCTGTGCCTGGCTTTCTAGCCAGTCGGCAAATGCACCGTCCACATCCGTTAGGTCCAGACGGACCCCTCTGGCTGACTTCTTGATCGTGCCGGCACGGGCACCGTCGATCACAAGCTCAGTCTCTTTTGGCCGTTGTTTCAAACCACTGGCTGGACTGGCCTTCTTCTTGAGATGACGCGATACCGCCTCGAAAGCCGCTACCGAAGGATCAGGGCGCAGTTCGTCATTCTCGTCGGATTCCTCTCCAGATGGCGCCCTGTTACGAGCTTCAAGAGCGACCTCACAGAGGTGTCTTTGATCAAAATGTCCCTGCGCGAGCTCCTTAGCGAGAGCCTCCCAACGCGGGCGACCAATACCATGTGCGGGCCCAATTGCTTGGGCCATTTCGGAACCGATTGCCTTGGCGACCGAGATTGCCATCGACACTGCCGAACGTGTCACATTCAAGACTTCGGCGATCTGCGCTTGCGTACCAAAGCTGCTGTCGAGCAGTTCACGTGCGAAGAGGGCCCGCTCGATGTAGCTGAGGTCGCGCCGCGCCGTGTTTTCCGACACTTGCGCACGCAGAGCGGCGCTGTCGTCAAGGTTCGCGATGAGCGCCCTGACCTTGCTAACCTTGTCTGATCTGCGGATGGCCTCCAACCTCCTGCGTCCATAGACAAGGAGGTAACGGTTGATCTCAGTTGGATGGCGCCGGACCAGTATTGGAACGGTCTGTCCGTTCTGTTCGATCGAGGTACGCAGATCGTGTACATCTGCTGGATCCAGCCTGTCTGCAAAACGTCCGTCTTCGATCTCGGCCGGGTCAAGCTCCCAGACATTATGCGCATCGACAGCATCTCGGGCAGAACGCAGAGCTCGATTGCTGGACATCATACTGCCCGAGGCCGCAGGCGTTCCAGCGGTTGCGAGACCGTCCAGCATGGACATTCGCTTCTTCTTACTGTCCGTCATCAACGCCCCCAAGTCTTTTGAATGAGTTGCGAGATTTCATCATTCACTGCGTTCAGGCTTTCGATGGCCCGATCATATGTTGTCCGCGTAAAGGCGCTGCGCTCGACTTCGTAAAGCGTCTGCTTGGTTAGCCCTGCATCGGAGACCGCCGTAGATTTCAGCATAGGCGCATTCAACACCTTGTCGCCGTACATTGTGCGCAGAAAGGCAACGATGCGGTTCTGAGGTGCGTCTGTTGGCTCGTAGCGGGTCAAAAGATACCGCATCCAGTCGTGGGACATATCGGCGCCGCTGTCGGCAATTACGTCCATCAGGTCGGCCGTCATTCGCAGGAACTGGCTCATCGACATAACGTCAAGCATTTCGGGATGGATCGTGACCAACACACCGGTCGCTGCCGAAAGGGCCGACATAGTCAGAAAGCCGAGTTGTGGTGGACAGTCAATGACGACAACGTCGTAGTCGTCATTGACCTGAGCCAAGGCTTCTTTCACACGAAAGAAAAAGAGGCCGGCATTGCCCTTGGCCAAAGCCCGTGGCGTGTCATGTTCGAACTCCATCAGTTCGAGGTTGCCCGGGATCAGATCGAGATTGGGGATATATGTCTTGCGTATGACATCGGCGATGGGCACAGGATCTTCGTAGCGGATTGCGTCGTAGAGCGTGCCGCCATCCAGCAGGTCGAACTCTGGCTGAACGCCATGCAGCGCGGTCAGCGAGGCTTGTGGGTCGAGGTCGATCGCGAGAACGCGATATCCTTTGAGGGCCAGACGCTGCGCCAGATGGGCCGAAGTTGTCGTCTTTCCCGAACCGCCCTTGAAGTTCATCACGCCGATGATCTGTAGGTGATCGCCTGCGCGACGCCCGGGCAAATAGTCACCGGGCTTTCGGGCGGTCTTCTCCAACAGCACCCGGAGGTCTTGGATGTCCTTTGCGGAATAGTGCCGTCGGTTTCCCGAAGTCAACTCAGGCGACGGGCCCTTGCCATCGAGGTGGAGTTTTCGCAGGTAGGAGTCGTTGACCCCAAGCGAGGCCGCCGCCTCACCAGAGGTGAATTTGCGCATCGACTTGGTCGCATCAGGCGGAAAGAGGCTCTCACGCTGCGAATGCAGTTGAGCTGCCAGCAACTCGGAGTGCTGGCGGATGACCGCATTGAGATCTTCGTGTGTCTCGGCTCTGCTCATCTGCCTTCTTGCCCCCACAGCGTGTTCACGGAATTCGGCGTTTAGTCGCCCTTTTCCGTGACTATTGCCGGAGGAGTCAGATTCGTGCAAGCACTTTCTATATTTAGTGGCTTGTCACTTGCGCCAACACAAGCAAGCTGAAAGTTCGAGTGGTAGCCACGCGCGTTTCGCGCGTCAAATATTTCGCAGCAGGGCAACCGCCGCATCCAGCGGCATCGCGCGTAAGCCATCCGCTGCAGGGACATCCCGTTCGCCAGCATAAACCAACAGCTTTCGGTCAGCTTTGATGTCTTCGACCGCAAGGTGGAAGCCGCGCGACACCTTTGGAGCGGTGGTACGCTTGATCTCGATCGCCCAAGTCTCGCCTTCGGGCAGGTGGAGGACTAGATCCAGTTCCGCACCGGCCGAGGTTCGGTAGAAGAAGGGTTCAGTGCCTGATGGCGCTGCGGCAATCAGGGTTTCGAGGCAGAACCCTTCCCAGCTGCCTCCAACCACCGGATGGCCAAGCAGGCTTTCCAGCGAACCGAGGCCGAGCAGGGCATGCACAAGTCCACTGTCCCGGACATAGACTTTGGGCGACTTGACTAGGCGCTTGCCTACATTCTCATGCCAAGGGGCCAACCGCCGCACCAGCATGAGGTCAACGAGAAGATCAAGGTATCGCCCGATTGTCTGGCCAGACACACCCAAACCTTCGGCCAGGGCCGCGGCATTCAGTAAGCCGCCCTGAGCATGGGCAAGCATCGTCCAGAAGCGGCGTAGGGTGGTGGCTGGGATGCGCGGCCCGAGGGCAGGGATGTCACGCTCCAAATAGGTGCGAAGGAAATCCTCCCGCCAGCTCAGGCTGGCCCGGTCGCTGGCCGCCTGAAAGCTGTCGGGAAAGCCGCCACGCAGCCAGAGGTCGTTCAGCCGATCGCGGCCTACTTCATCCAACTGAAGGGGCCGCATTTCGATGTAACGGACGCGGCCGGCGAGGGACTCGGCCGACTGATGCAATAGCTCGTTGGTTGCGGAACCAAGGAGCAAGAACAGCCCGGTGCGGAAGCCCTTACGTCGTCGCATGTCGATCTGCCCGCGAAGACTCTTGAACAAGCCCGCCATTTGCTGAACCTCATCGAGGATCACCAGCATCCCGGCCTGCTCGTCTAGATAGAGATCGGGCTCGGCGAGGATCTGCCGGTCCGCGTCACGTTCAAGGTCGAGGTAGACGGACGGGCGCGAGTCTGCGAGTTCCAGAGCCAGCGTTGTCTTTCCAACCTGCCGGGGTCCTAAAAGGACAACTGCCGCCTGCTCTTCAAGGGCGGATAGCACAATTTGATTGGTTATTCGCGGATACATACCTTGCAATTATTCCATTGTGTGGAAGATTCGCAAGGTTATTCCGCTCAATTCAGTAACCCCAGCTTTTCAGCGCGCTCCAGCAGCATCTTTACCGAAGACGGCTGCCAGTTGCTCCGACCTCGCGGCGTCCGTTCTCGCATGGCTTCCAACCGATCGCAGATAGCTTGTAAAGTGATGTCGGAGTCTGCGCCCTTGATGGCTGCTACGATGGCTGGCAGGCGGTCGTCGGTATCACGCCGACCGGCGCGAGCCAGCACCGTTTCAGACAAGAATCCGTCGCGAACATACGCGTTCACGGCGCGCAGTAGGCGCGCTTGCGTCCAGCGCTGCGCTTCTGGCAGAGGGGCATTCACTATCCGTAATACGTCTTCCCAGGGCATGTCAGGTCGCAGGCGGCGGACATGGGGCACCCAATCCTGCGCGTTTTCGTTCAGCCGCTCCATGTAACCGTTAGCCCGTGCGAGCCTGACCTTGCGCAGCGCCGCCGGGTCGCGGGCGCGCAGGCCTGGGTTGCCGCCGACGCGGCCCGCGTTGCGTGCGCTCGCCAAACCCGCCTTGGTGCGCTCGCGGATCAGCGCCCGTTCGAACTCGGCCGCAGCACCCAGAACCTGCAGAGTGAACTTGCCTTGGGGGGGAGGCGGTGTCGATCGGGTCTTCTAGCGAGCGGAAAAAGGCCCCCTTGGCTTCCAGCCGCTCAATCACTTCAAGAAGATGCGACAGCGACCTTGCCAACCGGTCTATCCGCACGACGACCAGCGTGTCGCCCTTGGCGATGCGCTCCAGCACGCGGGCCAACACTGGTCGGGCGCGGTTTCCGCCCGAGGCCTGCTCCTCATGGATCTCGTCACAGCCCACAGATTTCAGGGCCTGCGACTGGGGCAGGGGGGTCTGATCCTCGGTGGATACACGGGCATAGCCGATCAGGGGCATCAAAACAGTCTTTTTCAGTTTCGTGTATCGCTACTAAACGACCGTTTGTAAACGAATGCAAGGGTGTGCGCTGTGGCGCTGCTCGTCAGAAAGCCCTTGGTTTCCATGCATTGAACGCGATCGGAGAGATCTCGCCGACCATCGCATGTGCGTGCTATATAGAGAGCGTGAGCAACTTTGTAGAAATCCCTTGGGTAATTTGCATAATATCAGTATTTTGCACATATGGACCCAAAAAGCCTTGCTTTGTATGATGATCAGGATGACCTCCCCAGCGACACCGAGGAGGCCGAACAGGCGTCGGAGGACGATCTCTGGTTCCTGCCCGGCCCGATGGAAGATGAGCCGGATTATCTGCTTCCAGGCCACCGGGCAGAGCCGCGTGAAACAGAGGTTCTTGCCGACTGGGCGCAGGCCGAAGCAGGGTGTGCTGCGAGTCTCGCCCGGGTTGCCGGACGGTTGGGCGCTCTGGACGACCGATTGCTGCGCGGCCCGGACGGGTGGGGGCACCGGCTGGCCTTGACCGAGGCCGCAGACCTCAGCTGGTTCGTCGGCGACCGGGTCGGCCCTGATCGACTGGGGCTCTGGATATCGATGCGCCTGTCGGGGGTCCAGGATGACACCGGCGCGCTCGCGCGCATCGGATGGGCCGTGCGGCGCCTGACGGGTGGCCCTGGACCCGAGGCGGACTTGGCCGCTTTCCTCGATCGTCGCGACCCCGAGAACATCGCTGATGATACCGAGCGCCTCAAAGATCGCGCTGACGGGTGGCGCGACCTGATGACGGCCGCGTCCCAGCTTCACCCCATAACCCGAGCGTGCGTGGGTTTTCACCTCTGGGGCCTCGCCGGTCTTGGCCAGCACGGCGACCGCGTGGAAGCGGCAGTCACGGCCGGCCGCATCGCCACAAGCGAGGGAACAAGAGCGGTCTTCGCACCGCTTGCAATGGGCGGGGCAGGGGGGCTGCGCGCCAGTGGCCCACCAGCCGAGCGTTTGGCCCGATGGCTCGACGGTATGGACAGCGCCACCTTGACCGCGATGCGCCACCTTGATGACATCGAGGCGTGGGCGGCCCGTGCGCAAGCTGTCATGGCCCCGCTTTCAGGGCGCACCCCCCCGGCCCTGCTTGAAGCGCTGACGGAGTGGCCGTTGGTCTCGGCTCCAATGGCCGAGAGCCTTACCGGTGCGAGCCGCGCAGCCGTCCAGCGCAATCTCGCATGGATGAAAGCGCATGGACTGATCCGGGAAGTCACCGGGCAGGGGAGGTTTCGGATGTGGCGGGCGGCAGTTTAATCTGCACTTAGCCACTACATCAGGCTCATAACCTGAAGGTCGTTGGTTCAAATCCAACTCCCGCAACCAATTTCTTGAACCTTTCCAAATGGTTAGTATCCGACAAAAACACTTGTGTATAGCACTCGTCGTTTTACCTCAACGCCACCTCAACGTTTGACGAGTCCCCCCCTGTAGGCGGGGGCTTTTTGCGTTTGGGCATGATCAGCAGAAGCGTCGCATCCGCCACCGTTGAAGCCATCGTTCGCAAATGGTATATGACTCAGTCATACCATGGAGGCGCAGATGACCGTCAAAACCACCCTCAGCTTTACCGACCGCCATCACCACTTCCTTATAGAAAAGGTGGGACAGGGCGTGTTCGCCACACAGAGCGCTGCTGTGGCGGCCGCGCTGGAGCAGATGATGCAAGACGAACAGGAACGCGATGTGGCCCTCACTGCACTTACGCAGGAAATCCGCGCCCGGATGGAAACACCGCGTTCGGCGTTTATCGACCAAGATGACGCGTTCGCCGCCGCGCGCGCCACCCTCGGGACAGCGCGGGGCCCTTGAATGACCGCATCCGGTTCCATCCTCTCGTCGCGCGTGACCTTGATGCCATCGCGCGCTGGATCCTCGACTATGCTGGGTCCGATGCGGCCGCCCGAAAGCTGGTCGAGTGTAGCGCGACAATCAAGCTGAGTACGCGTTCTCACCCAGATTGTCGCGCTACACTCGAGATCGAAGCGGCCATCGCCACGCTGAAGACTACACCGCACAAAGGAAGCTTCCGCGATGAAATCGCCCCTGGTCTGAGTGCCACCCCTGCAGGCTGGAAAGCAGTGATCGCTTTTGTGGTTGATGATGACCAAAGGGACGTTCTGATCTACGCTGTCACCTATGGCGGTGCCGATTGGGCCATGCGCAGCAGCGCGCGCAGCCGGTGACAGTCTCGGCCCAGACCGGACCTTCGTGGACGCCGCAGCGATCGGCAACAGTGAGCCCGACTTGATCGCATTAAGCCAAACTTGTTTCGCTTTCGGCCTGCGCGTTTTCGACAGCCCATTCACCCGCAGCTTCCACGGCTATGGTTGAGGCGGTGGGTAGAATGTTAAGGTAGCTATCGGTTTCTGCGACGGGGACTACGGCGCGCTGTGTCATACGGTAGAGTGCGTAGAGCGCGATGGCGGTAAAAGTTGCGCCGAGCACCAACCAGAAAGCATAGGGGCTAAGTCCCTTCATCGCCCAGCCGGCCACCAGCGGACCCGCAATCGCACCCAGCCCGAAGGTGAAAACAAGACCCCCAGACGCAGCTGGCATATCAGCCGCTGAAAGAGAATCGTTCGTGTATGCCAAGAGCAGGGCATAAAGTGGCGTGGTGACGCCCCCTGCAAAGAATGCTGCCGTCATCAGCGGCCATAACCCACCACCGGTGATCCACCCCAGCAGACAGGATGCAGCCCCGAGCAAGGCTAACCCAAAAATGAGTATTCGTCGGTCCATCCGGTCCGAAAGCCATCCAATCGGATATTGCAGCACCAGTGCACCGGCGAACAGCATTGCGATGAAAAGTGCGATTTGATTAGCTGTGAGCCCGATTTGGCTCCCGAAAACGGCGCCCATACCCGATTGCGTCGCGTAGACGCTGCCGAGCAAAAAGATCCCGACGGTGCCTAATGGTGATCCCACAAACAGGCGGCGCAAGGGCATTGGTTGCGCAACCTCGACCGCAGGAACCGGAGTGGCGGACAAAAGGATCGGTGCAAGTGAGATAGATACAAGGATCGAAGCACCGATAAAGAGCGTGGACGTCGCCGCATCGCCCAATGTCAGCAGCCCCTGCGCGCCGATGATGCCCAATGTCTGCGCAATCATGTACGCCGACAGCACCTTTCCGCGCGTTTCATTGGTGGCGGATGCGTTCAGCCAGCTTTCAGCGGCAACATATATTCCCGACATACAAAACCCCACGATTATCCGCAGCGCGGTCCAGGCCCAAGGTTCGGTCAAGAGCGGCAACGCAATCAGCCCAGCCGACATGAAGCTGCCAAGTGCCGCGAAGACACGCACATGGCCGACCCGCTGTATCATCAACGGGGTGAGCCGCGCTCCAGACAGGAAACCAAGAAAATAGCTGGAAGTCACAATCGCCAATTCGGTCGATGAAAATCCCTCTATCCCGCCACGCAGACCAATCAGGGTGAAATGCATCCCGTTGCCAAGCATGATAAGGACGATACCAAGCAGAAGGGCCCAGACACCGGACAGCACTTTGATCATGAAATGCCCTTTCGCGCCCTATGGTGCTCCTGTGATCATCATGAGGTTATATCGACAATCGATGTGAACTTATGCTGCAGCGCCGCATGGGTTTCTGTTTGCGACAAAGCTTTGAAAATTGAGCTGTTGGCTGTTTTGCGTTTTCGATACTCACTGGTGAGGCCGAAATGCTGCAGATGCACAAAAAGGTCGTTTGTCCGCACTGCGGTCACTCATGCAGATCGCAGCGAACGGCAGCTCACCGCCCACTGAGTCGGTCATCCCATTATCTAGCCGCCTTGTACTTCTTGTCGGTTTGGAGCCCAGCCCAGCAGTCATATGCACGCCCGTACCTGATCGCGCAGAACGGCGTAATCGCTTAGCATCCGGACAACGACCGCGCGCTCTGGCAGGGCAGCCACTTCGGATGCGGCGCGCGCCTGTTCGGTGACGCTGTAGAGTACCACGGGCGGACATGGCGCGCGTGCGTCAGAACTGACCGTTGCGCATCCGCTGAGCCAGAGCATCGCGATCAGGGGGACGACGGCTGGCGGCGTCCAGCATCTGGCGATGAATTTCATTTGTCTTCTCCGTTGTTGCAAATCGCTCGGCCAGCCTCCCAGATCGCTCACCTGCACGGCGCAGGTTCAGGAGGAAGAGGGCGATGGTGGTGGTGGCCAAAAGCAGGCCCAGCGCTTTGCGCGCCGGGCCGCTGGTGAGGATCGCTGCAATGAAGCCCATCACCGCTGGCCTCGTTTCCAGTCGTCGATCCGGGCGTGGATGGCGACGGCGATGCCGATCAGCGCCACGGCGATGAACACCCAGCGCAGGGTGTCGAGGTAGGGCACCAGAGGCAGAATGGCGGATTGAGTTTCTGCCAAGACGTCCTGCGCGGCTTCAACAACGGCCGCGCCGACGGTGGCGATCCCGGCTGCTCCACCACCTTTCAGGGTGCGGCTGTCTGCCAACACTTCGCGGGCAGGGGCAATTTCCGGCACAAAGGGCGTGGCGCGCGGGGCGAACGGTTCACCCCAGGACAGCGAGGGGCCGAGGTCGATGTGCATGAAACCCGAGCGAGGATAAGTGCCAAAGCCCAGAAAACCCACGGCGCGTGCCGCCTCGGCGAAAATGGCGGGATCATGGTTCGACATGGCGATGTCGAACGCGGTGCCCAGCATGTGCTTGGAGGCCGGTGCCCCGCCAACCGCCCAGTTGTGGCTGGAGCTGCGATAGCCCGACCGCACGATCAGAGGTTTGCCGAGGCGATTGCGCAGGCTCTGCAGCTTGTCCATCGCCTCGGTGTTGATCTTGATCGCGCCGGTGCCGCGGCATGCAATCTCGGCCGGGGAAAAGCTCGGCCAGCGCCAGGCGCTTTCGGGCACGTCGCGGAAATGGGTATAGGTCGTGGTCGGCATGAGTGGGCTCCAGAAATGCAAAACCCGCCCCCGCGCGGTAATGCCGCGCAGACTTTACGATCTGGCGGGCATTGCCCGCCGGGGACGGGTCGGGTGCGGGAACGGCTGGCCTGCGATCATCACGCCCGGCTCGTCGGCATGGGTGAAGTCTGACTGGCCCATGTATCCCGGCTCCGGCGTCTGGCGGAAGATGATGTCGCGCTCGGGGCCACTCAGCGCCCGCCACTGCCGCACCCGCCGCTCCAGGGTGCGCCGAATACGGTCGTCGGGGAACGCCAGTGGATGTGCGCTTTGAAGGTGGCGCAACAGGGTGACCGCCTGCAACGCGCTGTCCATTTCCAAAAGAGGGAGAAGGTCGATCTCCCAATAGCGTTCGAGAGGATCGCTCACCGTGCGCTCATGAGCGATCTTGCGCTTTGAGGGCGGTGTCGGGTCGGCATCGAAGCGACGGGCGGTTCGTTCGCTGAACCCGGCGCGGGCAGCCGCTGTGCGCTGACTGTGATTTTGAAGGTCGGTCATGTATAATCTCAATTGCTGGTCGGTGATGGGTTTGTAGGCCAACCCGGGTCCTCCGTTTGATGGCAGAGAAACCCGGCTTACCAACCCGCAGCGACCAGCACCTATTCCCAAAATTAATCAGGCCGGTGGGGCTGCCCTCCAAACGGGCAAGCCCGTCTTCCGTCCAGCCCCACCGGCCAAGATGGTTGTCGCTCATCAGAGCAGCTGCCGTGGCCAGCCTTGAGAGAAAACGCATATTCAATTCCTTGCGTGAGATGAAGGCAGGCTCGAGTGCATTTGCGATGCGAGGGTGCCGGATGAGATGTGAATGATGGTGTGCTGACGGTCGCGCGCGAGGGTGTTCATCTCCGCGCGTGAAAGAAGTTGAAGCGTGTCCTGCGTGCTCAGACCCTTGCGGCGCGCCCTGTCCCACACCCGCCGACATGAGGCAGGCGACCAGGGCAGGGCGGCCCCGGCAAGCCAACGGCGCAGCGGCCTGGGAAGGGCGTCGAAGGCGCGCATTGGATCGCCTGATCTGCGTCGGCGCTTGAGCGTTGTGGCCCCGAGATTGCCACTCACACCGCGTCCTCCGGATCGAACACCGGGTCGAGAACCAGCACGAGCCGTGTCTCGCCGGTCGCTTCAATCGGTGGCGAGCGGTGCAGCAGTCGAGATCTCGGGTGTTCCGGCCAAAGCGTCCCGCGCAGCACGATCGGCGCGCCGGTCGGTACGGTAAAGACACGGCGCGGTTCAGCGCCATCGGGTGAGACACCGTATTGCGTACCGGTCCCGCGATAGGTGCAGATCAGCCGCGCCGTCACGGCGTCTATATGGAACTTGTGACACGCATTTGTCGTCACGCGTTCAAGCCGCAGACGCAGGAACGGCGCTTGCATCAGCGCCGCGAACAGCTCGGCAAGTGCAGCAATGTCGTCGATCAGGCGCGCTTGCTGGGTATTGTCGGGGGCTTCTGAAAGTGCGCAAATCTCCGACGCGGCGGCCCGCACCGTCTGGGCCCGCAGGATCAGGCGGGCAGTCGGTAGCCTGCCGGGGTCCAGCTGATCGATCCATGTCTGGAACTCCGGCAGCGGTTGCCGCCGCCAGATCGCGGCGGTGCAACCGGGTTTGGCGATCACGCTGAAGCCTTCGAACGCGTCTACGACGCACACCCCGAAATTGGCGTCCTGTAAGACTCCGCCCTCAAACATCATGCCGCGGCCTCGGTCCTGCGCCAGACGGGAAAAGCATCGGGCAGATCGGGCAGCATGTCCGGCGAGGGCGCGAGGTGTTCGGGCACCAGCGCCGCGTCGAGCCGCGCCTTGAGCCGTGGCCAGTCGATATCCGCACCGATGAACACGATCTCCTGTCGCCGGTCGCCCCATGGCTCGGACCAATGTTCGATCATGTAGGTGCGCGCGCCGTCCTGATCTGGCCAGCGGTCCCTCGGAACAGATGCCCACCAGGTGCCCAGCGGTTTGACGGACGACAGCGAACCCGCAAGCGAAAACTCGGCCGCCCATTCGGGCCGCGTCGCAATCCAGAAGTGCCCTTTGGCGCGGATCACGCCGGGCAGATCGCCATTCAGCAGGGCAAGAATCCTCGAAGGATCGAAGGGTTGCCGGGCGCGGTACACGAACGACTTTACACCGTATTCCTCGGTTTTGGGCACATGGTCGGCAAAGCCATAAAGCTCCTTGGCCCACATCGGATGCTCTTGCGCTTTCTCGAAATCGAAAAGCCCGGTGTTCAGGATGGCGCCCGCGGGCACGTCGGAGTGGCTGGTCTCGATGATCCGCGCATTGGCATTGAGACTTCGGATAATCTTGCGGGCGGCGTCCACCCGGTGCGGTGCCGCGTCCGCAACCTTGTTCAGCACGACACCCGCCGCCCTTCACGGTTGTTAAGAACGCGATTCAATAACGTGGTCTTTCCGGCACCCAGAAAGCCGGAGAGGACGGTAACGGGCAGTTTTTGATCGGTCATGGAAAGGATTCCTCAGAATGGGAGAGCATTGGTGTTCTCGGGAAGGCGGGCGCGCAGCATGTCGAGGCTGCGCACAAGTTCGGGGCGGGTGATGTCGCGCGCGATCACGACGATGCGCGAGCGCCGGTCGCCGCCGGGCCAGTTCCGCATGGGAACGGGCGGGTCGAACACATGCTGGACGCCGTGGAAAACGAAGGGTTTCTCGATCCCTTCGAGAAACACGATCCCCTTCACGCGAAGGATGTCGGGTCCGCGCAGGGCGATCAGTGTGTCGAGCCACATGTCGAAGGCGACCGGAGGAATAGGATCGTCCAGAACGATAGAGGCTGTGCCGATCCGCGCGTCGTGGGGGGGAAGTGTCAGATCGGCCGCGGAGCGCGTTGGAGCAAGACCAGAAAGGTTGTTGAACGGATCGGCAGCCCGAGCAGGGTCGCGGGGGGTAAGCCAGCCAAGCGTCTGTTCGGGTGTGGCGGTCACTCGCAACCCACTCAGCTCCCACAGGGCTCCATTCGGAAGTTCTC
>Ga0222671_1000331_pt1 | contig 16032 bp, 29 predicted proteins | sample AntAcemetagen797_FD_179849 | JGI IMG/M metagenome (GOLD analysis project Ga0222671, IMG submission 179849) | Saline water microbial communities from Ace Lake, Antarctica - #797 | ecosystem: Environmental > Aquatic > Non-marine Saline and Alkaline > Saline | place: Antarctica: Ace Lake... | reverse complement strand
CTGACTGATATATTGGTCAAGTCTTCGCCGTTCACGTATGGGCGCATTTCTGACAGTCCTGTGCGGCGGTATTTTTTAAACTCTGACATTGGTAGTCTCTCTTTCTGCCCAACGGGCCTCTATATAAACTGTTGACGTTTCAAAATCTGTGTGTAATATGAAACGACAATTGCATAATTGTCAATAGGTATTTTGAAATTCATGAAGATTGCTTTCATAAGGACCGACGAGCGCACAGCGAAGTCCACTCAGACAGAGGCGGCAAACGCCTGGGGCGCTAGCAAGACGATCGACGTTGACCGTAAGGACCATGACGTTAAGGACGTGGACGTTCGACGTGGTGATGTGATCGGCGTCTATGAGTTGCACTTACTGGCGGCGCGTGGCGTCAAGGCAAAGAAGCGGGCGCGTGAAAGTCTGGTTGCCTACATGAAGACGATATTTGACGCAGGCGCGACGATTGAGGAAATCCGCACCGGGCGCACATGCGAAAGCAAAGCTGACCTGGTGCTGATGTTCAATGAAGCCTGTGACAAGTTCCTGTCTGGCTACAAGACCGGGCGCAGTGCAGGCAGGCCGCGCAAGCACAATTATAGCGATAGTGAGCGCGAACACATTGCGGTCCTGTGGAATGACAAGCGGCACAAAAACAATCTTGAGCGTGTTGCCGCAGTGCAGCGGCATTACAGCAAATTCAACCGGGCAGCATGGTACGCCATGAATGCCAAGTGAGGAGGAGCAAGGCATTGAGTGATCCAGAATGGGAAACGTTCGGTAAGGCGGTCATGAAGTTGTGGCCAGAAGGCGGTGTTGATGGTTTCGAGCTTCAGGAACTTGCTGAAAAACACAAGATTATATTGCCGGTGCCCGGTGGATTTGACCCTGACAAGCACACTGATGATTTTGGTTGCGCAGAGGCTGGGTGCAGTTGGTTTGAACTGAATTACAAATAGGGAGACATGAGCGTGAAACTTGAAGGCTTTGAGGTCGATAGTGTTTTGAATGATCGCCTGCTTACCCTGCAAGACGATGCGGCACCAATAGTGCCGAGCGGCCCTCGCCGCCCGCGAGGTAAGAACAAGTATTACAGGGCTCTTGCCGACGCATGGGAGGCCGGTCAGCTTCTTCCGGTTGTATATATCAAACAGGAGCAAGGCATTGAGTGACAACGTAGTGACGCTGAAGCCGGAAACGGCAAAACTATCCTGCATTGGCGTCGGGCGTGACGCGGAAAATGATCGCGTCATGATAGCAAGTTTCAATCAAAAGCCAACCGATGATCAGTTGCGGTTTTTCCACGACTGCCTCAAACGGTGGGCTTGTCTCAAGTAGATATTGGGGAGCGATATTGGCAACCGTCAAGCAGTCTGGCGGCTTCGTAATTCTTCATTCTCTCATTCCTCTTGTTCAGTGGTGGGGGTTAGGTTTGACAGGATCACCCTCAAGTCAGACGGCACCATCCGGTCAAGGCAGTCGTCTCGCCGCGCAAATTCCTTCCACTGGGCGAGCGTTTTGACGATGCCTGAATCTCCGGTTCTCAGAACCGGCAGGTTTGGTATGTTACGCATCTTCCATCACCTTCTGTTTCCGTTTACGCCGTGCTTTCTTTGGCGGCGGTGTTGCTTCAATCTCGTCAACAACAGCACCGAACGCATGGAAGTCTGACCGGCGCATTGCGCATGTGAGCCTGGACCTGTGCTTGGCCGGGACTTTCATCATCACCATGTCTGCTTGACGTGCTACGTACATAGTCAGGGTGTTACCTGATACTGTTGCAGTGAATTGCTTGCCTGCTGTGTCTGTGAATTGTGTTTGCATTACAATCGCCTTTCTGCTTCCTCTTGAGCCTCTCTGAACGTCGAAAATCCGTCTTGTCCGTATAGTTCGCGCGCCAGTGCATCTACACGCTTGCGCCGCCTAGCAACGCCTGTGTGTTTGACCGCCTGACTGTCTGCCTTGGCCTTCATGGCCAGATCATTTGCCGTTTTTGGTGGGTGACAAGTCAGGCAAACTAATTCCCAATTGTCAGGTGTATCCTTGCCTTTGAGGCATAGTGCTTTCGGGTGTTCGCGTTGCCAGTATTCACCGGGACGCAACTTGCGCTTGCACAGGTAGCAAGTGCCGTTCTTGTCGTTGAAGAATTGCGCACGTTGAATATCTGTCATGCCTTTGCGGGTCATTCCAAACCCCTCCAGATACGCCTGATACGATCTTCATCCAGGTGCTTATTGACGGGGAACATTCCAAGGCTCCCCCAGAACCCGTAATGCTTCTCCATCTGGTGCCAGTGGTAGAGCGCACGAATGTGCCGAATGATTGGAAGGCGTTTCATGCCACACCTCTTTTCAAACCGCTGTACCCATAATCAACCGCCTGCTCGATACGCTGGCGCAATGCGGCATCACTGGCACCGATCAAAAGCCGCTTGCACACCTCACGGATTGCGGCGTCAAAGAACGGGGTGAAGTCCGCCTGAGACATGGCACCGAAGCTAATGGATTTACCCGCGTAACCAGCCTTGCCATTGGGGTCTACGAAGATTTCAACATGCCCGGTAGCAATCTTGATCCAGGCCAGAAGCGTGTTGGTTGATCCATCCCATCCACCGGCTTCAATGACTTCGTTCATGAGCGCGAAGAACAGGCGATGATGGCGCGGGTTGCGTGGCGTGTGCAGTTTTACCAGAACGCCTTTATTGCGCTTGGCCACCTTGCCGACAAGCTGTATTGCCTTGTCGTCTGACGGTATCAGGCACCCGTTTCTGTGTTCAAAGTATGCAAATTCATTCATCGAATAATTACCGCCTCTGGAAAGTATTTCAGAACCTCATTCAACCGGCTTCTAGCGGGGACATTTCCCGCGCTTGGCCGTTTCCCACTGGTGGTGTGCCGGTCAGTTCGTCATTTCTGGCTTGCGTTGCCGTCTGTATTTTCGACGCGCGTTCTTTTGCGTGTGCGACAACTTTCTCAGCCAACTTTGTTTTTGTGTGTATCTTTGACAGCCAGTTATAATCCCTCTTGAAGCCGTCTTGAGACTTCTCGAAGTCAAGTTCTGAGGCTGTTTTGCATGTATCAATTTGCTTTTTGAGCCGCTCGCAGACTTGTTGAGGCGTCTCACCAACAGCATTTTCCTTTGGTGGCGTGTCTTCAACATTGGCCTGGGTTTTGTCATACAACGCAAGACCGAACGGGTTGCCGAAAGTCATGAGCGCGCGTTTCATGGCATCGCTTTCAGCTTCCTTGACTGCGCTTTCGTGCGCCTGGTCGCGGTCTTTGTCTATGCCTTGACCGAAGCCGCAACCCTCGCGGATAATGCCGCCAACTGTTATCCTGACCTTTGCGCGGTACCCAATGCGATATTTACCGTCTAATTCGCGCGGGTCGCCAAGCTGAACAATGTCAACCGTTTCGCGGAACCACCCGTCAAATCCAAATATCCGGTTGGCTTCTTCGATTGCTTTCCATGCTTCAATATATGAAAGCTGGCGTCCAGCTTGCGCGCGTGACTTGACGTTTGCTTTGTCAAGGGGCGCGTTCAGGGCTTCAATCTGTTCATTGGTAAATGACATGTCAGACTCCTGTCGCTACAAGCATTTTCTGATGACAAGCGCGGGTGCGCCTTACATCGTCCATGCAGTATTGGGCTATTTCTTCATGCTTGCCGTCAGCCCACATTTGAGCAATGTCGGCACCGGTAATATCGCCCTTGCCTTCAACGCCTAGCATCTTGCAAAGATTGTCCAGAGACACGCTGTCTCGAACGCCAGCCCACATTGTCATGGTGTCGTTGACTTCATCGCTCCACGGCTTCGGATCGCGCGGCAAAACACCACCGGCATAAACGCCAAGCACCATTGCCCTGTGCCAGAGAAAACGCATGTCGAAACCGGTCACGAAATGGCCGACGATTGTAGGTTTGTTTCGATATCCCGAGAACTCAGCGACCAGCCGCTCAAGGCAGCCTTTCTCAAGTTCCACTCGCGGAACAGAAAGCGCCTTTGGCTTGTCGTCATTCAATGCCCACGACACGCAAGCGAGATGGCCTAACCCGCCGTTGAAAGAGGTTTTCGCAATCGCTTCATTGACGGCTTGCGGTTTCTGTTCCCTCTCCCATTTTGCAATGGTGTCTTCCTTTTTCATTGCCCCTGGCGGCGTTACCGTTTTGGCAATTTCAGCATGTATGATAGGGTCTTGAGCGGGGATGGTTTCGATGTCGAGATAAAGATAGTCAATCATTGTTCAACTCCTTGAGTTCATTGCCCGCGCGCGCAAAATTATCCTTGCTTTCGCTCTCAAGCCGTTCTGCTTCCTTGGCGTAATAGCCTGCTTGTGAACCGCCTTGCTGTGACCAGTGGCGATAATCTGCCGCTATGGTTTTCTGAGTAGATGCAAGGCTGTTCCAGTTGGCAATCAGGACAATCGACCTGTGACGTTCACGCTCTGCACGTTCGTCATATGCGCTATCGTCAAGCCTTCCTGTTTTGCGTTGAGTGTTCATCACGCCACCACCAGCCGGTATTGCCATGAACCGCCTGCCTTTCGCTTGCGCTCTACCGTATGGCCTCCAAACTTCTCTTTCCGAAGGTCACGAATGCGCGCTCCAATTGATGACTCTGAGCCTTTTACCCGGTCCTGAAGCTGCCAGAGCGCATACCACTGGCCATCCTTCATAACGTCATAGACCGCGCCTAGCTGGCCTGTAAGGCGAGCATGGTCCAGGGTGGGGGAGTAGGTTTTGCCGTCAAAGTGGGGGTTGATGGTCATGCCCTTGCCTCCAATTCAGCAAGCCGTTTCATGTCGGCCATCGCTGTTTCGTTGCTACAATGGAAGTCAGGTATCCGCTCTAATTTCGGATCGCTGGCGATGTAGATTGCAGCGGCGGCGGCGGCAGGACCTATCTTGTCTTCCAGTGCCTTGCCTGCATCACCAGCTAGCGTTATCGCCCATCCGGCCCGGCAGTGCGTTGTTTCACATGTATGCCAATCGCTCATATCAAAAGCGCCGTCCTGTGATGCTGCTGCGAATACATTCTGATGAATGTTTTCGATGATTGGTGCGTGACTGAGGTCCGCGTGACTGAGGTACGCGCCACTGATATTCGCGCCACTGATATTCGCGCCAATGAGGTTCGCGCCAATGAGGTTCGCGCGACTGATATTCGCGCCACTGATATTCGCGTGACTGATATCCGCGCCACTGAGGTTCGCGCCACTGATATTCGCGCCAATGAGATCCGCGCCAATGAGGTACGCGTGACTGATATTCGCGCCACTGAGGTTCGCGTGACTGATATCCGCGCCACTGAGGTTCGCGCGACTGATATTCGCGCCACTGAGGTTCGCGCGACTGATATTCGCGCCACTGAGGTTCGCGTGACTGATATCCGCGCCACTGAGGTACGCGCCACTGATATTCGCGCCAATGAGGTTTGCGCCAATGAGGTTTGCGTCAATGAGATCCGCGCCAATGAGGTACGCGTGACTGAGATCCGCGCCAATGAGATCCGCGCCACTTTTCACTGCCAACTTGATAGCCATTCCGAGTTTAACGGAGATTGATGTGGATTCATCGCAATCAATTTCTGCCGTAAACTGGACCTTTGAAGTCCATCTGTTTTTGATTTCAAACTTCATGTCGTCACTCCTGTAATGAGAACGGTAAACGCGGTTACAATCGCCAATCCAAGACATGCGCATACATCAGCTAGAAAGGAATTTGCGGGCTTGATGTGGTGGAAGAATGTCATGCGTCACCTCTGGCTTTTGAGAGGGCGGCGTCGATGTGATTTATAGTTGCGTTGCCTGTCCCAGTTTCTTGAAACTTTCCATGAAGGTATTCGATTTCAAGCCGAGCATTTCCCAGCGCTTCCACAAGGTTATAGTGAGCATTGCAGGCTGTGACGATGAAGGCGGCGTTGGCTTCGGCTGGCAATCTTTCCCGATTCAAGTTTGTAAACATTGCGTTAGCTATGCTTCCTCCATTGAACCATTTGATTTTAAGCGTTTCGCCATCCGTAATGACCGTCCAAGGCAACTCACTGTGCTTACGTTCTGTCATTGTGCGGCTCATCAACCATGATGCGGTCAATGATGTCTGCGAGTTCTTGTTCCGTCAGGTCCATGTCACATGGAATGCCGTCAATACGGCCAGTGAACTCAATCTCTGGTGATTCTGGCGGCATCCAGTTTCCATAAACCCTGTCGAAAAACATCGGGTGGCCGGGAGCGATTGTGTAGTAAACGCTGATTTCAATCTGCTCGTCTCCGCGTTCAATTTCGTGATCAATGATGTGAACTTCTCTGCTCATTGCATTGACCCAATGCTAAACGACCGCTCATGCTCATGCTGGCAGTGCGCTTCATAGCCACTGTCATTGCACCAGTCGGTATAAGCGGTGCCGCAATGCTCATTGATGAATGACGGGAGAGGACGATCGCCGAAGTTCGGCAGGCCATGATGTGCATTCCACCAAGACCATGCGACTTCTGCCGACACGTCTACAATCTTGAAATCTTCAAGCATCAGGACCGCTTCAACGTCATCCATGCCTTCGATGTCAGCAACAACACTTGCAAGCGTTGCGCCTATCTTGGTTTCACTGAGATACTTATCGCCTTCAAAGCGAGAGACGATCAGGTATGTTGGAGTTTCGAGAAGCGTTGACATGTGCTGGCCTCCATCTGTTTGTTCGACGATTGATAGTTGCATACGGTGCAACGCAATGCAACACCTAAATTGCGAAATCGCATAATTTTTATCTTGCAGCATTTTGCAAAACATGCAATTGATAGTGCATGAACACATCACCAATATACGAATACCGCATCAAAAACGGTATGACCCTGGAGCAATTCGGCGCGCGGTTCTGCCCGCAAATAGACAAGTCAACGGCTATGAGGTGGCAAAGCCGGGTGCCTGCGGAACGTGTTGTTGAGGTTGAACTTGTCACAGGCATATCGCGCAGGAAGCTGCGGCCAGACTTGTTTGCAAAGGCTGGTGCCTGACATGATTTCAAATCCGCGTGTGCATATCCACCCTCCCTTGCATGTGTACGGACAGGCGCGGTTCAACTGGCGCGCTGGCTTATTGTCAGCCGCCTCTTTTATCCAGACTGCCAGGAGGTTTCCTTCACCTTACTGGCACAGCAGGGCAGTGGGATGTCACGGAGTTTGCTCCGGTTCCAATCTGTTGAGCAAAACCGGCTCACTGCCCTGCGCCTTTTCACAATGACGAATAAAGAGGCCGCTGAATGAAACCCCGCAAGTACCGCAATCAACCAGTAGTCGTAGACAACCTGCGTTTTGACAGCAAGGCGGAAGCCAAACGCTATGGCGAACTGACCCTGCTTCAGAAGGCTGGCGAGATTTCCCGTCTGGAAGTCCAGCCCAAATACGTCATTAAAATCGCTGGCAAGCTCGTGTGCACCTACAAGGGTGATTTCAGGTACTTGGACACCAGAACAAGCCAATGGACGCTGGAAGACGTTAAATCTCCAGCCACGGCGAAGAACCCAACATACCGGCTCAAGAAAAAACTTGTTGAAGCTCTTTATGCGCCTCTCAAAATCGTGGAGGTGATGAAGTGACATCATACGACCCTAAAGCCAACGGTGAAGGCTGTTATGCAGACTGGATTGAACACAACCGCGCAATCGTGTTGCATGGCACCGATGCGTATTCAGATTTTCTCGAACGCAAGCGGGTGCAAGACCCGGCAACCGGCATACCTGAAACAGTTTCACTGTCTCCAAGCATGATGGACCATCAGCGGGATATTACCGCATGGGCATTGAAACGCGGACGCGCCGCGATATTTGCCGGGACCGGACTTGGAAAAACATTCATGGAATTGGCATGGGGTGAAGTGGTGGCGCGTCACACCGGCAAGCCAGTGTTGTTGTTTGCGCCCCTTGCAGTTTCATTGCAGCACATATCAGAGGCTAAAAAATGGGGCATTGATGCAAAGCTGGTAGCCAAGCAGGCGGACTGTGTTCAAGGCATCAACATCACCAACTATCAAAAGATTGAACATTTTGACGTGTCTGAATTTGGCGGCGTCATTCTTGATGAAAGTTCAATTCTCAAAAGCACTGACGGAAAGTACCGCACCAAGCTAATCGAGGATTGTTCTGTCGTGCCATTCCGGTTGGCGGCAACCGCTACACCTGCTCCGAATGATTTCATGGAATTGGGAAATCATGCAGAGTTTCTAGGCGTCATGTCCTACACGGATATGCTTGCTACATTCTTTGTCCATGATGGTGGTGACACGCAAAAATGGAGACTGAAAGGCCACGCGGAAGATGAATTCTGGAAGTGGATGGCTACATGGTCAGTCATGCTTCGCAAGCCATCTGACATTGGCTATCCAGATGAAGGATATAACCTGCCACCGTTAAACATGAATCAGCATGTGGTTTCGGTGAATTATGAGCCTTCACTTGAAACCGGGCTGTTGTTCCCAATGGAGGCCGTTGGGTTGTCTGAACGCATTTCAGCGCGTCGTGACACCGTTAGCGAGCGAGTGAAGCTGGCAGCGTCTATAACACCTCCCACTGGACCATTTGTATGGTGGTGCAATCTCAATACCGAAAGCGAGGCGTTGGTTAAGGCAATCCCTGACGCTGTTGATGTTCGGGGATCTGATAGCGATGCTGCAAAAGAGCAGAAACTACGGGATTTCACCGAGGGCAAGATACGGGTGCTTGTCACCAAACCGTCAATCGCCGGGTTCGGAATGAACTGGCAGCATTGTGCGGATACTGGATTTGTCGGGCTTAACGATAGCTTTGAGCAGATTTACCAAGCAGTACGGAGGTTCTGGAGATTCGGCCAAAAGAAACCCGTGAACGTGCATTATGTGTCGGCTGAAACCGAAGGCGCGGTACTGGCCAATCTCAAAAGAAAAGAGGCCGATGCTGATCGGATGGCGGCGGCGATGGTCATGCATATGGCCGATCTGACAAGCGAAATCATCAGGGGATCGACGCGCGCAATCCCGGATTACAATCCAACTATCCCAATGAAAATGCCTGAATGGCTAATGGAGGAAATGACATGAAAGTCAAGGTTATAGATGAAGTCATCACAAGCGACTATGCCATTTATCAGGGCGATTGCTGCGAGTTGATCCGTGGCGTCCCATCTGAAAGTGTCCACTTCGGCATTCACAGTCCACCATTCGAGGGGCTGTATAAATTCAGTAACTACGATCGGGACATATCCAACAACGATGGCGCGGCGTTCTGGGAACACTATTCGTTTCTGATTCAGGAATTGCACCGGGTGACAAAGCCTGGCCGACTTCATGCGGTTCATTGTATGCAGCTTCCAACAAGCAAGACCCGGCATGGCTATATCGGGATGCGGGACTTTCGCGGCGAGATTGTCAGGGCATATGAAGATGCAGGATGGATATTCCATAGCGAAGTATGCATATGGAAAGACCCAGTAGTAGCGCAGCAACGCACCAAATCAATTCGCCTGCTTCACAAGCAGATCACGAAAGACAGCACGATCAGCGGCATGGGGCTTGCTGACTACGTGGTCATGTTCCGCAAGCGCGGCGAAAATGAAGACGCCGTTGCCGGACAGTTTCAGAAGTGGGCAGGCGATGACAGTCTCGATGTTTCAAAAGAAGCTTATGACAAACACGCTGCCCAAACACGCAATGAAGGCCGTGATGCTTGGCCGTTTGAGCAGTGGCGCTCCATCCTGATCTGGCAACGGTACGCTTCGCCAGTGTGGAGTGACATAAAACAGACGCGGACGCTTCAGTATCGTGGGGGCCGCGACGAGAAAGACGAGCAGCACATATCGCCGCTTCAACTGGACGTTATCGAGCGATGCGTTGATATGTGGAGCCTGCCCGGTGAGACGGTTCTGACACCGTTTCTCGGCATCGGCAGCGAGGTTTATGTTGCCGCTCAAATGGGCCGCAAGGGCATTGGGTTTGAACTGAAACCATCATACTTCAAGCAGGCTGTCAGAAACCTTGACGCACTGAAAAATGAACGGACTGAAACGCTGTTTTCAGCAAGCGCAGCGTGATGGCCATATTGTCAACCGCTATGGGGGCAAGGTGAATGAGTAGGAAAGTACTTTCAAAAAAACTGCGGTTTGAAGTTTTCAAACGTGACAGCTTCACTTGCCAGTACTGCGGCGAGAAAGCGCCAGATGTGATTTTGCATGTGGATCACATCAACCCGGTTTCAAAGGGTGGCGGGAATGACATTCTAAATCTCGTTACGTCCTGTCAATCGTGCAACTTCGGCAAATCTGATCGAGAGTTATCAGATCACTCAACTATCCAGGCACAGCGTGAACAACTTGAACTGCTCAACGAAAGACGGGAGCAGCTTAAATTGCTGCTGGAATGGCGTGAAGGTCTTGAAAGCATAGGGGATGAGGAAATCCAAGCGGTTTGCGACTCGTTCTCTACAGAAACTGGCTACTTGATCAACGAGACAGGACACCCAAAAGTTCGCAGATGGATCAAAAAATTTGGCTTGGCTGATGTTTTGGTAGCCACTGACAAGGCGTGCTCGCAATACATCAATCTTAACCTTGAGCATGACTCTGACGAGTATGTATCTGCTGTAGATAGGGCGTTCAATGCGATACCCAAAATTGCATCTTGGGACGCGCGTGGCGGCATGCCTGCGAACAAGCAGCAAATCTACTACATCAGGGGAATTTTGCGCAACAGGTGCAACTATTTCAAGGATTGGAACTGTCTGCGAATGCTCAATGACCTTGCTGATGCTGGCGTTGATATGGATTGGGTTCAGGAGGAAGCAAAGCAAGTTGATAGCTGGACCCAGCTAATTGAGTTCTACGCCTGCGCACTTAAAAATGCGGAGGAAGACAATGGCCAGGATTAGAAGCACACACCCTACACAATGGACCGATGAGGCGTTTGTGACGTGCAGCATGGCGGCGCGTTTGCTTGCGATAGCTATCCGCAATGACGCAGACGACAATGGGATATTTGAATGGAAGCCGCTGCAATTGAAAATGCGGCTATTTCCGGCTGACAATCTGAACATTGAGGAACTGTTGGATGAACTGGTTGAGACAAACCAAGTCATGAGTGCGGAAATAGATGGGCGTAAGTACGGCGCAATTCGGAACTTCACCAAGTTTCAGCGCCCGAAAAAACCGAACTCAGTCCATCCTATGAACGATCAGTTCCGAACCTACGTTGGCTTAAAGCCTCGCAGTTCCCCACCAGTTCCCCACCCCAACGGAACCACTTCCGAAAAGTCTCCGCAGATGGAGGATGTAGGAGGTAGTAAGGAAGAATTATCTGACGATAATTCTCAGCGAAACCGTTTTGAAGACTTTTGGGATGTCTTTGCAGACAAGCGGGGCAAGGACGCTGCAAAGCGTGTGTGGACCCAAAGAAATCTTGAGGTGATTTATATGCAGGTTATCGCCGGGGCTCGTCAGTATGTTCTCAGCAGGGGTGCTGATCGCAAGTTCTGGAAGCAGGCTCACGGCTGGCTTGAAGATGGGCGATGGGCTGACGAGCAGACAGGCCGCGTATCTTCAAAACCCCTTCCAGTTGACCAGCGCCAGGTGTTCATCCCCCACGGCTCTGATGAGTGGCTGGAGTGGCAGGCGTACATCAACCCAAAGCGTTTGAATGCGATGCAAACAAACGATGGCTATGGCCGGTTCTTCAAAACCAAACTCCCCCCCAAAGACAGTGAGGCAGTAGCATGACCTTCATCTCATCAACAGACAGAGCAAGAGCAGCAGCGCCAACAAGCGGGCTTATGAAAACACCAGACTATCTGAATGCGCTGGCTTCAAAACCTGCAAGGCGCGTTAACTGGCATAAGCTGGAAGCGCGAATAGACATCAGATCATCAGAGGTTGATGCTCTTGACAAAGCCGCAAGGGAAATCAAACGACGCAAGAAAATCGCTGAGAATGAGGTGACATTTCAGGTCGGAAAACATTTCCTGGCTGACGGCAGGCTGAACAGTTTTGAGGCCAGCCCGCTCAGGGGTGAACGTCTTGTTCACATTTTCTGCGAAGTCACAGGAATTCGGTACGAGGAACTGAAGGGAACGTCGCGATACGCGAAAGTCGCGAACCCAAGACAGGCTTTGTACTGGATTCTCCGGACGCAAACAGGTGCATCGTTTTCGGCTATTGGCAGACGATTGTGCCGTGACCACACTTCGGTGATCAATGGAGTTTCCAAGGTCACGACTGATAGCAAGCGGTTAGCTTCCGCGCGGGCGTTATGGGACAAAATTTATGACATTGAACTGGAGAGGTACGGATAATGGCCGGTAGCATCAACAAGGTAATTCTCATAGGCAATCTTGGCGCTGATCCTGAGATACGCCACACACAGGCAGGAAAGCCCATTGCAAACCTGCGCATTGCCACAACAGAAACATGGCGCGACAAGAACTCTGGCGAGCGCAAAGAGAATACCCAATGGCACACGGTGGTCATATTCTCAGAGGGGCTGTGCAAGGTTGCAGAGCAGTATCTGCGCAAGGGCAGCAAGGTTTATCTTGAGGGCCAACTACAGACGCGCAAATGGCAGGACCAGAGCGGCAATGACCGATTCTCCACAGAGGTTGTGCTTCAGAACTTCGGCGGCACCCTTGTCATGCTGTACTCCAAGCAAGATGGCGGTCAGCAAGCATCGGGCGGGGTCGGGGCCCCTGCTGATCAACCGTCATTCGGGCGCAGTGATATGGACGACGAGGTGCCGTTCTGATGGGTTATTCACAAGCAGAATACAAACTGGCGGATTGGAAATTTGTTGACATGGATGACGCAGTTATAATTGCAGCGTCAGAAATGTGGTCAATCGGCATGGGAACAGGGCAGATAGTGTCTGAACTTGGTTGCCGGGATGCGTTGATCTGGAACAACCTGGATCAGATCAAGAAGGTGGTTCTATGAGTGACGGAGATGAAGCCTTTGAAGAATGGTTAAACCAACCTGTCACCACCGCGCAAATCGTAGATGATATAATCGTCAGGGTCCGCGTGTTGGGTGGGAGAATAAAACGCGGTTCACATACTGAGCGGGTTATCAATAAGGTTTTGATTGATGCCATTTCAAAACTCAATCAGCAAGGAGACGCCACCCATGACACATAAACGCTTAGACAGTGCGGAGTTGGTTCAAAACCTGCGATTGATGGTGTTGGTATTCAATGCTGACCCGCGCATCAAGGAACAAATTACAAATGCAGCAGACCACATCGAATCCCTAGAGGCAGAAATAGACGCCCTACGGCACGACCTTGAAGGCTACATGAATATCGCAAACGAATACGTCAACGAGCTATCAGGCGTTCATGCTGGTACACATAAGATTGTCGAGGTTGATTGATGGCGAAAGCAGGACGCAAACGAAACTCAGGCAAGCGGCAACCGAACGGCCAGCTTTCACGTCCAGGCGAAAACCAGCAGGCTGCGGATATGGTTTCTGTAGGCGTCAAGGCGCGCGTCAAGCATTTTGGCGCACCTGAGAAACAGGCAAGGGACCCAGACTGGGGACATTCTCTTGGAGTGCTGAGACTGAAGCACATCATAGACAAGCGCCAGATGGATGCGGGCAACGCCTACATGAATGAATATTTCAGGTATTGCCGTTTGAAGGGCTTTCCACCGCGTACAGCAAAGTGTGCATCCTATGCTGAAATGATTGCAGGCATGTCATCAGGATATATTCCAGACGACGATACGGTAAACAAGGCCAAGGACCGCGTAGACGAAGCACAGACAGCGGTTATCAATGCACTTGGTATTCAGCAGTCAATCCCAGCCTTCAAGGAACTGGAGCGATTCGCAATCAATCAGGAGCATCATGGCCAATGTACACCGGCAAGGGCAGGGCCGCTGAAAGAGTGCCTGAACGCGCTCGCACGGCACTATGGGGTTTAAGCGATGTGGATGATAATGTAAATCATTTGCATTAGGGTTGACATTAGCCGCAAATCATGTCACGCACTAAATACAGGCTGGAATACTGACCAGCGCACAAGGTTTCAACCCGCTCCGGCATCCAGCTTGGGCGGGTTTTCTTATCCAGTTTGGCAGCGGACTATAATTAAGCGGCTCTGCTCATGTCATCCGCGTATTGTGTCAGTCCATGCAGTGAAGACAGCACTGAGCAGTACGACCCCGGCAATGACACCAGATCGGGCAACGTCATAATCTGCTCTGCCAATTCAAATACCAAACCCTTGACCTCGCAACACCATTCAAAACCCCTTGAACCTAGACGAGTTGCTCAGGGGTTGGGTATCTATTCAATAGCCGCGCTGTGAAGCGCCGCATTCCCAAATACGGAGTCACACATGGCAACATTCAACAAGTTCAACAGCTTTGTAGAGGCGCTGGCTGAAAAGGCGCATGACCTCGGCAGTGATACGCTTACGGTGGCGCTTACGGCGGCGGCAAACGCGCCAGTGGCGACTAACACAGTCCTGGCCAACTTGACTGAGGCCACATACACCAACTGTTCAACGCGCGTCATCACGACAGCATCATCGTCGCAAACGTCTGGCACATACAAGCTGGTTCTGACTGACCTGACATTGACGGCTGGCGGCGGTTCAGTTGGACCGTTTCAGTATATCGTCATTTACAACGACACCGCGACCAGTGACGAGTTGATCTGCTGGTTTGATTACGGATCTGATTTGACGCTTGCAGACGGTGAAAGCCTGCTGATTGACTTCAGCGCCGCCAACGGCGTGTTGCAGATCGTCTAGCGGGATGGCTCACGTTTACGCCAATCGCGTCCAGGTAACGGTTTCAGCCGTAGCAGGCGGCGGCACTGGTGACTTTACGCTCAGCACGGCTGTTTCTACGTTTCAGGACTTTGCCGCCGGCGGGGTTACAAACACCGATACCGTGACTTATCTGGCCACTGAAGGCACGTCGTGGGAGATAGGCACCGGCACATATACGGCAACAGGCACATTGCTTGCCCGGTATGTGATTGAAAGCACGAACGCTGACGCTGCCGTGACGTTCACGACTGCTGTTGTTGTGTCAATTGTGTCTGATGCTGCGCTAGCGAATGCCACGGCCACACTGACCGGCACTCAGACGCTGACCAACAAGACGTTGACCAGCCCGACGCTAACCACACCTGCCCTCGGCACTCCTGCCAGTGGTGTTGCAACTAATCTGACCGGCACCGCAGCGAGCCTGACGGCAGGCAACGTCACGACAAACGCAAACCTGACAGGCCATGTGACCTCTGTAGGCAATGCTGCGGTGCTAGGCTCATTCACTGTTGCGCAGTTGTCCACCGCACTGTCTGACGCTACACTGTCAGGAAACAACAGTGGCGACCAGACGAATATAACTGGCAATGCAGCGACGGTCACCACAATCCCGTCATTGTATGGCGATGTTACGTCGAGCGGCAATGGCATCACGATAGCTGCCAATGCTGTTGATCTTGCCATGCTCGCTACAATGGCAACAGACAGCTTCCTGGGGCGCACCACAGCAGCGACCGGCAACGTTGAGATACTGTCTAAGGCGCAGGCCCTTGCGGTCTTGAACGTCGAGGATGGTGCAGACGTAACAGACACAGCCAACGTTACCGCCGCCGGTGCGCTGATGGACTCAGAAGTTGACGCGGACATCAAGACGCTAGTACTTCCAGCTTCCACGACGATCAGCACATTCGGCGCGTCTCTGGTTGACGACGCTGACGCGGCTGCGGCGCAGGCAACATTGGGTGTAAGGGAAGTACTAACAGCAGCCCGAACCTATTACGTGCGCACAGATGGAAGCGACAGCAATGACGGGCTTACCAACACTTCGGGTGGTGCGTTTCTTACGTTACAAGCGGCGTTTGACGTTGTTGTTACGATAGACTTCAACGGGTATGTTATCACCCTCCAATTCGCCACGGGAACGTATGCAAATACGTCCGCCGCTACTGTCCCCGTGTGCGTAGGGCAGGCTGGCGCATCGTCTCTTATTATAAAAGGAGACACGACAACACCCGCTAATGTTGTCTGGTCAACAGGT
>Ga0222671_1000328_pt1 | contig 16125 bp, 16 predicted proteins | sample AntAcemetagen797_FD_179849 | JGI IMG/M metagenome (GOLD analysis project Ga0222671, IMG submission 179849) | Saline water microbial communities from Ace Lake, Antarctica - #797 | ecosystem: Environmental > Aquatic > Non-marine Saline and Alkaline > Saline | place: Antarctica: Ace Lake... | reverse complement strand
TTATCAAGGGGGGGGGAGATTTAGTTAGTAATTTGGTTTCTATTGGTAGGCGTAATAGGAGGTTTTTGCGTTCTTTGGGTTCTAAGCGAAGAGTGAGTATTGCTAAAGAGCGTGTGGTTCTTAGAAGGTTGCAACGTAAGATTGCTGGTGGGACTCCTCTTCAGAAGATTGTTCCTTCTGGTAGGATTGTTGGGTCTAGAGATCTTCGTAGTTTTAGGCCTGGTGTTTATGTTGATTTTGATTTGGCTAGTTTGTCTTTGAGGAAGCGTTTGAAGAATTCGGTTTCTCTTTCTAGAGGGAAGACTAGGGTTTATGAATTGTTTGATGAGGAGTTGGGACATTCTATATTTTTTACAAGTGTTAAAGCTTGGAAGAGTGCTTTGAAAAAGCTTGTTAAGTTGACTACTCCTAAAAAAGATCCTACTTCTAGTTTGTTCTTTTTGGAGTTGGCTTTTGAAAACAAGAAAGCGAAGTTTTCTTTTACTGTTCCTAAAAGTATATCTCCTAAAATAAATAAGGAGTTTAAAGTTTATACCAAAAAGACAATTTCTAAAGTTCAGGAAGTTGATAGAGATCTTGGTGCTGCTTCAGGTAGTAATCAAAAGCTGGTTTTACTTAAAAGATCCAAGAGTCAGATTCAGAAACTTAATAAGCAAAGTGAAGTTGTTAGGAGTGAAGGGAGACAACTAAGTTTGAGAGTTCAGAAACAGAGAAAGGTGTCTTCTTCGCTTGCGAGCCCTCTTTTGTTGATTAAAAGAAGTCCTCTGCAGCAGAACAAGATTAAATTAAGAATTGGAGACTCCGCTTTCAAGTCCCTTTCTTTAATTGGTTTAAAGTTTCTTTTTTTAAGTAAGCTTAAAAGTTCTTTGAGCTTTTTGTCTTTAAGTGCGAAGAAGCTTAGTAAGGGATCTAAAAAATTACAAAAGAAGGTTGTAGCTAGTAAGAGTGCTGTTTTGTCTATTCCGGCTTTGAGGAAGGCAAGTCGTTCCGTTCTTAAGAGGACTGCTAGAAAAAAGTTAAAGCAGGTTTTGATATCTAAGAAAGTAGAAGTGCTTAAGAAGATTAATTTTGAAAAGAAGAAGGAGAAAAAGTTAAGAAGACTTGTTAGTTTTTCTTTGAGGAAGAAGAAGTTTATTTACTTGCCTGATTTGTATAGTCTTATTTTTGGTGTTAAGGCGAATAAGTCTGAAAGAGCGGCTTTTTTGAAGATGGGGAGAGTGTTTACTGGTTTGGAAGGGAGAAAGCTTGTTAGATGACTCTTTCTAGGATTAATGAGTTTGGTGAAACGTTTGGAAGGATTGTTCCTAAGAATGTTGTTATAAAGGTTTTGAGGTTTGGTGGCAAGGTTGAGGTTAGGAAGCGGTTGGGTAAGGAATTTTTTGGTGTGAGGGGTTCGGAGCGTAGGAAGGCTTTGTATTATGCTCGTATGGAAGCGAGTAAGAGGAATTCTAAGATAAAAAATGTCTTTAAGGTCGGTAGTGGCCTTTTTTTAGTAAACCTTAAATAGGAATTGTATTCTATAACGTTTATGGGGATAAAAAAAGATGATTCTTTGAGTGCAGACTCAGAACTAGAATTTGAAGATTTAGAAGATGACTTTCAACAAAACGAGCCCGTTTCTGAAGAATTAGATAGTAATGAGGATGATGATGTTTGGGGTACTGATTTAGGAGATGACGTGGGGGACTCAGGTTTTTCAACTCCTTTAGTTAAACATAATGATTTATTGAAAGAGCTTACAAACTTTGATCCCTTCTTAAAAGGTGTGGTTAATGATTGGTTGGGTGTTGTTTGGAGTGAGAAGAATGAAAGTTACGTAAGAAACAAAGAAATAGATCCAATAATGAATATTAAGGGAGCGAGTTGGTGTGTTGGAATACTGAAAACTTACGCTCGTTCAAATAATATTATTACAGATATTAACAAAGAAGATTACATTAGTATAATGGAAGATGCGATTGACATGATTTTTCTTAATTTAGGCACTCGTGAGGAGTTTGGAATATCTTGTTCGGGTGACGTGTTGAGGGTTTCGAATGAGCTTTTGCATAGTATTAGTCTGGTTTTGATGGGTGCTGGTGATGGAAAATACACTAAGTTCCTTGGTACTACTATTAGTCGTAATGAAAGTGTTAGTTTGGGCGATGGAAAAAGTAGTGGTGCAAGACCGAAGAAGCCGGGTATGATTAAAAGATTGACGGATGGAATAATGGGAGGTTCTAGTTAAAATGGTTAGTGGAATGTTAATTGGGGGAATAGTTAGTTTAACAATATTGCTTTTTTTAGGTGGGGGTGGGGGATTATTTATTTATCTTAGGAGCCGGCCTAAGAAGGAGACGTGGACTGCGGAAATTTATCAGTTGGCGAAGAGTGGTAAGACCATTAATATTAAGAATGGGCCTATTACTACGAAGCTTGAGTTGAAAGATTTGCGTAGTTATGCTCATGATGTTATTGAGAAGAAGGAAGTGGATACGGGGATTACTATTTATCGTTTGCAAAAACTTAATATTAAGGTTCCTCCTGTTGTGGGGGATGTTGTTGAGTATTGGGGGAAGGGTGATCGTAGGGTTATGGTTTTGTATCAGGATGGAGTTTGTACTTTGTTAGAGAAGGGGTATGATGAGAAGACGGGTTCTACTATTTTTCATCCGTTGCCTCATGAACGTATTGATATGATTACTGGGCAGATTATGATTAGGAAGTCTCGGTTGCGTAGTGAAAAGAATGTTTTGCAGGCGATTAGTCCTTGGATTGTTGCGGGGATTTTAATGGTTGGAATGGTTGCGATGTCTTACGTGGGTGGTAGTTCTTATGTTGCTAGTAGTGAGAATTATGAGTCGGGAAGTGCTAATATTGCGAATGCGTGTAGTGCTCTTGATGAGGTTGCTTCTGGTAAGAGTAGTGTGCCTTTGTCTGCTCCTGTCACTGGTAAGCAATCGGACCCGCCCAGTATTGAATAAAAAAAAATCTGAACTTTTTTTCTTATCTTTTTTTTTTAGAAAGGTTTAAATATTAGGAGTGTTCTGAAGTATTATGGTTTATAAAATTAAGAAGTTTGGAGGAAACTTAACAGAGTATGACAATGGCAAGATTGTGCTAACTTATTTGGGTTCTGGTAAAGGGGCTAGTGTTGCAGGATATGATAAAAGAACAGGTGTTCCTTTGAGGGTTGCAAGAGGTTTTAATTCTAAAACGGTTGCTAGGCTTTATTTGAAGAGATTAAAAAAAAGGTTTTCTTAAAAATCTTTTTTTTTTAGAAAGGTTTAAATATTAGGGGGGGTTTGGTTTATAATGTTTATGAATAATAGGAAGTTTATAATAATTTTTTTCTTATTTTTACTCTTGGGCTCTTTTGCTTTTGCTTTTCCTTCTGAAATAAATTTTCATGGTATTATAAAGAATGTTACTACTGGCGATCCTATTAATGGGACGGTGGTAGTTAATGTTACTTATTATAAGATAAGTGATGATAGTGTTGTTAAGACGGTTCAGGAATCGGTTAATGTAAGTGAGGGGATCTGGAATCTTAAGGCGGGAAGTTTTACGGATGAAGACTTTTCAGTTAATACGTATGTTAAGTTGAAGATTGGCGGGGAGGAGAGCAATCCTCAGAATTTGAGTAGTATTCCGTATGCTTTTGTTAGTCTTAAATCGAATAATTCGGTTTTCTTAAATGGTCAGGCAGCTGCTTATTATTTGGATAATACTGATACGTTTGTTAATGCGACTTGTTCTGCAGGAGAGTTCTTTAATAGTTTGGATGGGGATTCTTATGTTTGTGATAGTCCTTCTTCTTCAGGTAATGATACTTTGTATTCTGGTCATAGTGGGATAGTTCTTAGTTCTGATAACAATTTTACTTTGAATGTTTCTTTTGTTAATGAGAGTGTGGGTACTAATCAAACTATTGTTTCTAAGGTTACTCAGAGTTTTGTTCAGGCTTTGGGTTTTTATACTTCTTCTGTTCTTGATACTATGTTTGGGGATTACATTAATTTTACTTTGTTTGAGGCTAATAATCAGAGTGTTGTTGATTATGTTCTTTTTGTTAATTCTAGTAATCCTGGCGGTGCTGGGAGTTATGATGATACTTGGATTAATACAACAACCAACAATAGTATAGATGATAAAATAAGCTCTTTTAATGATACTGTCATAATTTATATTGATGCTAATGATAACAGCGATAATCTTACGGATAGCGACATTGAAGCTTTTGGTTATTTAAAATTTGATAATACTACTGGACTTTATGAGCTGATTAGTAGTGTGGATGGTAAGTTATCTTTCTACGTGAATCTGTCTTTGTTAGAAGCGAATAATCTTAGTATGAACAATCGTATTGATAGCTTAAACGGAACATGGACTGATAACAGTGATAATTTGACTAGTGCGGATATTGAGGAATTGGGCTATTTTAAAGAGACTAATGTGAGTGGAGTTTATGAGATTATTGCTAACGTGGACATTAAGCTGGGTAGTTACGTGAATGAGACGCAACTGGTCGCTAATAATGTTAGTTTAACGGATTACATTCTTAGTGTGAACGCTAGTAATCCTGGCGGTGCTGGGAGTTATGATGATACTTGGATTAATACAACAACCAACAATAGTATAGACGATAAAATAAGTTCCTTCAACGACACGATTGTGGGAGAAAACACGAGTATCATTGAAACTAACAGCATTAATGGCACACAGTTTAACGTGCAGGATGGTAAGCTTAACATTATTACTAGTTGGTTAACTGGTGTGATTGAGGGAGTTAGTAAGTGGGCTAACTATTTTACTAAAACAGAGTCTGAGGCTTTGTTCATTAACACTACTGAATTAGAACTTAATAATAATAGTTTGGTTTCTTATGTTGATGCACGAGATGTGATTAATAATGATAGTCTTAAAGTTTATGTTACTGGTTTGAATGGTACTTGGGAAGATAATAGTGATAATTTGTCAGATGCTGACATAACTGGGTTTGGTTATTTGAAGTTTGATAATACTACGGGCTTATACGAACTAGTTTCTGGTGTTGATAATAAGCTTGGTAGTTATGTTAATCTTAGTCTTCTAGAGGCTAATAATAATAGTCTTATAAATTATATTAATAACAATGATGATAGCGATAATCTTACTAGTTCAGATATTGAAGGGTTTGGTTATTTACAATTTAATAATTTGACTGGCTTATATGAGTTAGCTGGTTCTGTTGATACTAAACTGGGTAATTATGTGAATATTAGTCTTTTAGAATCTAATAATGCTAGTTTAATCACTTATGTTAATTCTAATGATAACAGTGATAACTTAACTGATTCGGACATTGAACAGCTTGGTTATTTGAAAGAGACTAATGTTAGCGGAGTGTATGAATTAATTTCTAGTGTTGATAGTAAACTTAGTAATTATGTTAATGAGAGTTTGTTAGTTGCTAATAATAATAGTCTTATAAATTATGTTGATAGTAATGATGCCGATACGGTTTATGATGATGCCTGGATTAATACAACAACTAATGCCAGTATTGAGGATAAGATTTTGACTAATAACAATAGTGTGATTAATTATGTCAATGCTAATGATGATAGTGATAATCTTACAGATAGCGACATTGAGGGGTTAGGTTATTTGAAAGAAAGTAATACAACTAATTACATTCAGGATTCTAATTCGACTTGGGTTCAGAACATTATTAGTGCTTTTGTTACGCTTGGGTTTGTTGAAAATCTCGGGTTTTTCAATAGTGAGGGGAACTTAACTGTTTTATTGGATGATAATTATGTGGACATTAATAGTGTTGTTAGTAATTTTACGAATGATGCTTTGTATGTGGCTAACGGAACTGATGCGAGTCTTAACAATTTAAGTATTAATAATATTACTACTAGCGATGGAGGACAATATCATAGTAATGCTTCTTGTAAACATTTATTCATCGGCTCTACTATGACTTTGTGCATTGAGTGAAACCTTTAAGCATATTTATTGTTTTAAGCTTTCTAGTCTTGTCAACATCTGTGATTAGTGCAGATGATTCTTTCTTCAGCACTCAAACCATTAAAAACATTTACTCTTCCTTCTTCTCAAGCTCACAAGACAAACAAGTTATTGATCCTGGTGTTTCTACTCGTTGTTTAAACTCAGGAACAAAAGAAACAACTAAAAGAATCAATGATACTCATGTTCAGAAAAACTTGTTGATGGGGGGAGAAGTTTATGCCTTCCCTGATTGTACCACGCAAGAAGAAGCCGATAACTTGATGGAAAGTCCCTTCTTCAACCCAGTAATCAAGTACGGAGAAGAAGCTGATGACCCCGACCATGTGAACATAAGAAGGATTACTTATAATACAACTCACAACTACACATTCTATTTGGAAAACATAACAAAAGAAGGACGTAACGTTGCTTTTTCCACTCCCATAAACATAAAGCGTGTTCGTAACGGAACCTCAAAAAAAGAGGGAGGTACTAATGTTGTTTTGAGACCTGGAGAAGTAATGATAAAGAATGTGCAACTCACTGATAAAATACATTTGGGAGATAACAGTACCACAATCATATTACAGATAGCAAACAGTGAAAACTTAGATGATGTATGGTTAGACGAAGACCAAGCCGATACTAATTTAGGAAATAACGGAATCATGATATTGCAGAAGAGTGCGGGAAGTGATTCTAGAATCTTAATAAAGTTCAATAACACCCTGCCTATTAATACTACAATTTTAGATGCGAGACTTACTCTTTATGCTTATGATAATAGGCTAGATTCGGGTGAAGGGTTTGATGTTACGTCTTACATATTACTTAACAATTTCACAGAGACAGAACCTACTTATAATAATTTTACTATAAATGAGACTAACATTAATTTAACCCCTTTTAATTCTGAGAGTTTTACTGATTCTTTTCCAGTGGTTGGTCCCTGGAGTCATAATGTTACTCAGATAGTGCAATCTTTTTCTAATAATGGGAAAGAGTTTAATATATTTATTAACAGTTCTAATCCTATTGGTAGTGCGGGAGCTAATGACGACCTTCTTTTTAGAAGTAAAGAAGGTTCTTCTCCTGATGAACGACCTATTCTTAATATTACTTATCAAGAAGCGGCGGGTCCTGTCCTCACTAATGTTAGTTTTGTTAGTCCTACTCCTCCTAATAATACTGCCCAATTTTCCTCTAATGCTTCTGTTCAAGTTAATGTTTCAATTTATGAGTCTGATTTATCCAACTTAACTTATGCTTGGAACAGAACTAATTTTACTTTATATGATGATAGTTTGTTGTTGATGTATAATTTTGATAATAGAAGTATCTTGGGAGAGAATGATAGTTATGTTGTTGATTTGAGTGGTAATGATAAAGATGGTACTTGGTATGGGGATGCCACTCCTGATGGCGATTCAGGACCGAACCTTGGAAAGTATGATGGAGGTTTTGAGTTTGATGGAACTGGAGACTATTTGGGAATTCCAAATGCTGGAGGAATTGCGGGGGTTCAGTCGGGGACTATTTCTATGTGGGTTAAATGGCAGGGCACACAAGACGCGGGAGTTACTGGGTATGGTCACGTGTTTGGAAGGCAAGAAGATGGTGTTTTGACTAATCAAGTAATTGCTCTTAGTGGTAGTAATCCTGCAACTGCTAAGGTTGTTTGGTACCCTTACAGTCCCAGTGCATCGGTTACGAGTAGCAGTTCTCCTGGTGATGGGGATTGGAGACAGGTAACAATAGTTTATGCTTCGGGAGCTCATACTATGTATATTGATGGAGTGTTTGAAGGTAGTGCTACAACTACTGGAACAATGCACGCGAGTACGAATCATTTGCTAACTATTGGGGCGGGCATAGATGACGTTGGAGGATATTCTACTAGCGTGATTGATGATTTAAAGTTTTGGAATAGACCTCTTTCTTTTAATGAAATTAATCAGCTCTACATGACTTCGGTTACAAAGTATAATGAAGCTTATTGGAATTTATATGTTAACCAAACCGAAGACCCAAGTAATCTTCTTTCTGCGGGAGAGTATTCTTATCAGGTCTTTACTGAAAATTCGAGTGGTTCCGAAAATGGTAGTGAAGAAAGATTTGTTAATATCGTAGTTCCTTCTATTAATATTACTATTGTGGAGTATGTTCCATTTAGTTTGAATAACGTAACTTACAACGATACTTTTGTTGTCACTGCTAACGTGAGTTGTTCTTATACTGATTGTGGGGATGTAGAACTTTATCTCGATCCTCCAGTTGCAGGAGATACTAACATTGCTCCGAATGGAACTATGACTTTGGTTGATGGAACCCCTGCTGGAGGGGTCGTGGCTAGTGTTAATGATGAGGATACTGGGACAGCACACTCAGTGTATCCCACTCCGATTTGGCACTTGAATTGGACTGAGTCTAAAAGTGTTAGCACTGTTTTCACTTATTGGGGTTGTACTTTTTTTTGTTTAGAACCAGCGGATTTGAACATTAGTTATTGGGATACTAATGCTCTTGTTTGGGTTAATCCTGTTGGATGGTATAATACTTCAACTCTTGGTATTGATAGTTGGCACACTCACGATCTTCTACTTCCTATACAAACTACTGCTTTAAGAATTACGACTAATGATGAGGTTGGTGTGGGTGGTGCGGTTGACTTCGGAGAAATAAACGTTAGTGGGGGAAGTGGAGGAGGTGCAAAATCAGGAATTATAAGCACAGAAACTGATGCAGAACCTTTCTGGGTAACAAACAGTACGAACCCAATTAATACTACTTTAACACAAGACGAATCTAAGAGTGTTTCTTGGCTTGTTAATGCAACTGGACCAATAAATAATACTTACGAGATCTTTGCTTATGGTATCCTGCAAAGCAATCTTTTTAGGAATGATACTAACTCTTTTAATGTGACAATAGTTGAAGCGACAGCACCCCCAGCAGATAGTTGTACTTATGCAGGTAGTGGACTTCATACTTATTTGTGTAGTGATAATTGTAATATTACAAGCCTGGTACAACATGATAGTGATGTGAATATTAGCGGTGCTGGAAACTTTTATGGGATTTCTAATCTGAACTGGACGGGTGTTCTTACTTTAAATGATGATGGGGTGTGTACAGTAAATGGTTAAAAAAATGTTCATGTTATTAGTTCTTATTCTAATCTTATTACTTCCTGTTACACTTGCAGAAAATTATGTAACACTTAATTATGATGCCCAAGCAATCCCAACATCCGAAGCGATAATTTTAAATACTGGTACGTATAAAGTTAGCGTAGAGGTTGGCGAAAGTACCACATTTGAAAATCAGAACGCAATATTTTTGGGCGTGGGAACTTATTACTTGCTCGGTCTTGGAGGCGTAACAGAAGGAATAATCCCCTTAATTGACTTAATCATCTTGTTGGAAGATGCGGGTCTTGAATGGGCTTTGTTTAATTGGAGTTAGATAATGAAAAAATGGTACATAATACTAATAATAATGTTGGTTTTGCCTACGGTGATGAGTGTAAACCAACTTCAAATAAGCGAAGACAACACTTCGTGGCAGAATGCGACAAGTATTTTTTACGGAGGATCAATTGATGACTCATTACAAAAAGGAACCGCTCAAAACTTGGAATTTGGAACAATCTACTATGCCAGAGTTCGAATACCCGCAGTTACAAACTGGGCATACATTAGGTTTAAGACTGATGGAGTGGAAGACAAAATGATTGCACTCGCACTAGTTATGATTATAATTTCAGGATTCTATTTTGCGGTCGCACACTACAATAAGATGATTTACTTAAAGTTTGCAGGACTAATTTTCGGCGTGTTGGAATTAATGTTATTGTTCTTTGTGGTATTTGCAGATTATTTAGGCAATAATGTTGAGAACCTATTAAGAATTAATAGCATAGTGCTCATTTTTAGTATGGGTCCGTTCTTGTTCTTATTATTTACCCTGATTATTATTCGGATGATGAATCCTGGTGCTGAAGAAGAGGGAGTGGACCCTAAATGGGTATCCAGTGGAAAGAATCAATGAATAGTAATAATAAGTTGTTAAGATCAGATAAAGAGTTTTGTAAGATTGTTAATACTATTAAAGCAAAGTATTTGTTGGCTGGGAAAACTCCGCCTTCAACTTCTAAAATTACTCAAATAATTGCTCGTAACGTTGATAGAAAAAAGTTAGAGGAGGTTCTTAGAAGAGAATTTATTCGCTTCTAAAAAAGTTTATGAAAGGTCAGGCAGGGAATTATTTAGTTGGAATCCTAGTTCTATTCTTCTTTGCAATTACTGCAATGATAGCAATGCTTATTTATAGTGGGTTCTTGAATAGTTTTGCGACTACGGGCCTTGACACTGGTCTGGCGAATGAAGTTGGACAATCATTTTTTAGGACTTTCCAAATGTTTGATTACATAACTGTGTTCATACTTGTTGGATTGATTATTGGAGTTGCGTTGACTAGTTGGAGGCTTAACACTAATATGGCTTTTTTCATAGTTAGTATAATGATGGCTTCGTTCACTGGGTTTATTAGTTATGTGTTTAATTTCATTTTCGTGCAGTTCATTAGTAATCCTAGTATTGTTGGAATACTCGTTTATTTTCCTAGGACGATTCTTTTATGTACTAACTTTCATTGGATCAGTCTAGCATTTTTTGTAGTTGGTAGTATTGCGTTGTATGGGAAAAGAGAGAAGGGAACAGGAGGAACGTTCATCGATGAATAAAAAAGCAAGGATGTACTTGTTTTTCTTCCTTCTCTTAGTTTTTACAACCTCTGTCACGGCTTTAGATATTAACGTACAAGATGACTTTAATAGGGGAGATAGTGGAACTGTTGGCGGTCCGTGGTTAGAAACAGATCCACAAAGTAAACTAAGTATTGCTTCTAACAAGTTGGCATGGGATAGTAGCGGAAGTGTTGATTCAAGAATCGAGAACACCACTTCTAATATTGTTGGAAATCATACCATAAGTTACGTTTATGAAACTACTGATGCAGGAACATCAAACAGCGGAAACGTGAAACTAATAATGTGGCAAGATGCAGGGTCTAACATTCAGGTTGCCTGTGATGAAGATAAATGGAGGCTGGATGGCGTAGCTTTTACAGATTGTAATGATAACACGCCTTACAATTTAAGCATTTTACACGATCCTTTAAATGATGTTGTGAATATTTCTATTAATGGAAGTTCGCATCTTAATGGTTCAAGTGTTGCTTTGGTAACTTATATTAATAAGATTTGGTTTGATCCTGGGAGTAATGCTGCTGTTACTGGTACTATTGACGACATTATTTGGTTTAATGGATCTTTTGGACCTACAATAGTTCCGCAAGAGATTGTTTTAGGTTCTCCTATTAATGATTCTTTTTCTAGTAATCTTACTCAGGTTTTTGAGTATAATTTTATTTCTACACTTGCGGATGTTGATGCTGTTGAGTTGTGGACTAATAGTTCTGGAACTTGGGCTATGAACCTTACTAATCTTACTTATGTGAATAGTACTGTTTCTAATTTTGTTTTAACTCTTCCTCCTGGTATTTTTCAGTGGGGAGTTTTCGCTAATAGTACTTTGGGAAATGTTTCTTGGTCAGAGAACCGAACTTTAACAATTGATACTTCAGACCCGTTACTAGTTGATGACTTTGTTAATAATAGTATTTATTTTAATAAGAATATTACTGCTCAATTCAATTTTAGTGATAACACTCTTGTTCATAGCGTCAATATAAGTATTGATGGAATTACTTTATTCAGTAATGAAAGTATTAATTTGCCAACTTTCCAATACGTTTTAGACGTGGATAGTTCAGCTTATGCGGTTGGAAAACATAACATAAGTGTTCGGGCTGCGGATGGGCACACTGATGAAATCTTGAAAGATGTGGATTCTTGGAATGTGGACAGGGGTATTTTTAAAGATAAATTAGAGTATAATATTCGAGGAGAGTATGATTCAGTGGATTTATTGTTAGAATCTAAAACTAAGAGTTGGAGAGATGAATGGAGTAGTATAGAACGAGTTGATCGTTTCTCTGAAGTTTTCATACCTAGCACTGTTTCAACAACTCAAACATTTATTTTTAGTGCTAATAAAAAGGTTCAAATAGTTCCGAAAGGATTAACTGATAAGTATGGTGGAACGTGGGTTATTGTTGGAGATCATTGGAAAGACTTCAAACTTAAAGATGAACCAAACGCAGCAATAGAAATACTTAGATTGGATGATTATTCTGTGGAAGTCACGATTAATAATATTAAGAATACGGAAAGGTTAGAGTTTGAGAGTACTGGAGACTTGAACATTATTAATAAGGTTTATGACTTTTATGTAGGTAGTGTGAATGAAACTTTTGAAGCTGTTGTTTTCGGAGGGTTCCAAAGCGATTATCTCGCAACTGTTAGTTTAGGAAATCTTACTTTTGATGCAGGAAGTCCGACAGGAATATTGGAAATAAATGAGACTACTAATTATTCTGCTTCTTTGGTTAATTATTCTAATGAGACTGTTCTTTTTGCTAGAAACATAACGTTCCCTCTTTTTGGGAGTAGTGGGAACTTAACTCATAAATGGTATTTAGATTTTAATTCTAGTTCTTTGGTTACTAATCTTACTAATCAAAGCTTTTTAGATGTGGAAATGGGTCTTTGTGAAGGGTCAAAGGTTTATCCTGTTGTTAATTATACTTATTATGGTGAGGTTAGTGGTTCACGAATTAATGCAACTCACGTTTATGCTTTAAACGCTAGTGATGGAACGCATTATTATCCTTTAGGGGGGGCTTTTTCCTTGAATGATACTAATTCTTTTTGTTCTAACGTTGATCCTTCTCAGAACACTTATGGTTTTAATGTTTGGGGAACGAATACTATTGGTGCGGATGATTATGTTACAAGAGTTATAAGTACTGAAGAGTCCTTGCCTCTGACTTTTAGTAATAATCCTATTGAGAACATTTCTTATTATTTGATTAATGTGACGGGTAGTAATACTATCACGTATAATTGGCTTACAACAAATTTGCAGCCGGTTGATGGGACTATGAGAATATTTAAGTGTCAGGATGATGGAAGTCAGGCTTTGGTTGAGAGCGTTCCTGTAATTTCGGGGCAGGGTAATGCTAATATAGAGTTGTTGACTCAGGCGTATAGTTATGATATAATTCTTGATGGAGTATTGTATAAGGATTTTAATGGTTATACTCGGTGTCACGTTGAGGCTTTAAGTAGTATAACTTTGTACGTGGATCTTAAGGAGATCGTGCCTACTCAGCAAGTTATAGGATTACAAGGAATTGTTTGTTCCTTGGAGAAGGCTGTGGCTAATAATACTGTTACTATGACTTGGGAAGCGAACCCGTATGTTGAAGGGTATGTTCAAGGATGTATTCAGGCTAGAAGATTGATGATTACGGGAGATGTTGTAACTTATAATAATTGTACTGAGGAAGCGGATGGTTATAGTAGGACTGTGACGATTCCTGAGAACAGTAATGATTATATTGTTAGTGCGTATCTTGTTCAGAATACAGACAGTCTTTTCTGTTCAGATTATGTGGAGTATAGGCCGAGCAGCGAGACTTCTCAGGTTTTGGGAATTAGTAGTTTGTTGGCAGCAATATTTTTGATAACTAGTCTGATATTGATTTATGGTACTGAGGGGGCTATAACTTTGGTGGCTGCGGCTGGAGGAATCATAATAAGTACGTTCCTAGGTTTAATAAACTTCAGTGCTGTTACTGTGAGTATGTACACGGCTTTCTTGTTATTGATTGCTTTGATTGGGAGATATACTAGAAAATGAGAAAAGGACTTCTTGTAGGGTTGTTACTTGCAACTATTGGATGGATCACTAATATTTTTAGAATATTTATGGATAATGCGTGGATTATTGGGGCTTGCTTGTTGGGCATATTGTTAATATATTCTGTTTTGGGTAATGTTGCTAAGGACAGGCGTGCTGTGGAGGAATGGAATTGAAAACTTTAAGACATCCGGTTGCGGCTTTGGTAATTTTTGCTATAAGTGTGGTTCTCCTTGTAAATATGTATAATGGGATTGTTGATGGTTATGATGTTTCTTCAACTGATGTGAAGACTCTTCTGAATAATGAGGGGGATCTTGTTACAGATAATATTATTAATCAGTTAAATAATTTGGATCTTGTTGATGGGATAGCTCAAATTGAGAATTCTATACAGGAGATGAGGGGTCCTTCGAGTTTGATTACTGATCTTGGTGCGATTGCGTTAATTGCCACGGGGATTATAAAGGTGATAATTGGGTTGATTACTACGCCTTTCGCAGTCCTTTCTATTATAGGGAACTTTTATGGGCCTGTTGTGGGGATAATAAGTGATTTACTTAGTATTTTGATTGTTTATGTGTCTTTCATATTGTTGAGTGCTTACTTAAGGAGTGATGTATAAGATGGCTGGATTAAAAAATGCTACGAATGTGACTTTGGATCAGTTGAATAATCTTGCGAATAGTTCTACGCTTCCTGAATTTTATGTTAAGATTAATACTTTGGTTTATGGTGGTGTTTTGTGGTTTACGATTCTTTGTGTTTTGTGGACTATCTTGTTTTTGGGAATGCAGAGAAGAACGGATAAGTTCTTAAATAATTTGATGTATAGTGGGGCTGTTGTTAGCGTGCTTGCTTTGCTTTTGAGGGGGGTTGGTGTTGTGTTGGCTGGTTCTTTCACGCCTCTTATTGAGGATAAGCTGATGTGGATTTTTCCGATCATAACTATAATTTTGGCTGCAGTACTCTGGGCAACAAAAGAATAAGGGCGTTTCCTCATTTCACAACAAACACTGTTTACACCCCCTTAAATACAAAACCTTCGCTAACACACCTTAACAAGTGTAAACTTATAAAGGAGGTTTAAACACAATGGAAGGAATGAAAGAATTTTTAGTAATGGGTGGAGCAGCAATAGGGCTAGTAACACTAGGTATCACATCGGTACTAGGTATCGCAGTACTTGCAGGTTTTAAAACAGCAGGGACAGGCGTAGACAACGCAACAATAACTCTTTTCCAAACAGGAATCGGAGTATTCGGAACATTTTCCAGCATAATTGCTTTAGTACTAGTTGCAAAAGTAGTATTAGGACTAATTAAAGGCGGATTCGGAAACTAAGATGGAAGGAATGAAAGAATTCTTAGTAATGGGCGGAGCTGCTGTAGGACTTGTAATCCTCGGCATCACATCCGTACTAGGAATCGCAGTATTACAGGGATTCAAATCCACTAATGTCAGCAGTGTAACTCTGAGTAATGGGACTGTTGTGACAGGAACTGGATTAGGATATAGTAATGCTACGGTAACTCTTTTCCAAACAGGAATCGGAGTATTCGGAACATTTTCCAGCATAATTGCTTTAGTACTAGTTGCAAAAGTAGTACTAGGATTAATTAAAGGCGGATTTGATTCCAACTAAAACAAATTTTATTTTTTTATTTTTTTAATATTAAAAACGAATAGCAAGGAGAATGAAATTGGTAAACCAATATATAATTGTAAGAAAAAAAGGAAGCTCCAGAGTTCAAGGAGCAATCAGAATCAAAAAAGGTATCACACTAGCAAAAATAAGAAAGATCACGCCTAGCTTCTTAAAAAAAGGTTTAACAGCAAGCGTAGTAACAGAGAAAAGATTGCAAACAATAATACTAAAACAAAGACCAAGAAACAAAAAAAGAAAGACAACAACAAAAAGAGTAACAAAGAGGAAAAAGTGAAAAGAAGATAAGTTAGACTAACTTTTTAAAAACCAGTGGCTGGGATTATTTTTTAAGTCCTCAAGAATCTTTTTAGTTCTTCCCTTCTTAATCTGCAATGCCAAATGGTCTTTGAAAACTTCTCGAAAAATTTGTGCAGACCCAGTTTCTAAAGTGTTCTTCACAATCTTATTCTTTTTAACATCGTAAACGCTTCGAAAAAGTTGAGAAAGGTTCAATAAAATACTTAAGTGGTTGAGACAATAGCATAAGGGCGTTTGTGCAATCGTGCCTTTCGCCAAGAAACCGTACACTTTTCCTTTTTTCTTACAACCCTTTGATAAGCATTTCATAGTACTTAATTGGGGGTTTAACTATATATGTTTTTCGAAGCATTT
>Ga0222671_1000322_pt1 | contig 16343 bp, 9 predicted proteins | sample AntAcemetagen797_FD_179849 | JGI IMG/M metagenome (GOLD analysis project Ga0222671, IMG submission 179849) | Saline water microbial communities from Ace Lake, Antarctica - #797 | ecosystem: Environmental > Aquatic > Non-marine Saline and Alkaline > Saline | place: Antarctica: Ace Lake | collected... | reverse complement strand
ATTAGTACAGTCAGGGAATATTTGCGAAGGCATAGCGAGCTATGGCTAGCAAATATGACGCAGAAAACAGTTGTTTATAAATGGCAATTACTGTGTTTCATTAAATGACCGCTCTACTTCTCTAAATTTTATAACCATAGCTCGCTATGCTTCAAAAATTTATATTGTATATCAGTCATTTAATGAAATCTGAGCTCTTTAATTTTAATCGAACTCAGGTTAATAGCTGTTTTACAGTTCTGTTTCAAACTATAACCCACAAAAAAAAAGCTAGCCTTCCGGCTAGCTTTTAATCTTTTATCTGGTTCTAGAATAAGCAATCTACTGCAGTGTAAAACGTACAGGTAAGTTAAATGAAACCCTTACTGCTTTTCCACGCTGACGACCTGGCGTCCATTTTGGCATGGCTTTTACAACGCGGATGGCTTCTTCATCGCACCCACCACCAATACCACGAAGGATTTTCACATTTGAAACTGAACCATCAGGTTCAACAACAAAGTTTACAAAAACCCTTCCCTGAATGCCACTTTCGCGTGCCATTGCGGGATATTTAATATTATTGGCGATGTATCCCATCATTTTAGCAGGTCCGCCTGGGAATTCAGGCATAGACTCTACCACGGTAAAAATCTCAGCCTCTTCAATTACTTCTTCTTCGCGCACTGGTGGCACATAAACCTCTATCACAGTTTCCTGATCCACTTCTGCATCAATTTCAATTTCCTCTTCCACTTCCACATCATCTTCAACTACCTGAAGCACAGTAACCTGCTTTGGTGGTGGTGGTGGTGGTGGTTTAACCTTTTGCTCTGTAATAGGAACGATTTCCTCAGTAATGTCTTCCACACTGCGTTCCATCAGGTCGAGTGTACGCTTGTCGTAACTTTTGTACTCAAAGGCTAAGAAAACAACAGCTAAGGTAATGATCAGACCTATTTGCCTGAGCAACAGCTTTTTGTTTTCAAGATCCGCTTTTGACGTTTTTTTTATTTCCATAGTCGAATTTTTGGCACTAATTCAGAAAGCATTAAATGATGCCGCTAAATTAATAATTATTAAAGAACCGAAGCATTCTCATTTTTATTTTTTCGTACAAATAGCATAAATATTACTATTCCTATTATACTGCCAATGGTATTGGCCAAAAAATCAAAAACACTTCCATCACGCCCAACAAACACTTTCGCTTGCAATATTTCGGTTATTCCACCATACAAAGTACCAAGTATAATGATGAGCCAGACAAATTTAGAACGGTGTTTTGAGGCGCGATATTGTGCACGGTAACCCCACAACAAAAGAAAAGTAAATACACCAAATATAAAAAAGTGAACAAGTTTGTCAGGACTCAACCAATCCCAGAAGCTAATCACTTGCGGGAAATAGTCACCGGGAAGCCCTGTCAGCAGCAATATTAATACTGCCCAAATGCCTCCCGGCCAAAATTTTCGTGTGATCCAGTCGAATCCTGCCACGCTTTTTTAGGCTTCTACAAGCGCTTTGTAAGCGGCTGCATCGAGCAGTTCTTCAACATCAGCAGCATTATCGAATTTCACTTTCACGATCCAACCTTTACCATAAGGATCTTTATTTACGGTCTCAGGGGCATCTTCAAGTGCTTCATTAAACTCAAGGATAGTTCCGGCCACCGGCATAAATAAATCTGATACGGTTTTTACGGCCTCAATGGTGCCAAAAGTCTCTTCTGCTTCGAGTTCTTCGTCAACAGTATCTACTTCAATAAAAACGATATCGCCCAGTTCTTTTTGAGCAAATTCAGTAATTCCAATAAATGCTTCATCGCCTTCAACACGAAGCCATTCGTGGTCTTTGGTGTACTTTAATTCAGCTGGAATATTCATAAAATATGATTTTTTTGGTTTTAATATTTGGCTTCAAATTTACGATTTTTTGTGGGCTCACACCAAAGATTCATTCTAAAATAGCCTATTGGTGCCAAAAACTTTCTGCTGCACAAAATAAAGGCTGACTTTAGTACTGAACATACAAAACTAGGTTTAGCTAGCAGCGAAGCAATCTATTGTGCCAAACTAAAACGCATGGTGATTCCACCGGCAGTATTTGAGTTTTTGAACTGTGAAGAAACAAAAGGATCAGCCATATCTTTGCGGAAATAAGCCTGCATGCTAAGCCTGGTACTAAAGGTATAATCGGCTGTAACATAGATATTAATCTTTTTCTGACCTGCTGAAACCTGGCTGTTTTGCTCGTCGATGCGGCGCAAGGTGGTTTTGTCAGTTCTGAAACCAAGATCCACTTTCAGCACCAAATCATTGGAAGCACGCGTAGCATTTCCACCGGTGATAGACGACACAATAAATGACAGGTTGCGCAAACGGTAACCAGCACCAATAATCAATTCATCTCCAACGACTTCCGTAAGCTGATTGTTGACAAAACTCAAGGTTAGGTTTCGCTGTTTCTTGTATTCAACCCTTGCTGTGAGGCTATTATGCAGACCTACATCAATACCCAATAAAGGCGCAAATTGTTCTGAGATTGTTACCTGTCCCAAATTGTATTTTGGGATAATTAAATTACTATTTCTGTATGTTTGCGTGGTATTATCAGGCTTATAATCTACATTTGAACGCCAGCTATTCACAGAATAAGCCGAACGATAGGCGTGTGTAATATTCACCGTTTTGAACAGGCGCTGGATAAAAGGCACTTTAGTTAGGCCGTTGTAATTTATCGTCCAGTTTGGAATAGGCGTTTTTGGGAACGGACTGAGCGAAATATTGCTGGCATCCTGGCCTTTGTAGGCAGCAAGGAAGGAATACAAAACCACTTCCTGCGATATGGCACCATAGCCAAACGGATAATTTGCCCGGCCAATTGAGTCATACACATATCCTGGCTCTTCCGTAACCCACTGCGCATTACTAAGCGCGAGCCTATCGGCAATTACCAACCGATTGGCCAGCATATCCTCAAATAACTGAGAGCTTTCATCGCTGCGGGCTTTCACAAAACTGGTTTTCCACATTCCATACGACATGCTAAAGCTTCCGGCTTCCTCAGGCGAAAAGGTGGCAAAATTCCCTAAAGTATCGGCACGGAAATACTCTGAAAAGTTAAGCGAGGAAGTGCGGTCAGCATTGATGTCGATACGCAATCCAGGTATAGGTTCCAGGTTAATTTTATAGCTGAAATTCTCTGTATATTTTTTGGCAAAAGCCCTATTCAATAGAGAGTCGCGTGTGAGCCAGTCGTTACTTATCGCTTGATTACGGATATCGGTTTCATCGCCCATAACAAAGCCAAACCCTGGTGCAGAAGTAGCGAAATTAAGTCCAAATAAATCAGGCTCAGGCAAGAAACCAGGTAGGAATAAACCGTTATTCTGCGTATAGCTCAAATTGGCTTTTTTAACGCTCATCACCAGTTTAAGCACTTGATCTCCAACAATTTTAAAGTAGTTAACCGCAGGTTTTGCTTCGGTGCTGTCGGCATTTTCACCCTCTTCATCTTGCTGAGGTCGGCTTCCAGGCCGCATAGCTCCCGGTCGCGGTGCCGGTCCTCCCCTGCCCACGCCACGTTGCGGTGTGTTGAGGGTTTTCAGGTAACCTACCTTATTATATAGCTTTACGAAATCAACGTTTCCGTTGAGGTTTTTGGTGTTTTGATTTTCAATACTGTTTCCTATTCTATCTTGCACCGAAAGCGGCGAAGCGAGCCAGGTATAAGCGGCTTGATAGCCAGCCGAAATCGTCATCCAGTTGAGCAAAGGAATTTTATTGATCGGCACGGTATAGTTTATTCGAATAGATTGATTATAACGGGTTTTTGTACCAAAACTCATAATCTCGTCCCAAATCGTATCTCTATTCATTTGATAAGCGGTAGTTCCGCGCTCCGGATTACCGGCCGGCTCATAAATAAAGGCATTGGCACCAGCAGAAAAATCAAAAGTCAGCGCACGGGTGAGGTCAAACTTGAAGTCGTAAGTCCGATTCCAGTCCCACTGCTTGGCGAAAATGGGATAGGTAATCACCTCGCCTTCACTCTTGTTACGGAATTTCTTTTCGTTGTATTGCCTGTTCATATCAGTGCGGAAGGCAAAGTTTTTTGGCAAATAATAAAAATTGAAATCCTTGATAAGCTGGAAATAAGGTTTTGAAGCCCATGTTGCTTTAGAAAATGGCTGAATATTTTTAGGACTTGCCGTGTAATTGTACCCAATGCCACCGCGGTAAGTCTGCCTGATATCATATTCCACATCAATATTGCGGTGATAAATTTCACTAAAAGAATAGGAAACATTCCAGTTTTCAATATCGTAGAGGCGTGGTTTATTGGCATTGCCTGTTCTATCCTTGCGCACATTCACAAAGTTGATATTTTTGCGCTGTGTGTAGTCATTTACTAATGCTCTTAATGAATCTTCCTGTGTTTTGGTGTCAAGTGCATCCAGCTGATCTTTCATTTTTATGTCAGGATCCAACGGATTGTATTCAGGTTTAATGTGCGACTCACCGTAGTCAAAGTGCATCGGGATGCGCACGCCGCTTTCTTCGGGCAAGAATTTTCCCAAGTCGAGATCTGTAGCAATATCGAAATTCGTAACGGCTTCACGCGCTGTTTCGTTCACCTTCATATCGAGACTACCAAAGCCCGGTGTGCTGTGCGAACCCGAAACTACCACACGTCCAACATCGGCTAGTAAGGTTTCAACACGCGCTGTTGCCGCCCAGCCTCCTTTGTTGTTGAAGTCAGTAACACGTAACTCATTCACCCAGATGATAGCACTTTTCGGATTGCCATCGTCGTTGGAGTCAAAACTTTTTTGTTTTGGATTGCGCACTCCAATCATAATTCCCATCACATCGCTGATGCTTGGGTTACCAATTACTTTCACTATATGGTCTCCGAGTTGCTCAGAATAGGGATAGTTTATCCTGATATCACTATTTGGGCTGCGCATCGCTTCATTTCGGTTTTGTTTCACCTTCACCATTTCGTCCAGATCGATGTCAAACTCGTTTGCGGAAGGCCAGATTATTTCAGGTTGATCAAAAGAAGTGCCCCAAGGGGTGAATGTAAGCGGAATTTCGTACTCGTAATAATTCTCTGTGAAGTCGGCTCCCAAACGCACGAAAACCGTCATATCGCCGTAGTTCAATTCTTTTTCTTCGTACAACTTTTCAGCATGTACATACATCCTCAACTTTTTATATTGGCGAAAATCGAAATCGGTGGTTTTAAAAGCGGCTCTTGCATCACCATCCATCAGTTGATCAACGGTCATCTGCATGGCTTGTTCGTTAAGGCGCACCAAGCTAGTAGTTCCAAAGTTTATTTCTTGCTCAATCCCTGGGGGAATTACATAAGGAACTGGCGAACGACGTCCATTTTCTTCCACATTAACGGCAGAAATATCATATTGGGTTTCATTGGCGCCATCGTCCACGATATATTCGCCGGGAGCTTGCAGGTTTTGGCGGTATTTGCGCCACTCACCACGCACTAGTTCGAGGGTTGCAAAACGCAATACCACAGGTTTCTCAAAACCGCGCATAAACATACGCATAAAGCGGATGGAACGGAAATCTTCGATATTACCAACTACTTTCTCCGGCTGGCTGATTGGAATTCGGAACTGATACCATTTTACATCACCCGTTTCGCCATTTGTCAGGGGAATATTTACAGCTTCATGGATATCGGCAATAAAATTCTCACCCACCTGCATTTTGTTAGGATCTAACTTGATACGGTATTGGAAATAGCGCTCCGCTTCGCTTAGGGTGTTATCGCGATTAATATCTTCAACATTAGGCAAGGAAGTGGCACTTGTGGGATATGCTTCCGCATTTTGTGCATCAGTAGGCGAGTTGCCATCGGGACCATTATAGTTTTTATACCGTTCCAAAACGCTGCTATAGCGTGAATCGTTGTCCAGATTACCACCTCGGAAATACTGATAATTATCCGCCGAAGGGTCATCCACCGCTTGCTGATAAGCCAGAGATTGTGTGCCAAACTGCTGCCTAATAACATCCAAAAATGTTTGCGTATGGAAACTATTTTCATCTTCATCATTCAAGCCATCATAACCCACATCCTGAAACTGACGTGATTGCGGATCATTATTAAAAGCCTCAACCAATGCCTGCAAGGAGGGTACACGACCCCAAATAGTAGTGTCAACATTTTCTACTACATTGGAAATAGGTAGACCATTTTCATAAGATTTGCGGCCATCGCGAAGGATATCTTCTGAAATATCTCCCAAGTTAATGTATAACTCACCAGGATTATCAAGCACTTCAGAAAAAGGATCCATCATCCAAAACTCCAAATATTCAATATTTGTTTCTTCAAAGTCAGTGCTTTCAATACGGCGCATAATACCACCCCAGCGTGATTCCGGATTTTGCAGGCTGCCATCGTCGTTGATACCGCTACTAAAACTTCCAGGACCAACATCGAAATTATAGGGTCCACGCTCTTCGGGATAGTAGGCCATATTGAGGATAGGAATATTTGTTGGTGTGCCAGATGGAATGTCTTTATTGGGAAAAACTTCCGTTTCAAGTACCTGGCGCACACTGTTTTTCGACAGCTCATTGCGATCTACATTGCTTGGCCTAAGCGTTCCGAAACGATCATAAAACAAGGGATCAATGATATACCAGGCCAGCTTAGCGCGGTTTTTACCATAATTTAATCCGGTGTTAGGTGCTGCTTCTGGAAACATTTCAAACTGTCCCTGTGGCGTACTGGCCAAATACCAGCTATTAACCTGCCGCAAGTCGATAGTAGATTTCGCTCCCTCAAAGTCGTCAATATATGAAGTACCTGTTTTTCCAACGGCACGCGCATGACCCGGCAGGAAATGAGCAAACTCGGCATCGATATTTATTTTTGAAACTTGTTTTGTACTGATGCCCGGTAACTTATCGATCATTTTGGTAAGCCAGCGCGATTCTGTTCTGTAGCTGACGTCGAAGCCATAGATGGTATTGGAAATGGGATCATCGCCATAATTTACCTTTTGCGTGAGTGGCCTTTCGTGCAGGTTGAGCAAAGTGGCGCCTAAGCGGAAATCGGGATTTATTTCATGGTCCACGCGCAAACCCATCATGCGTTTTTGTTGCAAACTGAATAGGGAATTGCTCTCCAAAGCAATATTGATAGGCGTTCCTGAACTTAAAATACCTTCGTTAATAATGCGTACTCGGCCAAGCGTATAATCCACGGTATAATCCACATTTTCAGTAAGCGGAACACCACCAGCAGTAACTTTTACCGAACCCTGAGGCACATTGAGCGCGTTGAGGTTGATTTCGCTGCCAGATTGTGATTTATAGAAGCCTTCGAGAATAAATTTATTTTTTTCAGGATATTGCTCGGCGGCGGCTTTGGTTACACTATAAAGTGAGTCATAAGCGTAGCGGTCGGCCAGATCAGGATTATCGGGGAATATTTCGTTGCGGATATGACTTCCAAAAGGTTCCAGTACGGTAAAAAATATGCGTCCATTGCTCGCATTAATCGTTCCACCTTGTGTGGCAGCATTATCCAAAAAGTCAAAAACGCCATCGCCGCCTTTCACGGGATTGCTTTGCTGATTCAAGTTATCGAGGTTCATCAAATGTATCAGCGGAATACCTTTTACATCTTCATCACCTTCGGTGAAATAGCCCGTTGGCACCCCATTTTGGTTTCCAGAATAAAGAATATTAAACGTAAAATCTTCCCGGTTAACTTGATACGCTCTAATAGAATACACATTTTTCATCATCAGGTCCCACATCGGCATGCGTGTGTTGAGGGTAGTACTTTTTAATAGTTTTACCGAAAGCACTTTGGGCGCATTTATGCCCTGATCTGAAAACTCTCCCACCTGAAAAGTGCTGTCGTAGCCAATTACATTATACTGATAAGCTACGGCGAGGGTTTGGTCAGAGTTGAGATTTGTGTTGAGCGAAATAAAACCCAGCTTACTATTATAGGTGTATTCGGAGGGTTTCAGCTTGCGGGCGTTTTCTATCTTATCAAAATCTTGTCCGGCCACAAAATATCCAGTTCGGCCGATGCGCAAAGGGTCGCCTGAGAGATAAGATGTTAGGGTATTAATATTGCGTATAGAATTGGTATCCAAACGCGTCATCAGGTTATTTGATGTATTTGTTGGCAAAGCCGGGCCGCTAGTGGGTTGAATCTGGTCGTTGTAGAGCCATTCTCTTCTGCCTTCGCCAAGGTCAGTAAATGCTACAATATTACGGTTGTCTTCAAGCGCCGGACCGATATTGGTAACCCACACTTCCACTTTGGTGATATTTACATCAGAGGTTACAACAGGAAGACTTTCGAGCGAAGCTGCATATTGATCACGAAAATACTGACTTATAAAAAAGTGTCGGTTTTCTTCGTAATCCAAACTACTCATTTTAAAGTCACTGGTTTGAGCACCGCCCTGAACAGTAATATTTTTCGATTCGCTTTCCTGCTGCGAAAATACTGCTGTAACCGTAGTTCGGCCAAACTGCAATTTGGTTTTTATACCAAACAAAGCCTGGCTACCACTGATGAGCGTGGTATTGAGCGGCAGGCTTACATTACCTCCTTCAATAAGTTTAATCACCTCATCCTCTTTACCTTCGTATTTAAGCTGAAGGCGGTTTTCAAACTGAAAAGTAGCTTCGGTATTGTAGTTTGTTTTAAACTCGATTTTATCGCCAATCTTGGCAATAACATTCATCTGGATTTTTTGATCGAAGTCGAAGTTTGTGGTACGGCGCTGTCTCACATCCAGTTGCGGGTCTTCGCGCTTCATGCTTTCAATACCAAAAGTAACTTCTGCGGTTCCTTGTGGTCTGATGTCAATGGTGTTTCCGCCAAAAATCCGGTCGAAGGCCTCTCCACCGACATAAATAGCCGGAATAATAGAGTTAGAAGTTTCAGCCGTGGAAGAAGACGATCGTTGGTTCCAGTAGGATTGAATGCCTTTACGGTTTTGATACTCCATAAACTCTTCCTGCGACATGGGCGTTGGCGTACGGTAGCTAAAATCGCCGACGGTACTCACAAAATTATATTGGCGCGTAACCGGATCGTAAATAATTTCTCGTTTGATATTGGGCGGATCGCTGAGGTAGAGTGGTGAATCGTTGTCGAATTGATAATTTGGATTTCCGTCGTCAACGGGAATGGGGTAAGGAACTTTTACGGTAGTATCGGGCGTTTGCTGATAAGGCAAAAGCTGAGCGGCTAGTCCAAAAGTGGCTTCTGCAGCTGAAGCCGAAAGCTGAAATGCAGTCGCGGCCAATAAAAAAACCCCGGCAAGGATGTATCTATACGTTTGATTCAATGCGTTATCCTTCTTTGTTCTTAACTTCCCAAACTAGTTTTAAAGCATTTTTAATGCTTCTTTTATCAGTAATTCTACTGTTGGCGATTCCTGCTGTTTAAGTAATTTGTCAAGTACTTTTTCGGCAGAAATTTTATTGAAACCCAATATCAATAGACCAGATAACGCTTCTGCTTTGACGGTATTGTATGAAGTACCCATTTTTTCGGTACCAATACCAACTTTAGTCACTTTATCCCGCAAATCAACCACAATGCGTTGGGCGGTTTTCGCGCCAATACCTTTAACACTTTGCAGCTTATGCACTTGCTCAGTGGCAATGGCTTCAATGGCTTCGGCGGTTGAAAGTGCCGACAAGATCAATCTGGCGGTGTTGGAACCCACTCCCGACACCGAAACAAGCTGCAAAAACAAAGCTCTTTCGGCCTCTTCGTAAAAGCCATAAAGCGTGTGCGCGTCTTCACGGATACTAAGGTGCGTAAAAAGCCTGATATGAGGTTGCTCTGCTATTGCGCTAAAAGTATTCAGCGAAATATGCGTGATATAGCCAATTCCATTGTTCTCTAAAACAACAAAAGCGGGATTTTTCTCAACAACTTTTCCTTTGATAAAGTCGTACATAAAAGGCTTTCTTTTTGGATAGATTCAAGGTTTCATTGATTTTGGCAAAAATACAAATATTAGCGATTGGGCAAAGGAGTATTTTGGTAAAGTCAGGGTGCGACTTTTTATTGTTGCAGGATAGTCGCGGCCTGACTGAGTTGAAAGTCAGGGCGCGACTATAAGGCATCGCAAGATAGTCGCACCCTGACTAGCTTTATTTTTCTCTTAGCACTTTTCCATGATGAAAAGTGCAGCAAAAATCTAGCGTGTGCGATGCTATCCACCCACGGCGATAAAAAACAACGGAAAACTAAGTGGGGTTTGGTATAATGCAATGCTTGAGGTTTTTGTCGATGTAAAATAGTTATCGGGAATATCGTTTCAACTTTAAATTATGGTTGCATTGCATCATACTAACAGCCTTATGGGCTGCCCCACAAGTTTTCCTGCTGTTTTTTTCGCCCTGCCTAGCGCACGCCCGCCGCACACGCATGGCCTGCGCTCCCAGCCCGGTGGTGGGGTGAGCGCTGATTGTAGAATCGCAAGACAAAAATGTTCACAATCTAAATGGTATTGTCAGCTTGGAGTCATGGTGCGACTTTTTGATCGTTGCTGGATTAGTCGCAACCTGACTGGGATGGAAGTCAGGGTGCGACTCTGAGGCGTGGATAAACTAGTCGCGCCCTGACTGTTGTAGGAAGTCAGGGTGCGACTTTTTGGTTGTCGCCGGATTAGTCGCAACCTGACTGGGATGGGAAGTCAGGCTGCGACTTTGAGGCGTGGATATATTAGTCGCGCCCTGACTGGGGTGGAAAGTGGATTAATAAAAGTCATGGTGCGACTTTTTGGTTGTCGATGGATTAGTTGCAACCTGACTGTTGTGGGAAGTCAGGGTGCGACTCTGAGGCGATGATAGATTAGTCGCGCCCTGACTGAAGTGAAAAGTAGCAAAAGTCAGGGTGCGACTTTTTGATCGTTGCTGGATTAGTCGCAACTTGACTGTGATTCGCCGTTATTATTTAGAAAACTGAATAAATTAGCTTTTATTGATAAGTTTTGTTTGATGATTTAAAGAAATCCTTAATTTTGAAGGATTACAAAAAAAAACCACACCATGGATAAGCTTTTTAACAAAGATGCATTGTTTTATCATTCCTCTGGCCGGCCCGGCAAGCTGGAGGTTATTCCCACAAAACCTTACAGCACCCAGCGCGATCTTTCGCTGGCCTATACGCCTGGCGTTGCAGACCCCTGTTTGGCCATCAACAAAACCCCTGAAGACGTGTATAAATATACCGGAAAAGGGAATTTGGTTGCCGTAATATCTAACGGAACGGCGGTGCTTGGCTTGGGCGATATTGGCCCGGAGGCCGGAAAACCTGTGATGGAAGGCAAAGGATTGCTTTTTAAAGTGTTTGCAGATATTGATGTTTTCGACATTGAAGTCGATGAGAAAGACCCAAAAAAACTCATCGAGATAGTAAAAGCCATCGCGCCAACCTTTGGCGGCATAAACCTGGAAGACATTAAAGCACCTGAATGTTTTGAGGTGGAAGAAAAACTGAAAGAGCTGCTTCCCATTCCGGTAATGCACGACGACCAGCATGGCACGGCAATTATAACATCTGCCGGACTGCTGAATGCACTGGAAATCAATGGAAAGAAAATTGAAACCCTGAAAATTGTTGTTAATGGAGCCGGTGCAGCTGCCATTTCGTGTACGCGCCTTTACGTAAAACTAGGTGCAAACCCGGATAATATCCTGATGTTTGACAGCAAAGGATTGCTTCATAAAGGCAGAACAGACCTAAACGAAACCAAGCAAAAGTATGCGGTTGATAAAAAACCGATGAGTTTAAAACAGGCGCTAAAAGGCGCTGATATGTTTCTCGGACTTTCGGTTGGCGGCGTAATAAAGCGCGATATGTTGCTTGATATGGCCGACCATCCCATCGTATTTGCTCTGGCAAACCCCACGCCCGAAATAGCTTATGACGAAGCCATGGCAACGCGCGACGACATTATCATGGCTACCGGAAGAAGCGATTTCCCCAATCAAATTAACAATGTGCTCGGATTCCCCTATATATTTAGAGGAGCATTGGATGTGCGCGCCCGACAAATTAATGACGAAATGAAGCTGGCTGCCTCCATTGCCTTAGCACAATTGGCAAAAGAACCTGTTCCTGAAGAGGTTAATATCGCCTTTAACGTCAATAATCTAAAATTCGGACGCGAATATATCATCCCAAAACCTACTGACCCACGACTGATAGAAAGAGTAGCGCCAGCAGTTGCCAAAGCTGCGATGGAAAGCGGTGTGGCCCAAAAACCTATCACCAATTGGGATGTCTATGTGGATGAGCTACGCAAACGCTTAAACCTGAGCAATCCGCTGATCAGGCAGATAAAAACCCGTGCCAAACACAATCCAAAACGTGTGGTTTTGGCCGATGCCGAAAACTACAAAATGCTTAAAGCAGCAGAGATAGTGCTTAACGAAGGTATTGCCGAACCGATATTACTAGGCAGGTCACACGTTATCAAACAATTGATAAAAGAGAACGACCTAGAACTGCAAAATGTGGAGATTATTGATCCAACAGCTAATGATCAATCAGGACGACGCAAGCAGTTTGCCGAAGCGCTCTTCCTGAAACGCCAGCGCAAAGGCATGACTTTTCCTGCAGCCCGCAGCCTGATGCACCACCGCAATTATTTTGGCCCTATGATGCTTGAATCTGGCCTGGCTGATGCAATGGTAGCAGGGTTAACACGCAACTATCCTGACACTTTGCGGCCTGCATTGCAAGTTATTGGCAAAAGAGACGGCTCAAAAATTGTTTCTGGAATGTATATCGTGAACACCAAAAAAGGACCGGTATTTTTTGCCGATTGCACTGTAAATAAAAACCCGAGTGTAGAAGATTTGGTTGAAATTACGCTGCAAAGCTGCGAAACCGTTCGCGAGTTTAAGTTTACTCCGCGTGTGGCGTTGGTGTCCTATTCTAACTTTGGATCAGCCAGCGGCGATATTCCTGAAAAACAGAAAAAAGCCGTTGAATATCTGCATAAGCATTATCCAGATATGATAGTAGATGGTGAACTTCAGGTGAATACAGCTTTAAACCCGGAAATGATGGCTGAATCGTTTTCATTCTCCAAACTGGTTGATGGCCCAGCCAATACCTTGATTTTCCCTAACCTAGAATCGGGAAATATCGCTTATAAGCTGATGCAGGAATTGGGTAATTTTGAAGTTATCGGACCAATCCTAAACGGCCTCAAACAGCCCGTGCAAGTGCTTCAAATGGGCAGCTCGGTTTCGGAAATTGTAAATATGATTTCTATAGCTGTGCTGGATGCGCAAAGCAAGCTGGCTAGGGATAATCGATTATAAAATAAGGTTTTAGGATTATCATAAACCCCAAAGGATTTCGCATCCTTTGGGGTTTGAAACCAAAAAATCCCGCCCAAACTGTAGTTTGAGCGGGATTTTTTATGGTTTAAGTCCGTTTAAAGGCTATTTAATATGCGCTTCTTCTACCTGCACAATTTCAAGGTCTACTTCACTGTAAATAAAAGCAACAATTGAGCAATGATCGGCATTGTAGTCCGCATTTAGCGTGATATTGTATTCGTGGGTGTAGGTTTCATCAGCAACAATTGAGGCACTGCTAATGGCTTCGCCGTAATTGCCATTCACACCTTTTCGCAGCACATGGCGGTGATAGTATTCAAGAATCGTAGGTGTTTCGCCTACCGAAGCGTCGTTGTTACGTTGTGGCGCCAAAATGCTGTCCTCGACGAGGCAAACCTGCAAGAGATATTTTTCGCTGGCATTTTGCAGAAAGCGTGAATCAATTTTCAGCGCTAGCTGACGGTTTGCCTCAGTGTAATTTGTTTCAATTTTCAGACTTGCTTTGGCTGTTTCTTGCACAGCAGCATCCACCCGTGAAGCCCATAAGCCTTTGCCGGCAACGCGTGCACCATCAAAAAAGCCTCTGTTTATCATTCCGCTTGGGTAGCTAACAATACCAAAATCAACTTGCCATTTGTTTCCTGTTTCTGAGCGAAAATCCGTATCAAAAGGTGGCTGAACAGGATCGGCAAAAAAGCCAGCATGAACGGCCATCACGATAAGTTTTTCGCCATAAAAGTTTTGCAAATCATGGGCAATTTTGGCAGCTGCCGGACAATTTACGCAGGTGTGGCCAGTGAAGTCTTCGAGCAGCACTTTTTGAACTACTTCGTCCTCTCCACCGCCGCCACCGCCGCCGTTTTCGTTGGTATAAGGCGGATCAATTTTATCGCAACCAGCCATAAAAAAGACTGTGAATAGGGTGAGCAGTGCTATTGTTAGTTTAATTTTCATCAGCATCTATTTAAAGTTTTTTCAGCTTAAAAATTCGTTGAAAGTGTAATACTTAAACCCGTTGAGGCCGGCACCTGGCGGCAAACACCACCCACACAAACTACGCCTTCGCTTTGGCGGCCATAAGTGAGCGCAATGCGGCTGGCTTCTTTTACATAACCCACAGAAAATGTATAATAGTGGTTTTGCATGTCTTTATCAGGATTGCCATAGTTGTATTGATCGGCAATGGTGAAAAACCAAGTCGGCGCAATCGTATATTCAAGCATGGCAGCAGCCCAGTCGCCTTCATCCTGCTCCGTGAAAAGCCCTTGCAGCTCAAGGCGCAAACTGTTACGGTTTGTAATTTTATAAGTAATATCAACCAACCCGATATTGGCTTTAACGGCTTCCTCACCGGCATGGCCTTCGATGGTGGCAATATCATAATACATATTCATATACTGCACAACGGCTTTCCATTTTCGATTGAATTTTTTATCGATTTCCAGATTAAAATCTCTGAAAAATATATGATCAGAAACCTTAAAGAAGTCGGAATCGTAGCCCAGCGTTCCTTGCGTATTTACAAGCGTGGTGTCGTTTACGGGATTACGCACAATGTCATTCACCTGACTAAAATTAAGGGCAATACCTGTACCGTATTTACCGCCCAAAGCAGTTCCTTTTGGAATTTTATAGTTCAGCTGAAACTGCATCGCCATTTCGCCATTGGGCTGAGTGGCATAAGGATAACGGGCAGCCAAACTATAGGAATGGGTGCGGTTGATAGGCGGGATAAAGTTGATATCCAGCGCATTGCCATCAATTCCTCTGTCAGATTTAAAACTCATATTATCAACCCTTTTCAGCTGAAGCACAACGCCCAATCCTTTCTGCGAATAAGACAAAGAAGACAAAACCGACTGTCCTTCTCTGTAGATAAAGTTATTCATGGCCGACGGATCGTTTATTTTGTAGGCGTATTCCGTTGCAAAGTTGAATTTGCCAGCGCTCAGGTTCATCCTTCCCGCGAAGGCGCTCACATTCTCGGGCAAATTAAACAAGGGGTCTTTGTCTTTTTGGTATTTGCTCACACCACTGGCACCTAAAATAACGCGAACAGGCGCATCATTCCAGCTTTCAAAAGTTTGATTCAGGTCAAACTCAGCATCTAAACCTCTAACGATACCGCGGTTTCCATTTTCAAATTTTTGCCAATAATAGCGCTGTGTACCATATACTCCTTTCAGGGTAATTCCGGGCGTGGGCCGCAACACAACACGCATTCCGTTGATGGAATTATCGTAGCCAAGCGTCCACTCTTCGTAAGCACGCAGCACCAGTCCGTTACCAAACTGCTCATAAAAATTACCGACTGTTACGCCGATAAAATCCGTTTGATAGCTGGCCCACATATTCGGAAATCCGTTGCCTTCCTGCAAAGGATCAAAGCCTGCAAGCGGCGTGAGGAAAGCTTCATAGCGCACTCCTGCCGAAAATTTTCCGAGTGTATAAGTGATATTCCCAAAGCCATTCATGCCCAACTTCTTTCCATCAATGGTGGAATCGAAAATACCGATGGCGTTGTCGGCTTGGTAATATTGTCCGTCAATTTGAAAACTTCCGTTGACTTGGGCTTTGTCGATAAAATCCTGGGCATAGGCGTGAGAAAAGCCCAGCAAAAGCACAAAAATTAATAATTTACGCATGATAATCTGGTCTGATTAGGAGACATTTATTTTACTCCGGCGATTTCTTTCACCTTTTCGTATAATTCATATTCTGCACCTTCAAAATAAGAGGTGTGCTGGGCCACGATTTTTCCATCGCCATCGAGCAAAAAGGTGTGCGGAATCATATTTACATTCATAGCTCTTTTGAAGTCGCTATTTGGATCGAGCAGCACTTCAAATTCCCAGGCTTTTCCATTAACTAATGGCATAACGCGCGCTGTGGAGCGTGAGTCGTCGATGGAAACAGCATAAATTTTTACGCCAGTTTCTTCCTGCCAGTCGGCATAGTTTTCGTTAAAAGCATCAA
>Ga0222671_1000320_pt1 | contig 16390 bp, 12 predicted proteins | sample AntAcemetagen797_FD_179849 | JGI IMG/M metagenome (GOLD analysis project Ga0222671, IMG submission 179849) | Saline water microbial communities from Ace Lake, Antarctica - #797 | ecosystem: Environmental > Aquatic > Non-marine Saline and Alkaline > Saline | place: Antarctica: Ace Lake... | reverse complement strand
TTGGTGGGGCTATTGCAAATGCTGCTACTAGAGATGACGCTGAAGCAGGAGGTTTTTTTGCAGGAGCATCGTACTACTTTTTTGACCTGAACGGTAAGCTCAATTACACCTTAGGCGATAAAGACCGAATTTATGCGAGTGCTTACTGGGGAAGAGATGTTTTTAGCTTTTCTAGTCAGGATGATTTTACTGCTAATATTGGCTGGGGTAATGCAACTGCCTCTGTACGTTGGAATCACATCTTCAACCCAAAGTTGTTTATGAATACATCAGCTATTTTTAGCGATTACCAGTTTGAATTTGGCGCAGGACAGCAAGAATTTGATTTAAAACTTCAGTCTGGTATTCGAGATTATAACCTTAAAGTGGACCTTAACTGGTTACCAGACATCAGGCACAATATTCAGTTCGGTGGTAATTACATCTATCATACGTTTACGCCTAGCAGTGTTTCCGCTAGAACCGGAGATACAGAGCTAGACCTTGGTGGTGTAGTTAAATACCATGCGCATGAAGCAGCTATTTATATTCAAGATGATTGGGATATTTCGGATAGGTTTAGATTGAATGTGGGGGTTCGCGGGTCGATGTTCGCGCACACGGGGCCATTTGATAGGTATATTCAGAATGAAGTAGGCCAAGTGGTAGACACCACGCGATACAAGGCGTCTGATAATGTAAAAACCTATGGAATTGCTGAACCTCGCATATCGGGTAGAGCCATGCTGGGAAAGAAGAATTCAATCAAGGCATCTTATTCAATGAACTACCAATACATTCATTTGGCAAGTTTGGCTTCTATCAGCTTTCCAACGGATTTTTGGGTTCCTAGTACAGATGTGGTTAAACCGCAAATTGGTCATCAGTGGGCACTCGGATACTTCCATAATTTCTTTGATGATAAACTGGAAATAAGCGTTGAAGGTTATTATAAATTGATGAACAATTTGGTTGAATACCGAGATGGATTTAGTCCAGATCAGAACATCAATAATAACCCAGATAATAACTTCGTTTTTGGAAAAGGAGACTCCTATGGAGCTGAATTCTTCATTAGAAAAAACGGAGCAAAATTCAATGGTTGGATTGGCTATACCTTATCATGGACCAATCGTGTTTTTCCAGACTTAAATAACGGAGACCCGTTTCCTGCTCGATACGATAGAAGGCATGACTTATCTGTAGTTGGTTCTTATCGAATTTCAAAGCGATGGTCAGTTTCGGCAGTGTTCGTTTATGGCAGCGGAGGGGCAATGACGGTCCCTGCATCTAGGTACTTTATCAATGGGAATATCGTTACGGAGTACGGAGACCGAAATGCATTCAGAATGCCAGATTATCACAGATTAGATTTAGGGGCAACGCTTTATCCAAATCCGAAAAAGAAAAAACGGTTTAAATCAACATGGAATTTCGGAATCTATAACGTGTATAGCAGGCAGAACCCATACTTCGTGTATTTCGCTACAGTGGTGGATGAAACTAATCAAAGTGTAGAGATTGAAGCGCGTCAAGTCTCCGTTTTCCCAATTATACCAAGTGTAACCTGGAACTTCAAATTCTAATATTATGAAGAGCAAACTATACATACTTGTGCTTCTGTTGGCTGTTGGCCTTGGCGCCTGTGAGAAAGTTTTGGACATTGATTTGCCACCTGGCGTAGATGGAATCGTGTTTGAAGGATACATCGAGAACGGAACCTTCCCTTATGTGATTATAAGTCGCAGCGAGAATTATTTCGAACCAATAGAGACTGCTATCACTGCTATTTTGGACGCAATGGTTTTGGCTGATAGCGTATTTATTGAAGTGGATGGCGTGAGAGATACTTTGCATAAAACCTGTCTTTTAGATCTTGATCACGATGATCGAGAGCTAATCCTTGATCGTCTAGGGCTTGAATTTTTTCCTCCTGGGCTGGATCTTTGCACTTTTCTAAACATGAACATTAACGGAGAATTCGGTAAAACTTACAAAATGACTGCTTACGTTGAGGGTCAAGAGTATAATTCTGTCACCAGCATTGGCCAACCAGTTCAGTTAGACAGCTTATGGTACAAGGATGAGTTGCCAGAAGATAGTCTTGGCTCCATTTGGGTTAGATTGGCAGACCCTCCAGGAATTGGACAATTCTACTACATGTGGTCAGAAAATCTAACTCAGGGTAGAGCAATAGCCCCAATTGATGGAAGCCCCAGCTTTGGAGACCGACTTTTTGATGGACAGAGCATAGACTTTAATATTTACCAAGGTTCCAACCTAGTAAGTGATGACGGCTTGGGAGAAGAATACTTTTGGTTTAGAGAAGGAGATACGGTTATAGTAAAACTTGGAATAATAGATAGGGGAGTGTATGATTTTTGGGAATCCGTAGATGCGGCTTCCAATCTGAACCCTTTCAGTAGCCCAACCCCGGTGTACTCAAACTTTGATAATGGAGGTAGAGGAGTATGGGCCGGTTATGCAACTACTGTGGATACCATAATTTGTGTGAAATAGTGTAATGAATTGATTCTTCCTGCGACTAAAGGGATGAATGTTTAAATAAGATTAAAATGGCTGAAGAATTAGAAAGAAGAAGGTGTGTAATTATTGGTTCCGGTCCTGCTGGATATACAGCAGCTATATATGCTGCCAGAGCAGATATGGAGCCGTTGGTTTATACAGGAATGCAACCTGGTGGCCAGCTTACAATTACTACAGAGGTAGACAACTATCCTGGTTATCCAGATGGAGTTGATGGACCCCAAATGATGGAAGATTTGCGCAAGCAAGCTGAGCGTTTTGGTACAGAAGTACGTTACGAAATGGTAACTGCAGTAGATTTTACTGGCCCAGTTCATAAGGTGATTATTAACGATAAAGTCATTTTGGCTGATTCGGTAATTATTTCAACTGGAGCTTCAGCCAAATGGTTGGGTCTACCAGCCGAAGAAAGACTGAATGGATTTGGAGTTTCAGCCTGTGCCGTTTGTGACGGTTTCTTCTACAAAGGACAAGAAGTTGTAATTGTCGGTGCTGGCGATACTGCTGCTGAAGAAGCTTCTTACCTAGCTAAACTCTGTACTAAAGTGACCATGCTAATTAGAAGAGATGAAATGCGTGCTTCCAAAGCCATGCAACATCGCGTGGCAAACACAAAAAATATAGAGATGCTTTTTAACCACGACACCGTTGATATCCTTGGGGAAAAAGGTGTGGAAGGAGCGAAGGTTCTGAATAATAAAACCAATGAGGAATATGTAATTCCATGTACCGGGTTTTTTGTGGCAATTGGCCACAAACCAAATACCGACATCTTCAAAGATTGGTTGGATATGGACGACACAGGTTACTTAATTGTGACTCCTGGAACATCTAAGACAAAAATCCCCGGAGTTTTTGCTTCTGGCGATGCTGCAGATAAAGTGTACCGCCAAGCAGTAACAGCAGCCGGAACGGGTTGTATAGCAGCATTGGATGCTGAGCGTTATTTAACTGAGCAGGGTATTCATTAAAAACCTCTTAATAACTCACAGGAAAGGTGTTCTTAACAGGAACACCTTTTTTGTTTCTTCAAACTCTGATAAAAGAGAAAGATGAAGTTCAAATCAGAAGTAGAGATTGAGAAGCCGATAGACTATTTAATAGGGTTGATTCAAGATTCTGAGAACACATTAAAGTGGTTAGAAGGCTTGAGGTCTGTAGAACATATATCTGGAGAAATGCGCCAAGCTGGGGCCATTAGTAAGGTTGTTTTTGATACTCCTGCAGGGAGAATGCACATTACGGAAACCGTGGTTAGTAATGAGCTGCCCGATGAATACATTATGCGATACGAAGGTCAGGGCTATACTAGCTATTCCAACTATATTTTCGAGAAGCTTTCAGATAACTCAACACGTTTTACCATGCATCAGCAAGTAGAATTAAAAGGGCCTTTAAAACTGGCTGGTGGATTGTTGAAAGGAACGATGAGCAAACAGATTGAAAAAAGCGCGGAGAGTTTTAAGCGGTTTGCGGAAAGTAGGTAAGCAACTACCTCAGTACGCTACTTGTCGATATTAAGGAGGCTATAGATTCTATTGATTTTCATCTTTCGGGCAAACGTAAGCACGTCTCTGTTATCGAGCAGCTTTTTTAACTGACCATATACTGGGTTTGCGCCTTTCAAAAACTCAATCCAAATACAGGTGTCTACCAAAATCACTTCCGATTGGTTTTGCGGGCTTTGAATCGACCTCCTCATTCAGCTTTCTAATGCGTTGAATAGCAACCCAATCATTCAATGCCTTTATCAATGCATCGGTAATGTTCTTGCCGTTGGTAAGTTCTTTTACCTCCGATATAAGGTCTGCTGGTATTAAGGCGGTGACTTTCAACCTGAGTTCGATGTAAGAGAAGATTAGTCAGTTCGAGTGATTTTGCCTAGCAAAATTGTATCGAGAACGAGTGGTCAGTGGCCAAAAAGTTAGTTCTCGATACAAAATTTCTCTGAAATTTCACTCGAACTGACACTTTTTGGACTAGCCATCCTTAGGTCGAACTCAGGTTTTCATGTTCTAAAGACACGATGGGTTGTCGTATAATGAGAAAATCAACCTGATTTCTTGAAGCATATCGAGATTTTAGGAGCACAAAAAAGCCGCCAACTTTAACAAGTTGACGGCTTGGTTCATGCCTCCAAGTATCCTATTCATCATTCTTTCATCACTCTCAAAGAGTTGGCACTTCCATCCTTATCTACCAATTGAATGAGGTAATCATCTTTGGTGCTCACTAATTCTTAATCCAATAAATCACTTCTTTGCCATTAACCTCTCCATTGCTTCGGTCAAATGTTTCTACAATCGGAGCATACCATTTTACATCAATTGAAATTGCCATGTTCTCGTACAGATACACATCCTGAACAAATTCAATTGCCACAACTTGGTCATAAAACACCTCTTGACACTCTTCTTCAACCGTCATTTCCAAATCATAAGGCTCAACGGGGCTCTCTATATAAACAGTATCTGTAAAGCAGAGTTTGGGTTTTAGTTGTTCAGAGCTCAGGAGTGAGGCGTCATCAGGTGAAGAGTAAACTTTCAAGCTACCTTCCCACGCTTTTCTGAAAATGGGTTCGAACATTTTTAGGCGGGCAGATGCTTCTAGGTTTTCAACATGCCACATATAAACATCATCAGACCCTTCCCATGCGCTTCGTATCCGTTGCTGATACCGAACAGTTGCTATTTTCTTGGCCTTGCCCTTTAGCGTATCTGATGCCACATAAAAATAGGGCTCCAAACCTCTTACGGCTCCTGTGGTTCGGTCAATATTTGTGCAGACAGGAATGTACGCTAGCACCTCCCTTGATAGTTTAAGAGAATCATCCAACGTCCATTTTTCATATGGCCTAATAGAGATAAACTGATTGAAGTCTAGCGTGTCTTTAATAACCCTCATGACAATTTTGTGAGGTGGGTTAGGGCTTTCCACATATTGCGTGTCAACCCAGAAGATTTTTCGCTCAATTTCCGCTTTTGTCAACCACATCCTGTCATGGTCTAAAGGCATCAGTAAAGGGTCTTCTAATCTTATACTTCCTTCACGCCCTTTCTCAATCAGTGCTTCAAAAACATCACTTTTAATTTGCTCATAAGAACCATCAATATAAGTAACGGACTTGTCTCCCTTAAGAAATAACTGACTCATAAACATATCGGTCAAAGGAGCTTTAGGACATTTGGTAGTAGGTGTTGATTGCTGACAGGCATTCAATCCAATGATGGCGGGCATCAGAAACGCAAATACTTTTTTCATTTTATTATTGTGTTTGTTTGGCTTAAGCGGGTTGTTTTTATTGGCCTTTAACTTTTGGTTAAGAGCCCTCCAAGGTTTAAAAAACCTCGGAGGGCTTGGTTTTGCTTTACTGCTTTATCACCTTAAAACTACTTGCTTTTTCATTAGCAATTACGCGTAACTGCCGTTGTGGATTGAGCTCTTTGTGAATGCGAGCAGCAGAACAATGGGTATCAGTATGTTTTACATGATTGGCTTTAGCTTCATATCTTGTTTCTGGTATTCATTCCCACCACGTGATGTTCTGCCTCGTGCTGTGGGTATAGAATAGGTTAACCCTTTTGCGCTCATTGTGCTTTGATAATCACTGATGCCTCAATGCAACCATTCTTTACTGGGCGAACTCGTATCAAGATTGTACGTCTTTTGTTTATGAGACTCTTATCAACAGTCCTTCCTTGATTAGGCGCTTCGCGAAGACCACTTTTCCTTTCTCATCCATGCAATCGGGGAGTTCGTTCACTCGGAAAACCGAGTTTTTTTCGATGTGGTCGATGGCCGGGCGCGTGAAGTCTGGGAACTCGATGTTTTGACCAAAGTGATGGATGTGGCATTTGTCGGCTGAGTCGCTTCGTCTGAACCATGCTTCCGGTCTTCTTCTCACCATACATTGGGCTGTCAAGTTGCCGAGTTGGGAGATTTGATGGAACTGTCCGGGCAGGTTTGGTTGAAGTTCTGACTGTAGTTTTTCACTGAATCGGTTCAGGCTTTCATCCATGTGGTGCGTTTCGCTCAAACGGGACAGGATTTCATCGAATTTCTGCTTCATTTCTAACCTACCCGTTGGGTCAGTGCTACCATAGCCAATCGGCATGTACTTTCTGAGTTCTATGTCGGTTACGCCCATGTTCAGAATGGCTTCCACCATCAGGTCGGTCCAGGTGAGTCCTAAGAGCCCTGCGGTGATATGCATCGATAGCTCTCCTGTGGTTTCGGCATCATGCATCAGCCCTCGGGGAATGTAGAGCATGTCTCCAGCATGAAGCACGAATTCATCGGAAATTGGACCTGGAATTACCTTGTTCAATTCAAACGGTTGAGACTTTTGTGGCAGCTCGATGGGTGTATCGAATAGTCTCCAAAGCTTCGAACCGGCCACTTGCAGAATGAACACATCGTGGGTATCGTAGTGCGGATTGAATCCTTGCGCGTTGGGTGGGGTGAGGTAGATGTTGGTCTGAAAACTATGGTTGAAGAACTGGTTCATGTGATCGATGAACAGACCAAGATTACCGATGCGTTCTTGCAAGGAGGAGAACACCATGGTGCAACCCTCGGAATAATGCTTTAGGAATCGGCTAGGGTGAATGTCTGCTCCGTTGGTGGTGAAGCTGTCAGCCTTTGGCTGTTCGGCCAAGGCGGAGTTCACCAGCCTCACTTTCGGAAATCGTAGAGTTTGGGAACTAAGCAGACCATCAATAGTGTTCAGGGTGAGCAGATGGTGATAGAAGCTTGCGTCTTTCCGATGAATTCTACAGGGCTTCTTCTCATAATATTCTGAAAAGAACTCCTCGGGGCTGATGGGGTCTAGCATCCGGTCTATGGAGTAAGGCGGATGAATCTTGGCTTGGGTCATTGTTTCAGTGGGCATGGCTAATTGTTTGAGGTTTCATGAAAACATGGGTCGTCAACAGACGACCCATGTATTGTTTATATACCGCGATTAGTCATAATCGGTACAGCGGTCACCGTTTCCGATAGCGTCTCCATAGCCAGTTGTCTGACCATAATCAGTTGGATCTGCGTAGGTACCAGTGTTATAGGGCGCTTGCGAGCCTGTGTCACTGTCAGAACAGGTTTTATCATCGCTGCAAGACGGTAGCAATACTGTTCCAGTGGCAATTAGCGCCAGCGAAACAGTAAGGTTTTTGCCTGAGCGGATTACGCGTTGGGCGTTCGTTCTACTTACCGTGACGATGTCTTCATCGGCAAGGGATGGTAGTTCGCTAAGATTATCTCTCTTTTTCATGTTGATTGATTTTTTAGTTTGAATTTTGGTTAATTGTTTTTAAGTCTTCTAGGTCATGGGCGGGGGGGTGTTGGTTTGTGTTTTGTTTTTCGTGTCATGGCATCACAAAGCAGGTTTCGATGACGTTGGTTGTTTTTATTGTTTGCCTACTGTTTGGCCCGCTTTTCGGCTAGGGCGGGTTTTCTTTTACCATCACCATAGAGATGTGATGCTCGCGCCTCTACGGTTTTCGTACCCCCGTTTGGTTGGTGAATACGGTAATATCGGTTCCCAAATCGGGGTCTACTGCGCTTTCGTCTTTTTTACAACCATTAGTGGTTATAAGCATACTTAATACCAGCGCAATTGTACTGAGGTTGAAATGTTTCATTTTGTTTAATCGTTACTCTGTTTAAGAGCCCTCCGAGGTTTTTTAAACCTCGGAGGGCTTTGTGGTTTGGCTTCTCGATACATCCCGATAAAAAATCGGGACACTCGAAGTGGCGGGTTAATGGTTTCGGCTGCGGTTTTACTGAGTGCATTGGAAGTGCTCAACCAAGCGAGGTTGGTGCAGCGTATTACTACATAAATGGTGTTTAGTACATCCTCTTTTATATTCAGAAGACCATTGATGGTGTTTTTTAGAGGGAGTTTGGTGTACAGCACACCAAGTTTGTTGTTCCAGACACCATTTACCATGTTCAGAACACCAAGTTTGGTCTTCAGAACAGCATTTTTCATGTCTTTTAGAGGAAACTTCATGTTTCGTACACTATTATTCATGTTTAGCACATCAAGTTTGATGTTCCAAACACCATTTTTGGTATTCAGAACATCATTTGGGCTGTTGTGTATATATGGCGTGGTGCGCTCCATGCTGGTTTAAGAATCGCCAGGTGTAGGTGCTGGGTCTGAAGGTGCTGGGGCGGTATCGTCAGTTGGTTTGGCTGGTGTAGCATTTCCGCCCTTCTTGCCAGGAAACTCTTTTCTTAAGTCTTGGTAAATAGGCGTTATGCCCGGTACGTTTTGCTGCTCGGCCAACAGACCTATATAGTTGTACACGGCCAAGCTATTCTGAAATATATCGTACCCAGCCAGCAGCTTGGTGTCTGATACCATGTCTGCCAATTGCGCCAGTTGGTTCACACAGGGAGTCAGGTCGTCAAATAGTTGGAAGTCTTTTTCGTGCTCCATGGCATCGATATAAAAAGGCACCACATTAACATTTTGTGCCATGTACTCTTTTACCTTATGTACCCAGTTAAGCCGCTCATCTCCCACGGCTCCCAATTGTTGCCTTTCTGCCGGGGTTAGGTTTATCATTTTGGGTTCGAGAATAGCTCGGATAGCGGCAATGGCCGTTTCGATGTCTGCTTTTTCTACTGCTGTTAGTTCTACACTAATTCTGTTGGTACTCATGATATTGGGGTTTTAGGGGGTTACAGATTTTAAAAGAGACAATAGGAGTGAGGTATGAGGTTAGAGCAGACCTACTAGGTTTTAAGAACCTAGTGCGTGTTGCAGGTAAAGAGCAATATGTAATTATCGCCAACCTCATCCGCTAAAAATGTAAATGAGGCAGCAACTAGTAATAACACTGAGGATTACCCATAGTAGACTGATAAGTGGTTCTCTTTTCTGTTTCATTGTATCAGGTTGTTTCTTACAGCCCATAGCACCAGCTCTGTAACGTTGGAGCATTGGGTTCTACTCAGTATGCTTTTTCGATGATTTCTAACGGTGTGAACGCTAATCACTAAATGGTCTGCTATCTGTTGGCTGGTGTTTCCGGCTACAACAAGGACTAGAACCTCAGATTCTCTTTTTGTAACGGGAAGATTGGCGCTAGTATTCACAATGCGCAATGTCTTGAACAATTCATATATCTACAATAGCCCCTTTGGGCTATATTGACTAGTTGAAAAAAGCGATCTTTGTTGGAAATAAACGGAGTGAATAAAATATACATCTGTGACGACCACTCCCTTTTCCTAGAAGGAGAAATTTCCATGTTATCCGCTTATTCGGATGAGTTTGAAATTGTGGGTACTGCCAACAATGGACTTCAAGCCGTGGAGGAAATTCTCCAACTACTACCACACATTGTGCTTCTTGACCTTAACCTTCCGGGAAAAACGGGTTTGGAAGTGTTGAAAGAACTACGAACGTCAGGAGAGAGGCCTTTAGTCATCATCATTACCAGTTATAATGATGAGAATTTGATGCGTAAGGTAAAAGCAGCGGGCGGCAACGCCTACCTACTTAAGGATGCAGGAATTGATGAAGTAATTCGCACAGTACGTGGAGTAAGGGCGAGGAAGTTTTTGAATAATCCGAAGATTTCACCCACACAAGACACAATCTCTTCAAGTGATCAGTTTAAACAGATTGTTTCGCTTACTGAGCGTGAAAGGGACCTAATGACACAACTTATCAAAGGAGCTTCTACTTCCGAAGCGGCAGAGCAACTGTTCATCTCCGAGAATACGGTTAAAAATCATCGAAAAAATATATATCGCAAGCTGAATATATGTACAGTACAGGAACTCATTCTTTATTGTAACAACCATGGCTTGTTGGATTAGGTGCCTGCTCTTTCTGTTTTTACCCTTGGGCGTTTATGCACAAGGTCTAACTTTAGAAGAATCGGGTATTGAAAGATGGAGTCTGATTCCTTTCTCAGCATCCTTCAGCACACCAGATTCTATTTCGCCTCAAATGGCATTGGCGCAGTTTGAAAGTGCAGAACTGATTTTGGGTAATACTACATTCGGGTTCTCCCAAAATTTCTTCTGGATTAAAGCGCCTGTCTGCAACCAGTTAGGTAGAGATGAGTTCTTTCGTTTAGTAGTAGACAACCCACACATCGATTACATTAAAGCATGGACTGTTTCCTCAGATGTGTGCACTCCGATTGGGATAAGTGGAGACCGTATTCCGTTTGATGCCAGAACCATTGCTAACCGTAGAAACGTGTTTACGTTTAGTCTAACCGAGGGCGCTTGCACCCAATTATTACTTATGGTTGATAAGCGCAATGCGGCCGTTACGGTTCCGTTGTTGCTTGCTACTGAAGCCGAATTTATTCATCGCGAAACGCGACAAACCTTGCTTTATGGGTTCTATTTTGGCATGCTGCTGCTCATTCTGTTGTATGCGATACTTATCTACGTTAACCAACGAAAACCGACCTATCTATGGTATGCATTTTATGTCTTGTTCGTAGGCTTGTATCTGTTTGTGTATATCGGTTACGGGTTTCAGGTGCTTTATCCGTGGTCAACCACACTTAACAACTCCGCTAGGCTTATTCTTATCATTCTTGTTCTGGCCTCGCAAATTCGGTTTACACAGTTCTTTCTGCAATTGCCACTGCACGCGGCCAATCTCAGTAGGTGGTTCAGCGTTTTGGCTATAACGGGTGTACTCGCCATCTTCTGGTGGCTCATTTTTCCAAGTCTGTATACCACATACACAGTTTGGGTAATAAATATAGTGTATGCCCATATAGGTACGGCAGTTATACTTTTTGTTGTTGCAGTGGTAAAAACATACCGAGTTCACCGACAATCCGCTCTTTTTTACGCAGTAGCGTTTAGCATGAACATTGTAGCAATTGTTCTTATTGTGATGGAGGAATATGGGTTTATAGAACTAAACAAGTGGCCGCTCAGCCCCATGTTCATCGGTACGTTTTTCGAGATAATCATTTTTTCGGTCGGCCTTAGCTATAAGAGCCGATTGGTAAATGATGACCGTGAGAGGTTGCTTAGTTCCATTCAGGTTTTGAACCGTGATGCGATGAACGCCTTTGTAGAAGGTGTTGAAGATGAGAAGAAACGCGTGGCTAGCGAACTGCACGATGACATTGCCAGCCGACTCTCACTGCTTAAGAATTCAGTCGAACACTTTAAAGACGACCAGATGGTTTCGGATACCCTTGCCGAGGTGACCGAACGTGTTCGCCAGATTTCGTACAACCTCAATCCCATTGCGTTAGATGAGGATTCTTTTCTTGAGCAGATGCGGAAGCTGGTTTCAGAACACCGAACGAATGGGTTGAATATAGAGTTGCAGGCATTCGATTTGCCCAAGAAATTGCCGAAGGAAGCAGGGTTAGAATTGTATCGCATTCTTCAGGAAGCATTTCAGAATATTCAAAAGCACGCATCAGCAACACGCGTAGATGTTCAACTTTTTCTACATAAAGGAGAATTGCTATTAGCCATTGAAGACAACGGGAAAGGTTTTGATGTAGAAGTGTTCCGGTCTGGATTGGGAACCCGTAACATGCGCACCAGAGCAGAGCGCATTGGAGGGACCTTCGATATTTCTTCAGCTCCTTCAAAAGGAACGAGTATTATGGTTACAGTGCCGTTTGAAGAAGGGCAATCAAACCATAAAGAGTAAGAAGCCGAAGCGACCCATTACTTATAGCCGTACAAAAGGCAATAAAGAATAAGTGATAGTCCGCATTCATACCCAAAGAAAGCAGAATGGGGTAATGCCAAATTTATTTCAGCATCTGCAATCATAGACTAATAGTCACTGAAACAAGTTCTGGTTGACTCTGTCTGACAATAGTTTCAGTAAACCAACGGGTAGTCATTCAGCAATGGGTACTAGTAGTTCGGTTCGTTTCCAGCTTTCCATTTTATGTTACAACCGATACTTGGTCTTTGGTCTTCGCTGATTTGTGTTCCATCAACCAACGCATTCAACACCTCTCGTAGATCTTTGCTATTGTTAGGCTCCGAATTACCTGGGCGGCTTTCATCTAACTGGCCTCTATAAACACATACATCATTGGCATTGAAAACGCTAAAATCAGGTGTGCATGCAGCGAAATAAGCTTTGGCAACATGCTGACTTTCATCGTATAAATACGGAAATGGAAAGCTCTTTTCCTCTGCAAGCTGTTTCATCTTTTCTGGTGAGTCATCAGGATAGTTCGCTGCATCATTTGAACTGATGGCTACAAAGCCAATTCCTTGACTTTTATAATCATTCCCGATTCTGATAAGCTCATCCATTACATGAACCACAAAAGGACAATGGTTACATATAAACATAACCACCGTTCCGTTCTTCCCTTTTACATCAGGGTAGGAGAGCGATTGATTATCAATAGCATTTGGGAGTTGGAATGCGGGAGCGTTGTAGCCCAATTCTAGTTGTACTGTTGGAGTGCGTGCCATGAGGTAAATGTAATTAGAGTCGTCAACTTTCTAAAAGTTGACGACTCTATAAATAAAAAGGGCGGAACAATTGTTCCGCCCTTCAAATGAATTATGATTTAAACTGATTACTGAATAACCAACTTCTGCGTTACTGCATCTTTTCCATCATCCAATTTAATGAAGTACATGCCTTTAGAAACGTTTCTCAGATCAATTGCTTTTCTAACTCCCGTGGTCACTTTTCCAATCTGTTCTGATTGAATCAGTTTTCCATTGATGTCAAGAATAGAAATATTCAAACCATCAGTCTCTCCAGCAACGTCAACTACAATCTGTCCGTTAGATGGATTTGGGTAGATGTCGATACTAAGAGCACCTAACTCCGCTATTCCAGCACATGCATCAACTGTTAGTGTGAACGAGTTACTTACTCCGGTACAACCATCCTGATCTACTGTCACGAAAACTTCTGTTGTTCCCAATCCAAGTACGTTACCAAACAGGTCAATACTTTGGCCGTTATTTCCCGTACTCCAAAGCCAAGAATCATATGGTTCAGTCGTTACGGTCAGAACCTGCGTGAGACAGATAGTAGTATCAGAATACGCAAGACTTGGCATTGGGCTGTTATCTACGAAAGTCATAGACCAGCTTACAAGTACACCATTGTCACCACCCACATCATCAGTAATCCAAAGAGACCATGCACCATTCGGATTTTGACCATCATATAGCCCAGCAAAGCCAAGTGCGTCTTCTGTATTGTAAACACCAGACACAATACCTGCAGTCTGTAGCGTAATATCATTAGTCGAAGTATCGCTAAACACAACATTGACCATGTCATCTCCTGATCCACCATTATCAGTACTCAACTCAACAGTATCGCCAGCAGGGGAGATAAGGTAAATGTCAAGGTCGGACAACCACGTGTGCGCAATAGAATCGATTGTCACGTTATCTATCTCCAAACACCCGTCTAATGAAGTTGGAAGACCACAAAAGAACATTTCAGAAGTAGTTCCCTCCGTAATAGTTGAGTTAATAACCGAACCTGGTTCTTCTGTTTGTGATAGTGGTGTAGAAGAACCTAAGTTCTCAACCTCTATTGCAAAAAGCGTGTCATTGCTCATGTCTTCATCACCACTCAAGGCTGTGAAAACATCAATGCTATAAACACCCTGTGCAGACAAGTCTGCTAACTCTGTGGAGTAAGTTATTGTTACAGTATCTCCACTTGCAACTGTAGCTGTAGAAGTCTCTAACTGAGCAGTTCCTCCATTAACACTGAAACCGTAATCAAATCCGGTTACATCAGCTAGGCCTTTGTTCCAGAACGTGAATGTGATGGCTTCTTCTCCAAGTGAACATCCGTCTCCAGGAGCATCAAAAGAAATCATATCCAAATCCAATTGTGCTTGCTCACGAATAGAGATGTCATCCAATCCAAATCCTGCATTGGTTAGAGAACCATCAGAACTGAACGCAAATCTGACTTTAACATCAGACAGACCGGCTGCTCCGTCTAATAAGTGCTCAGCAGTTATCCATTCATTTGCAAGGCCAGAAGTCCCGTTCCAGAAGTCGTCAAAGGCATCGTTATACCAGTTTGTTCCTTCACCAGCTGCGCCTAACTTGGTCCAAGTAGCACCTCCATCAAGCGAAATATCAACCCAACCTTCATCACAGCATGATTCAGTTTCGAAAATACCTGCGAAGCTTAGAACTGGATCACCAGTAAATGAAGTAAAATCTAGGCAAGGAGACTCAACGTAAGCAGTATCGTTCCCCAAGTCTGGATAGTCTCCATTGAGAACTGTTACCCAAGCATTCACTCCCGAATTTGCAGTGTCGATGAATACTGTTTCAGGATCACCGAGCTCCCAAACATTTTCAAGACCACCAGGAGTCCATCCATTGGCTCCAGACTCGAAATCAATCAGGTAAGGGAATGAAGAAAGGATTGGCACGTTTGTAATTAGCGTGCTTAGCGTATCGTTGTCCGTATCTCCGTCTCCTATTGTAGTAACCCAAACTGTTAGGTCATAATCGGAAACTGTACTAAGGTCAACGGTTTGAGAGAATGTATAAGTGCCACTTTCGTTCGGGCTAAGTGTATCGTTAAATACTTCGCTAAACGCACTACCGTTATCTAGAATGAAGCCCAATATTACAGAGTCCATATCTAGAGAACCAAGGTTGGTAACAGTTACTTGAACAGATTCTGTTGCGGTTAACCCGCAACCAGTTTCCGGGGCAACAATTGCAGTTAATTCTCCATTTATTGGTGGTTGCTCCGTTAAGCTGATATCGTCAATACCGAATCCTTCTCCAAGGCCGCTTCCATCAGAGTTAAATACGAAACGGATGATTACATCAGAAAATCCAGCCGTACTATCAAGTAGGTGCTCGCTCATAACCCATTCTGTTGAGTCTTGGGTGTTTCCATCCCACCAGTCGAGGTCAAAATTAGCACCGTGCTCATTCTCATTATTATACCAGTTTGTGCCTTCGCCAACACTACCCACAGTTCGCCAAGTTGTTCCAGCATTAGTTGATACCTCCAGCCAAGTACCATCCCAGTTTACCTCCGAATTGCTGATGAGGGCAAATTCAAAAATTGGATCAATAACTACTCCAGAAAGGTCGAAACAAGGAGACGTAAGAATAGACGCCTGATTGTTTTGATAATTCAGTGAATTAAGATTTGTAGACCATGCATTGACTCCGCTGTTGGCGGTATCAATCAAAATGCCTTCTGGGTCTCCAAGCTCCCAAAGTCCGTTGGTTCCTTCAGAGAACCAACCGTTTGCTCCAGTTTCAAAATCTTCCAAGTAAGGTAGAGAGGAGATAACAGGAGAATTGTTAATGGTAGCAAAGCTAGTATCGTCTAATGCATCTCCATCACCACTAACTGATGTCCAGGCACTTAAGTTATATAAAACCAATGCAGAAAGATCGGCCATTCCAATAAATGTAATTGTGTCAATTTCAGCAGAGAATAATGTGTCTGTTTGCAGTTCAGAAACAATACCAGCCCCAATATTAAATTCAATATTGTAGTCAACCAAATCGGCACCGCCAAAGTTTTCGACTACAACTGTTACAGTTTCCATTCCAAGACCACATCCATTTAGTGGTGATAGAATTTCTATCACACCTGCGTTAATTGGTGGTTGCTCAAAAATGTTGATGTTGTCAAATCCAAAACCTTCGTTTTGAATAGAACCGTCAGAACTAAAGACAATTCTGATTTTAACTGAACCTTCGCCAGCTGCTCCGTCAAGCAGGTGGTCTGCATTTCTCCACTCTGTACCTCCTGAGGTGCTTCCTGTACCATCCCATTCGTTATTTGTGGCATCATCATACCAATTTGTTCCTTCACCTGCAGCACCTAAACGACCCCAAGTAAATCCACCATCAAGTGAAATTTCAA
>Ga0222671_1000317_pt1 | contig 16643 bp, 17 predicted proteins | sample AntAcemetagen797_FD_179849 | JGI IMG/M metagenome (GOLD analysis project Ga0222671, IMG submission 179849) | Saline water microbial communities from Ace Lake, Antarctica - #797 | ecosystem: Environmental > Aquatic > Non-marine Saline and Alkaline > Saline | place: Antarctica: Ace Lake... | reverse complement strand
ATATGACTGTAGCTACTGTTGTTTGGTATTCGTAGTCTGCTTCTCTATGTATAGAAAGTTCAGCTTCAAGAGTCTGTAATCTGTCTGCATACTCTTGATGCTTTTTGTCATATATATCCTTAGTAATACTCTCGCTTGCAAATAGGTCAATCAAATTATCGTCCATTTTCTTTATCTTGTCGTACTCTCTTCTAATGTGACTTAATTGCTGTTTATGATATTCAACTTCTGCCTCAGTAGTTTTTCTCAATTCAGCCACTAAGTCATTTTGAGTATCTTCTGAGATATTTTCAAACCTATCCAAAACTTCATAAACTGGTTTTAGTAAAACATCTTCATTAACATACTCTCTCTTACAAATACCCTTTGCATTGGTGCAAGAATAATAAACATATTCTTTACCACTAGGCTTAATTTTTCTTTCAGGAGACATTGAACATCCACAGTTTTGACACTCCAACAACCCCTTGAATATATAGTCATCGGAAGCTTGCTTAGAAGGCAATTTTAGGCGTTTTAGGCGTACTTCTTGGCACTTATTAAACAATTCTTGAGTGATTAAACGAGGGTATTTATGAATGTACGAACCATACTTTTTTGAAACTGCAGTTCCACAATAAAAACTATCTTTTATTATGGTCTCAACAACACTTCTTGATATTTCTTTATCATTTTTACTTCTTAATCCTAGCCCTGTTATCTCATCTCTGATAGTTTGATAGGAGTAATTGCCAGTAGCGTACATTTCAAAAACTTTCTTAACTAAAAAGCCTTTGTCTGGATTAATAATAATATCCTTTCTTAACCTCTGAACCTCATCCAAAGAAACGTTCAGGTAACCAATTTTTACTGGACCAGTCCATTCCCCATTTCTTCTTTTTTGCTCAAAAGCTCTTTTTACATTATCACTAATAGCATCAGAGTAATACTTGGAAAGCCCCAATTTCATTCCAAAAGCAAACTTATCACCAGCGTTCATTTCACTATTAATTATCTGCCCATCTGATACAAAATGAAGTTCTATTTCATTATTAATTGCCTTCTCGTAAAGCTCAGCGACTCTTTTGTCAAAAATATTTCTAGAAAGACGGTCCACCTTATCAAAGCAAATTACTATCTTTTCTTTTTGGAAGTCTATTGTTTCTAGTATTTTATCGAATTCATCTCTTTTTTCTTTATAAGCACTCTCAATGAAGCTTACTTTATCAATTATTTCTAAATCTCTACTCTGACAATATTTTTCCATCCTAAATAGCTGAGCATCTGGAGAATTCTCTTTTTGTTCATCTGTTGATATTCTTGCTACGATTATTGATTTCATATTTTTATAATATTTTTTCAAATTCTTCAACAAAGTCTGTGTTCTTTTTTTTATTAAAGAACGGTATGCCTATAATTTGATACTTATCATTTTCACTAGATTTTAGAATATTTTCTGAGCCGTACCTTTTTGTAATTTCTTTTAGAAAATCATTTTTCCACTTATCAGTCTTCATTAAATGCTCACCTTTAGGCTCAATAAAAATCTGATAGTACATTTTCTGAGTACCCTTTAAAAATAAGATAAAGTCTGGCTGAAAACCTTGACCAGTTTCAAAGTCATAAATTTTATATACCTCTTCATTTCTTAGTAAATAATGCTCTTTATATTTTTCTTTAAGATTGCCAAGTTTAGTTTTAATGTATTCAATTAGTTCAATTTCTTCTGAACTCCCAACAAATGAATTTAGTACATACCAATTTTCATCTTCTAGTTCCTTAGATACTCGCCTTGATTCATCTGTTTCTTTTATAGATTTGAGTTTTGATTCTCCAAACACTTTTGAAAAATCTATTTCTTTAAATTTTGTTCCTACGTTTAAATTTATGAATGATTCCATCTCTTTCTCAAACTTGTTTAAAAATCCCAACAACATTTCAAGTTTTTCTTTATTAGAAATATCTGAAATATTCCCATTACTCTCCATTGTTATATTTATTTTAAAATTCCCAAGAAAGACACTCTTAAGTAAGTCATCTACCTTTTCAATATCAAAATTTTCTTTCAAATTCTTGAACTGAAAAAAAGAATTGTCTGACTTTGCTAATATGTTTATAGCTTTTCTGAATACATTTTTTTCAATTTCTTTTATCGTTATAGATTTTGTTTTTAGTCCATTTTCTTGTAAATACAATCTTTTAGTATCTTCGTCTGAATCCACACCAAACTCTTCCTCTGAAATTTCAATACCTTTTTTCCTGTGATTAAACGAAAAGTCTTTTTTCACCTCAATTAAGTTCTTCTTTGTTCTGTTTGGATTTTTCTTTTGTTCATTTTGCCAAATTTTTGTATTTCTATAAAAAACACTATTCTTGAATGCTGGTTTTAAAGAAAAAGTCTTTACATCTTTTCCGTCTTGTATATAACCATCTTTTCTTAGTTCATTTTTCAAGAAAGATATGTAACGTGCTTTTTCATCATAAGTATAGAAAAAAAGTTCTTCCAATACTCTTAGTGGGTTTTCTAAATCATTGTCAAACTTTCTTTTATTTTTCAGCTTATCTTCGTATGTAAACGGAAAATACCGAACACCTCTACCTATTAACTGTTTTTCTTTTGTTGTAGATTCTGGGGTTGCATTGGTACTACCTCCAGAACTTTGCTCTTGATAAAGCCTAACGATATCAAACAAATTTAATACATCCCAACCTTCTGTTAGTCTTTCTACCGTAAAGATTGCCCTTATGTTATTGTCTTTATCTTCTAAATTATTCAACAATTGCTCCTGTTCATTTGTAGTTTTTTCACCACCTCTCTTACCTTTTGCTTTTTTATCTTTAGAGTTTGTAATAATTAGATTTCTTTCTTGAAAGTTATACTTAATGAAATCTGCAATCTCTGAGTATCTTATTTTATTTTTGCTTATGTACTCAATAACATCTCTTGTTCTAGATTTTCCTTGTTCATACAAACTATTCCCCTCATTTATCTTCTTATCAATTTCTTTAATGAAATTGAAATCATTTTCAGATATATTTTCAACAAAATTCAAGAAGTCTTCAAAGTCATTTTTGGAATCATCAATTGTTTTACTTCTAAAAAGAATGACGGGTTTAAAGTTATGAATGTCATTATCTAATGCTATTTTATGTCTATACCAACTAAATAATAGTGCATGCAAAATTCTCTCTTTTTTGCCAAGAGTGGAAGATATTAAATTTATTTCTTTAGTATATCCAGCATTCAAGAATTCAGGTAGTCCAAATTTGTAAACTATTTTATCTTGATATTTTTTTGATACATTTTCATTATCTGGAATAGTTGCCGTAAATTCCAAAAGTACATTTTTATTATTCTCTTTACCGTTTTTCTTTAAGATAATTTCGATTACAGTATGTTCCCAACCTTTTCTTTCCACCTCTGTTTTACTAGTGTTATCTTTTAGTTCCGTAACTATACCTAATTCTTCTTGCGCTCCCTTTGTGGTATCTGCATTCAGATGATGAGCCTCGTCTGCAAGCATTACAACATCTCTCATATTCAAATCTTCTCGTGTGGTTTGGTTCTCTTTCTCCAAATGAATATCATTGTAAAGTTTTTGAATAGTAGTAAATTTTATTTCTATACCGTCTGGATTATCAGAAAAATTATCTACTTTTTTTATAGATATAGTTTTATTATCAATAATAATTTTATTTTTAAACAGGTATTTATTATGCCGAGAGTCTAGAAAGTTATTTTCTGTTTTATCTACAATATTATTTTGATTTACAAAAAAAATAAAACTCCTATACCCTTTTTTATAGTAATAAAGCAAAGCAGAAGCCATTACAAGTGTTTTTCCTGTACCTGTTGCCATATTAAACATCAAGTGAGTAGGTTCGTTACTCTGTTCCTCTTTTTTCTCATTTATAAGAAAATACTCAAAAGCTTTTTTTTGCCAATCATAAAAAGGGTACTTTAAATTTCTTGAAATATAATCTGGTATTTCTGGAACAGGTGTTCCGAAATCAAAAACAGATTTTATTTTTTCGTGTAATTCAGGCATACTATTTTTTATAAAATTCTTTAGTTAATTTTTGGTCTTCTTGTGAAATTTTAAATTCTTTACTCCCCATCTCACTTTCTTGCACATACATTTGATTTAAATCAAGCATTGTCAAAAACATTCTCTTTTGTTCACTAAGAGGTAGTTTTTTAAAGTTCTTTTCTTTTATTATTTTATCTTTAAAATCTTTTATCTTTACGTTGTAATTAAGAAAGTATTTTTCATACGATGAATCAAATAACTTAACCAAAGCAGAATAGTCTTTGGCTTTATTTATTTCTTCTTTTGCCGTTTCATTCCATTTTGCAAGTTCAAAATAAACAAAAGAATCTGTAAACTTTTGTTTATCAATTACTTTTTGATTTCGCTCAATACAAATTTTTATATGCTCTTCAAGTTGTTCAACGAGGATAAATTGCCTATTGCCACCGTCTTCCCTATTCAATTCCAATGTCGCATGTCCTGTAGTACCTGAACCAGCATGAAAATCTAAGATGATATCATCATCAGATGTCATTAACTTTAATGTATCTAACACAGTATACAAAGATTTAGGATAGCTAAACTTTTTATTACCCATAATACCTTCTAACAATCTAGCACCCTGGTGATTTGCGTTATATTTTTTATCTGACCAGATTGTTGGTACTTTTTGACCATTTTCAATCCTATATTTCTGGTAAATAATAATTTGTGACTTCTGTTTTTCTGCCACCAACTCATACAAAATTTTTTCAGTAGAGCTTTTTTTCAACTTCCAAGTTCTTTCTTGTCCAGCTGGCGAAATCGGGAAAATCTCAATATAGTTTTTCTTCTTTTCCACTGAGATGTCTGTTAAATCTGGTCTAACATACAAAGGATACCAAAAAGATTCTTTATTAACTCTCAAGTTTTCATCCCCTCCACCAATCCTTACAAAAGACTTTAATTTGTATTTTCCACCAGAATCTGACTTATCAAAAGTATTAATAAAATCTTCATTTAAAACTACATTATTAAAAATAGCTTTTGATTGGTTTTTAGCATAGACAATCATGTAGTCATTAATGGTTGAAAAATATTTTGCTTGATTTCTTCCCATTGGATTATTTACTATGGATATAATTCCAATTCTATTTTCCCTACCAAACATTGAGTCCATTAAAACTAACAAATATCCAAGCTCAAAATGGTCAATAGCAACAGCGATAAAGCCATTATCTTTTAGTAAATCTTTTGAAATACCTAATCTATTCTTCATAAATGTTAACCATGTTGAATGATTAAAATTATTATTATAGGTAAAGATGTTAGCATCCCCACCAGTATTATAAGGGGGGTCAATATAAATTAATTTTATCTTTCCTGCAAATTCAGACTTTAAGCTATGCAGTGCCAATAGATTATTACCTTTAATAATCAAATTCTCTTTTATCAATCCGTTTTTATCTCGTTTAATTTCTTTTACAGCTTCGCCACCCTTTTTGCTGTCTTTTGTAAACCGCTTCCAGTTTATAAGAGCTTTTTTATCATAGAGTCTATCTATTTCATCGTGTGCAAGTACTTGGTTAAAGAAAATCTCGTTTCTCTTAGATTGTTTTTCCTGATATTTACCTGTTTTATCAGAATGTTCAAAATAAGTGGCAGTACCTTCCTCATTACTTTGTCCACCTTCCAAAACACAATCCTTGAATGGAAAATCTAGCACTACTTCGCTTTTATTTTCTAACAAACCACTACTGTCTGAAAGACCTATTTTGTTTGCATACTGAGTATAAGAATTATCTATCTTGCTTTCATCCAAGAAAAACTTAAAGTCTTGTATGTTAAAAACATAAACATCTTTGATTTTAGTAAAGAATTTTGTTTTAAGCTCTTTGTTTGAAATAAGAATTTCAATAAGTTTTTTATCAATTTTGTCAGCAGAGTCTTTTACTTTTACGTAGTTCACTTCTCCTGATTCAGAATCGATAAAAGTCTTTTCTTTCTTTAGTATTTTTTCTAATGTTTGTTTTAATTTATTCATAATTATTTCTTATTTACCTCAGTCTTACTCAAGAATCTTTCAAATTCTTCTAAAGGAATTCTAAATTCTTTCCCTATCTTATGAGCCTTAATTTTTCCAGCATCAATATACCTATAAATCGTCATTATATTTACATCTAGCTTTTCAGCCAAATCTTCAGCTTTATAAAATTCTTTATCTTTTTTCATAATTATATTTTTATTATACTTTACAATGGTTTACACATCAAATTAGTTACGAAAGAGTATAAGCAACTGCTTTTCTAAATAATTCTTTCTTCTCGTTAAGACTTATTTCGGGAATTGTCTTAATTATATCAGAGTAATACTCCGCAATTGCTTCCCAAACTTTTAGTTCTCTCATTGGAAATAAATCTCTTTTAAAATTATCTATCGTCACTTCAATAGTAGATTCTTCAACCTCCCTTAGTATCTCTTTATACTCTCGTACTCTTTCAATAAAATCCTCAGGTAATGTCTTATGCTTATCTAATCCAAATTTAAGCTCAAAAGTTCTAATCCTCTTCAGCTTTAGACCTTTTTTAACATTTTCGGATATTGTTTTATGATAATACTCGGACATACATTTAGATAAATTATTTCTGAATTTTTCTTCTGCACTTAATTGTTTTTTATTTGTTTTCATTTTTTTTGTTTTTATAGGGTTTATAATCTAATAGTTCTTTATCAATCTGCTTAACCCAATCTCTAAGATTGTTTTTGGTTATTAGTTCTCCTGCGTATCTCATATCTTTAGCCATTCGATACCAAGTCCTTTCGTGCATACGCTTTGTAACAATGCTTCGTAGCTGTCTCATGCCGTCATCATCTTTAGCTAACATATACAACCCTAGGAAATAAATTGCTTGTTTTGGCTTAATTGTTTTATCAACTAGAAATATTACTTGTAGAATATCCTTTACACTTAAAGATACTGACAGTAGTCCTTGGTTTTTTTCTTTTACAATCTTTTCCCAGTAATCAGTAACGACTTTCTTACTTAATTCTGAATTAAACACATCTTTGAAACTGGGGTTTTTTTCATATCCAAGTTGCTCAATAACCTTATTCATCTTTTGCTTGTGGTTTAATCTAATCTCAAAACGAATAATTTCTTTTTGTTTATTTTCAATATCCATTTTAGAAAATAGACTCTTCTGATGAATTGTCTGGTCCTTATCTATGGCTCTTTTCTTACCCTTATTTAAGTCAGCTATTTTGTCATAGATAACAAACTGATGAGTATTGGTATGCATATAGATTATCTCTCCATTGTTTGTGAATTTTGCCTTTGATAAATCAAATGTTTTTCTTAAATCTATCTTCCCTATTTCAGAGATTAGATGACTTACTGTGTAACCGTCTTTAAGTAAGATGTTTTTTGAGAAATGAACTGAACTAACAGAAGCATTTTCAATGACAGATTTTGTCAGTATTACTCCCATATCCTCAAGTCTTTCTTGTAGGACATTCAAAACTTTAGGAAAATCTTTGTCTTCAAGCTCGTCTAGATTATTAAGAAATAATAACTTTGGAGCAGAAAACTCAATCCTTACATTTGCATCATCTCCGAATCTTCTTCTATATCCTGTAAGTCTTGGGAAATAATTACCCGTATCTTTTTCCAACTTACTAGGATTACGAACAAACTTTTTGTACTGGTCTGTTCTTGAGTACAAATCCCAGCCAGATACACCTGTAAAAAATCTCATTTTCTCTTTAGGTATTAATAAGCACACTGTATCTATCATTTTTTATTATTATTACGTTGATAAAGTGCAGGATTTTGCTTTTTATCTTGTTCAATAAGCCAAACAAAAGCTCCAGTAAGTCTCTGTTTTTCTTCAACAGTAAGTTCTTGAGATGAAACTTGTCTGTGCTTATTGTTTTGTTCATTAAAATCCTGCATAAAAATAACCTGCAAGGTCATACTCACAGGTTATCTAATACAGCACTTAAGTTTGCTTAATTTTTATTTATATATTTTGGATTTAACTGGGCTGAATGCTTTGTCAAAATAAACAAATTATCAATTTCTGGAATAGATAATTTAACTTTTCTATTGAATTGGTAGATTGCATTCTTTACAGCTATTTCATTAACATCATCTCCTCCCAAAGTCTCACTGATGTCGTATAAACTCCATTCAGAGTAAGTATTTTCTAAGTTTTTGAAGACAACTCTCAAAACTTCTTTTTGTACCTGACCTTGGATATTTATTATATTTTCTTTACCATCTTGGTCAACAATAACCATGGAACTTGTCTGAGATGAAAAACTTAAGCTTAACTTAATTTCACTGCCGATAATTACAACTTGTGCTTCAATATCATCCATGTGACCGAGAATTGAATTCAAAGTTATTGGTAATTTATTAAATTTAACATTCCAGAGCTCTGTATCATTCCAATTATTTACTTTAATACGATCCTTTTTCTCAAGATAAGAAAGCATTTTAACAGCCTCAAAACCATCCTCAGAAAGAGACGAGAAAGGAATATTCACACGCCCCTCAAATACAGGTAGCTGTTTAATATAGTTAAAAAAGTTTTCTATTTGTTTAGAAAAATAAAATCTCTTCTGCCTATAAACAGGTTTCTTTTCTAGAAACTGGTCTGCACTGAAATTTTTAATATAATCGTCAATAGACTCCCTTACACTAAGTAGACTTGTTTCATTAAATTCTATTTCAATTTCAATAAATGGAGAACAAATCTGTGAAAGATGTCCGATGTATTTGTGAAAATTATCTTCAGAGAAATCAACTCTATCCCACGTTCTACCATCGAATTCTCCTCCTTCAGCATCTTTAAGTTTTTTAAGTTCATAAATCTCATCAATATATGATGAGTACATCATAACTTCATTTTCAGTACCACCCTTTTCTTCGACAGCTTCTCTTATAACTTCATCTATTAGACCTGAAAGATTTCTCACACTAACTCTTTTTATCTTTCCCATCTCAAGGTCATTTACTATTCGTATTATTTGCTGCAAAACCATATCATGAACAGAGCCGTAGTCTTTAGTGTCTCTAATTTCATCTAAGATTTCTTCAATTTCCCAATAATCTCCTTTGAGAAATTGATCTAATGTAAAGATATCTTTGCTTTCGTGGAATCCCTCAAGCAAAATATTAAGAGTGAGCAGCTTTATGTCTGCATTAAAATAATCAAAAGTATACGTTTTTTCATCTTCTTCCATGTGCTCATTACTTTAATTTACAATTCATTACATATCAAGTATCGTATTTTTATGAATGCAAGCAAACACACCCTTACAAAAACTAACTTTATTCAATTTCTTAACTGCCCTAAATCCCTATGGCTTCTTAAAAACAAGCCTGAAGACTATCCTCATGGTGAATTTTCTTTATTTCTTGAGAAGTTAATTAAAGAAGGATATGAGGTTGAGAGTTTTGCCATGGAACTATTCCCTTATGGGATAGATTTGGGAGAAAGAAGCTCTGTAGAACAAACCAGTAAGGCATTAGAATCTAAAGATGCAACCTTTTTTCAAGCATCCTTCCAGACTACAGATAATGCATTTGCTCGTCTAGATATAATAGAAAAAAATGAAGATGGTACATTAAATATTTATGAAATTAAATCCTCTACAGAAGTAAAAAGGAAGAAACAGCACGACCATGTGAAGGATATCTGTTTTCAGAAATATGTAATAGAAAAGTCTAAGTATAGAGTTAAGGATGTTTTCATAATTCACTTAAACAAAGAGTATGTTAGAGATGGTGAAATAAACCCTCACTCCTTGCTAACAACCACAAATGTAACAGGTGAAGTTAATAAAGCTTATGACGGAGTTGTTGGAAACATTGATGCGGCAATTGAACTACTTCAAAAGGACTCTATCCAAGAAAAAACATGCTCTTGTATGCAACAAACAAGAAGTAATCATTGTGATTCTTTTCAATACTTTAATTCAGACCTGCCAGATAACCCGATTTATCATATTGGAAGAATCAGTAAGCAGAAGATATGGAAATTAGTTGATGAGGGGTTACTAGCAATTAAGGATATTGATATTGAATTTGAATTAAATGAGAAACAAAAACTTCAAGTCCTGTCTGTGAAGAGTGAAGAGCCTCTTATTGATTACAATAAAATAAAAGAACGACTAGATTCTCTTAAGTTTCCATTACACTTTATTGATTATGAGACCTACGCTAGTGCTGTTCCAAGAATAGATGAAGTAAGACCTCATCAACACATCCCCTTTCAAGTATCAATTCACACACTAAAAGAGGATGGCTCCATAGAACACTGTGAATATTTAGCAGACACTCTAGAGCTTCCTGAAAAAATGCTACAAAAAATGAAAGTATTTACTGGCTCTACAGGAACGTATATCTCTTGGCATGCTAGTTATGAGAAAAGTAGAAATGTTCAAATGATTGATTGGTTCCCAGAATACAGAGAATACTTAATTCACATGAACAACAATATGTTTGACTTAGAAGATGTATTTAAAGAAGATTATGTAGATTACAGATTCAAAGGCTCTACTTCCATTAAAAAGGTTTTACCAGTAATTATTCCAAACCTTTCTTACGATAAATTAGAGGTTAGAGACGGAACCACAGCTTTGGACTTATGGGGACGCATGGTGCTGAGTAAAGATGATGAATTTGTTGATACTAAAGAAAAAACTAGAGAGGACTTACTGGAGTATTGCAAGTTGGATACTTGGGCGATGGTTGAGATATACAGATTCTTAATTGAGCTAAATAAGTAGAATGACACACCATTTTGATGATAAAGGAAATTATCATGGCAACTTGGATGATGACAAAATCCAATTAATGAAAGATAACGACATTGATTCTGATGAAGCCAAAGATGTGCAAGATTTGATGGATGAATTGGGTGTAGATGAAGATGATGCAATAATGATTTGGGAAGAAGGCTAGGACCAACAAATAGTTCACTGTATGTAAGGGGCATATTTGACCAATTCTCATCATTATATATAATCTTATTTAAGCAAAGCATCTTCTTGTAGTTAAAATTGGGAGTAGAGGAACTCCAATGTTATCTCATTAAATTGAGAACTGATAAGTCGAAAGACTGAATCTTTCATTGCTGTTTACTGTTATTAAACTCTACTTCCAATTTTGATTGCAAATATTAGAAATGAAGAAGACCTAAGGCTCATTTTAATTATAATGGAAATCATACAAAACAATCTTATTAGCGAACTTTTCATAACCATAATGTCTGGGGTGATTGTTTTTATAGCAAGCCAGTATTTTTTAGAAATTGTCATAAAACCTTATTCAAGATACAAAAACATAAAATACAAAATACTTAATGGATTAAAATTTTACTCAAGAATAATCACAAATCCTTTGGAATTAGAATATTTTGAAGAAAGCTCTGTACTTGAAACTTATTTTACTGAGGAAAAACGAAAGTTATATCAAAATAAGACAAACGATTATATAAAAATATCTGATGAAATAAGGATGCTGTCATGCGAATTAGACGAATTTTATTATGCAATTCCTGGGTGGTATAGAAAATTATTTATAAAAGATGATGTTGAAAAAGCCAGTTCAAATTTAATAGGAGTGTCAAACTCCTTATTCAAGCATCCTGGTTCAGGTTTTGATGTAATACTCCATAATTCAAAGAGGCTAGATGATATAAAAGAGCAGCTTAAACTAAACTAGTTCTGAAGTACATCCCTTGGAAACAAGTCTAAAATACCGCTAAACTGTAATTCACTCGTTATTTTCTTCCAATTAACAGTTCTGAACTTGTCCAGTAGAGGGAGCCAATCAGGACTATCAGCTAGTTCTAGTACTAAATTGAAGGGAGAAACCATTGTAAACTCTAGCTTTTTTGCTTTTACAACAGGGTTCTGAAGTAGCATATTCAAAAATGCTCTTTTCTCGCTTGGTTCAGAACAATTCTCAAATATCTCTCTTGCTCTTCTTGCCAAAGATATGACTGTAGCTACTGTTGTTTGGTATTCGTAGTCTGCTTCTCTATGTATAGAAAGTTCAGCTTCAAGAGTCTGTAATCTGTCTGCATACTCTTGATGCTTTTTGTCATATATATCCTTAGTAATTCACAAGCCAATAATATTAACAGAGGATCTAATTATCCAAGGGGTCGTGCAAGACGTGTTTCCTGCGGATTTATATTAAAAATAAAAACAATAAATTTATGTCTAAAACAATAGGAGAAATATTTAAAGATAAAAAAGGAGAAACCAGAGGGAGAGTAAAAGGAGCTAACGGTAAAATATTAGCTACTACTGAGGGTTACAAAAATAAGGCAAGTGCCGAAAACGCTTTAAAATTATTAGGAGTATTGAAAAAGAATACTAAAGATTTAAGTAAGTAAATATGAAAAAAAGAATTTTTATAAGTTTTGCAATGGAAGATAAGTTATATAGAGATTTATTGGTTGGGCAATCAAGAAAAGATAACTCACCATTTGAGTTTATTGATATGTCAGTAAAAGAACCATGGTTATCTGATTGGAAAGCTAGATGTCGCACAAAAATTAAAGGTTGTGACGGTGTAATTGCTTTGATAAGTAAAAATACAGCAAGTGCTTCTGGAGAGATATTTGAAATAGAATGTGCCTATGAAGAAAGAGTGCCTGTAATGTTGATGCATATTAATAATGATAGATTAACGAACGTGCCACGAATTATTCAAGAAAAGAGAATTAATATTTGGAGCTGGTCATCAATAACAAGTTTTATAAATAAACTATAATTATGAGTATTGAAAAAGCGACAGAAAAATTATTTGTTTCTGATATAGAAAAATACGGAGATAAATATATTGAGCATCTACTTGATCAGTATAAGTTATATGTAAATGCTACTGAAAAAATTAGTGACAGAAGACAGAAAACCAATGAATTTTTTCTAGGATTAAACACTGCATTGGTGGCACTTCTTGGCTTCATCTCAACAAAGACTAACGAAACTGAATTATTTGGAATATTGGTACTATCGTCCATGGCAGGCATCACAGTTTGTTATCTTTGGTATCGAATAATAAGGTCTTATAAAGGTTTGAATGATGCAAAATTTAAAGTTGTTCATGCTATAGAATCGAGACTACCCCTAGCTCTGTATGATACAGAATGGGAGATGTTAGGCAGAGGTGAAGATAAAAGTTTGTATTGGCCATTTAGTCATATTGAACTAAAGGTACCCATTATATTTATAGGTATTTATATAGTATTAATATTATCTATTTTACCTTGGAGAACTATATTTTCATTTTTTTGCGTTTAGAAAAGTTACATTTACATGTAACTTTTTATGTCGATCCTGTGTAACTTTTGTAACTTTTTGAGTGCTCAAGACGCGTCGAAATATAAAATAATATTATGTCAAAAAAGCCTTGTGGGGTAAGGAATCCTATAGTTCCGAACTCGAGACGGTGAGCCAAACGAAACGTCTAAAATACGTTGACACATATAGAGCCAAAAGTTTGAAATCTTGTACCTATAAATAGGACTCGAACTTTTGTGTCGTCCGATAGATTAATTATACCGAAAAAGATAGACGCTATGTATCCCTTATGGTATGTTTGGGTTTGGTCTTATGAGAGAAGAATTGCACCTTGATGCGGTTGCTCTCAGAGCAGTCCGCCAGACGCTGGTAGCTCACAAGCTTCCAAGTAAGCTCCCTAAAAAAGAGCTAACGCGATTGGTTGAAATAGCAAAAGCCTACACCAAAATCCTCAAGCAAGACATCTTTACCCATATCCGAGAAAAGTATGTGCCGTGGAATAGCGAAGACGAACTTCGCCAGTCAATGCAGGAAAATACGAAGCTAATCCATATTGAACATCGTGATGGCACTCGCAAGAGGTATCACGGAATAATGTGCAAAGTCATACTCGGAAAAGGACGTAATGAAGTCAGTGATGATGAAGCTGAGGCTGTTGCTCAATGTGCCAAAGCACTTGATGAACTGTTTTAATCAATCGAATAATCAACGAAAGTTGACTGGTATTGGGACAACCAGAGTAAGTCCAACCCCTCGTCAGTGTGAAAAACGGAGGGGTTTTATTTATTATCTATACTTGTGCTAAATCTAACAATCTCTCAATCTGCTCCAAATGAAACTTTGGATCAGGATACAGACTTTTTCAGTCAAAAGTTCGAAATGCACACCTCCAAGCGAGCAATTTTTAGGAATATTAAATTTTTAAAGGCTTAAGAGATTAGAATTTATCAAGCAAGATGGACATGATTAGCTTTACTTGATTATAACCAAGGTCCATCTTCTTTATTTCTTTAAAAGTAAACCAGCCTGCACCAGCACTTTCAGATATGACAAGAGGCTTAGGAGTGTCTTTTAAAGGGCAGTGCCATATTTCATTTATACCTTTTCCTGAATGAGTGATTGCTGTTCCGATTTTTTTGCATTCTTTTGGGTTTAGATTAATACCAAACTCTTCCTTTACTTCTCTAAGAACGGTCTGTAAAGGTTCCTCTCCCTCGTCCCTTCCTCCTCCAGGGAATACCCAAGACCATTTACTGAGCTTACTATTACCATCTCTCTGCTCTAAAAGAAATCTATTTTCTTCATTTGTAATTAAAAAGATTACTCCTCTACTTGTAGAATTATCCATAGATCAAATATTAGCAAGACTCTATTGATTAGTAAATGTGTTTATATTTTCTTACATAAAGCTCATACTTCTAACTCTCTCTATACTAGATCTAATGCGTGGAGACAGTGTATACAGTTCGGTAAATAGGTAGATAGGGGAGCCATTGTAAAGCAAAGTAAAGTGTTTTTATTTACTGAATTTTGATATATTTATTCTATGATACTTACTCGACAAGCATCTGAATCAGATTCAGAAAATGTATATAAACTCTATCTCGAATTATTAAAATCACACCCTAATGCTTTTATTGATTCTTATAATAATGAGCTAAAGAAAGGTGTTATTGATTGGACAAATGACTTTACTAAAAATCAGATAGTAATCTTTCTTGCTGAAGAAAATGAAAACATAATCGGTATGTTGGCACTAGGATATCACGACAAAGATACAAATACTCCTTATGTAACTAAAATGGGTATTTTGCCACAATACGAGAGTAAGGGTGTTGGAAGTGAATTACTAAAAGATTCAATTAAATACGCATCCAAATTACCTGCTAAAGAATTAAGATTGTTTGTAATGGCTGATATGGATAAAACTATCAGTTTCTATATAAAGTTTGGTTTTACTGTCCTAGAGAATCTAAAAAATGACATTATAGACCATACTGGCAAAATGCGGGATGTAAGTATTATGCAGAAAGTTTTATAGTCAGCTTTTAAATCTGTGATACTATTCATTTATGAAACTTACGTTGCCAGTCAGAGAAAATCTTGAATTACGAACATTAGAGATATCAGACGGAAAAGCATTTTTTGATATAACTCAAGAAAACAATATTCATCTTCGGGAATGGTTAGGTTGGCTTGATGATGACAAGTCTGTTGCAGATACTGAAAAATACATCGCAGAAAGCAATAAGAGATTTTCTGATAACGAAGGTCTTGATGTTGGAATATTCTATGAAGACAAGCAAGTGGGTGGAATTGGTCTCTTTCCACTAGATACTGCCAACAAGAAAACTTCTGTTGCATATTGGCTCACAGAAGATTTACAAGGGAAAGGAATTATGACTGACGCTATGAAAGTTCTTATTGAATATGTCTTTATAGAAATGAAACTTAATCGAATAGAAGTTAATTGTGCAATTGGAAATACAAAGAGTTCAGCACTACCTAAAAAACTTGGTTTTACTTACGAAGGTATTGCACGGCAAGCAGGGTGGCTCTATGACCATTTTGTAGATTTGGAAATGTATAGTTTATTAGCTAGCGAGTGGAGAAAATGAATGTAAATAACTAAACTCCTCAACTTGTTTCTCAATCCTTTTCCAATCCAGAGTTCTGAACTTGTCTAATAGGGGGAGCCAGAATTTGACATACTTTATATCTATGTTAAAGTATATTTAGATATGAATAACTATGACCCGTTCCCACCACAATCAAAGGCTTTGAGATGGACAGTTATAATCTTCGTGATTATGCTTCTGTCCGCTCTAGTCATTCCGCTCTTCTTCATCTAGCCAACAACAATCAAAAAGGAAAAAAATGTACAAAGTATTCGGATACGATATGATGTGCGAAGATTATTCGTACACATTCACCAACTTCATCGAGGCAGTCAGATGCTTCATCAAACTCAACAATAGTCCAGATGTTGTGTTCATCAGTGGCGTTTCTGCCAAAGTTGAACAAAAAATCAAATGGATGCGTTGACCCACCCGTCTCTTCAAAAGGAAACCAAATCCTTCAGGAGGCGGTTTTTCTTTTTTGTCAGTTCTGAAGTTCAAACTCAGTAAATCTTTGAAAAAACATACTTTCTTCAATATCTCTTTTTATTTTCTTCCAATTAAGGGTTCTGAATGCGTCCAGCCGGGGGAGCCCTCTAGAAAAACCCTTTATTTACTGGGGTTTTTTTATTATGTTCCTCGCAACATAGTGAGAAGTTTATGCCAGACAACGTATTTTTAATGATCCTGAGCTTGTCGAGGGAGAATATAAAAA
>Ga0222671_1000311_pt1 | contig 16875 bp, 16 predicted proteins | sample AntAcemetagen797_FD_179849 | JGI IMG/M metagenome (GOLD analysis project Ga0222671, IMG submission 179849) | Saline water microbial communities from Ace Lake, Antarctica - #797 | ecosystem: Environmental > Aquatic > Non-marine Saline and Alkaline > Saline | place: Antarctica: Ace Lake... | reverse complement strand
GGCGCGCAAATCCTGGGTAATAACGGCATTCAAGATGCATATCGCACAGGGCGTGGTTCGATCACGATGCGCGCGGTCGTCACCGTCGAAGAGATTCAAAACCGTACGTGCCTAGTTGTCACCGAACTTCCGTACCAGGTCAACCCCGACAACTTGGCTATCAAAATTGCGGACCTGGTGAAAGATGCCAAGGTCACCGGAATAGCTGACATCCGGGATGAAACGTCCGGCCGCACCGGCCAGAGGCTCGTCATAGTTCTTAAGCGTGACGCCGTGGCAAAAGTGGTGCTCAATAATCTTTACAAGCACACCTCGTTGCAAGAAAACTTCGGCGCCAACATGCTGGCAATTGTTGACGGTGTTCCTCGCACTCTGACGTTGGACGCTTTCATTACCTACTGGGTCTCTCACCAGATAGAGGTCATTGTTCGCCGCACGACTTTTCGCCTCAACAAGGCTGAGGCCGACGCCCATATTCTGCGCGGCTATCTCAAGGCACTCGACGCTTTGGATGAAGTTATCGCGCTGATACGCAAGTCCCCCACGGTGGACGAAGCAAAAGAAGGCCTCAAAAAGCTTCTTGGTGTTGACGAAGACCAGGTCACGGCCATTCTCAATCTTCAGTTGCGACGCTTGGCAGCTTTAGAGCGTCAGAAAATTATGGACCAGGCGGCAGAGTTAGAGCGACTTATCGCGGACTACAAATCTATTTTGGCCAGCGAAGAGCGCCAACGCACCATCGTGTCTGGAGAACTTGCGGACATTACCGACAGATTTGGCGATGACCGGCGTACCGAAATCCTCATGGGCTTCGAAGGGGGAATGACGAACGAAGACCTCATTCCAGAAGAAGAGATGGTTGTATCTGTCACCCGCGGCGGATATATCAAGCGCACGCGGAGCGACAACTATCGAAGCCAGCACCGTGGCGGGAAAGGCGTTAAGGGGGCGCAGCTTCGCGCGGACGACGTAGTTGAACATTTCTTTGTCACCACTACTCACCGGTGGTTGTTATTTTTCACCAACACCGGGAGGGTTTATCGGGCAAAAGGGTATGAGGTTCAAGAAGCGGGTAGAGACGCTAAGGGACAACACGTTGCAAATCTCTTAGCCCTCCAGCCCGGAGAAGAAATCGCTCAGATACTTGATATCGCCGACTACCAAGCTGCGCAGTATCTCGTGCTCGCCACTCAGGGTGGAATGGTGAAAAAGACGGAACTCACGCAATACGACACGAACAGGTCCGGCGGAATCATCGCCATCAACTTGAAGGGTGAAGACCAGTTGGTGGCCGCCATGCTTCTCAACGATGGCGACGACGTGTTGCTGGTCTCAAAGGGGGGCATGTCGTTACGTTTTGGCGCCACAGAAAGCTCTCTGCGTCCGATGGGTCGCTCTACCGCGGGTGTGATTGGAATGCATTTCCGCGGGGTGGATCAGTTGCTGTCTGCTTCGGTGGTGAGCGATAAAGGATATGTTTTCGTAGTGACCGAGGGCGGATACGCTAAGCGCACTGCTGTAGATCAGTATCGCCCGCAGCAGCGCGGCGGCTTGGGCATCAAGGTGGCGAAGTTATCCGAGACGCGCGGCGCCCTTGCGGGGGCGTTGATTGTCGGGGACGAGGACGAGGTTCTGGTCGTCCTTGAGAGCGGTAAAGTAGTGCGCTCCGGTGTTGAGGAAGTCCCGGCGAAGGGCCGAGATACCATGGGTGTCGTCTTTGCGCGCATGAGCGATGACGACAAGGTTCTAGGAATTGCCCGTAATTCCGAACGTGACCTGAAGGAGATCGACGAGGAGAGTAATGTCGTCGATGCATCTAGCGATACTGAGGAGAAAGAAACAACGTCATGAGCGATTCCCAAGCACCCACGCAAAAGTTCTCCCCATCACAGTCATCACCTGCTGCTAAGCAGGTCAGGTTAAACCTGGTGTACATCGACCTATGGTCGGCCGTTAAGGTTTCATCCTTGGTGGCGACCGCGGTGTCTATTTCCGTGTTTCTTGTGGTGCTTCTCAGCTGGGTTCTTCTGAGCGCTGTCGGCGTGATTGGCGCCCTCGAAGGTGTCGTGGGGGACATTCTCGGCGATGGAGGGGGCGCTGTAATTGCGCTTCTCAGCCTGGGGCAAGTGGTGTTGCTCGGCGCTGTCGGCGGGTTTATCAACCTCGTCTCTATGACGGTTCTGGGGTCATTGAGTGCGGTTCTTTATAATGTGATTGTGCGCCTCACCGGCGGACTGACAGTCGGGTTCACCAACCAGTAACCGATTGGATGCTGGCGCCCGAGTGCGCTAGTGTCATATTCGGTCTAGGGGGCTATAGCTCAGGTGGTTAGAGCGCTTCGCTGATAACGAAGAGGTCCCAGGTTCAAGTCCTGGTAGCCCCACACACAATTAAATACAACCCCGAGGGGCCTTAGCTCAATTGGTAGAGCGCCTGCTTTGCAAGCAGGAGGTCAGGAGTTCGATTCTCCTAGGCTCCACGAGTAGATTCCGAGCAATCTGCGGGTTTTTCGGCAGCTAATAGTATGGCTATATGTTGTTTCGGTTTGCTCCATTGTCTTTTTCCCTCGCTGCTGTGCTTGTGTTGTCGGCTTGTGCCCCTGTCGGGGGTAAGTATTCGGAGGAAGTTATTGCCTCGGGCGAGGGGGCAGGGGAATTCTCGGACGATATGAACCGCCCTGGGTTTAATGGAGACTTTGTTTATGTGATTCCGACCAACTCTTTTGGCCGGTTGGCCCCAGCATAGAACGTTGCTTCGAACTCTGCCGGTGGAACATCCCCCAGGTATCCGTGGAGGCGCTCAGTGTTGTGCCAGTGAACCCAGGTCAGGGTCGCCAACTCGAGTTGCTCAATGGTTTTCCACGGCCCAGAATGCGCTGGCCCCCTGACAAGTTCTGCTTTGTAATACCCGTTCACGGTCTCAGCGAGTGCATTGTCATAACTGTCGCCAACAGTCCCAATCGAGGGAACTGCTCCGATTTCAGCCAAGCGTTCCCCATAGCGAATGGACGTGAATTGACTGCCCGCGTCGCTATGGCACCGCAAACCAGGTAATTGTTGCCCCCGGGACCATCTGGCCATCTCTATCGCATCAAGGACGGTTTCTGTTCGCATGTGACTGGCGACCCTCCAGCCGACGATCATTCTGGAGAACACGTCGATGATGAAACACACATACGCGACCCCTGCCCAGGTCGCCACGAACGTCAAATCCGTCACCCACAGCTGGTTCGGCGCTGACGCGCTGAAGTGGCGTTTCACCAGATCCGGATGCCTCACTGCTGTCGGGTCTGGTTTTGTCGTTTTCACCCGTTTAGACCGCAGAACACCCCTTATTCCCAGGCGTTTCATGAGTCTCGCGGTCTGATCCCGACCAATATCAATGCCTGCCCGGCGGGCCGCTTTCCAGAGTTTGCGCACCCCATACACCTGGAAATTGCTCTTCCACAGATCACACAGTTGAGGTGAGAGCATCACATCGCTAAGTGCTCTTGCGCAGGGCACGCGGCCCCTGGCCGCGTAATAAGTGCTTGGGGCAACCTGCAACACTCTGCAGATCAGCTCGACCCCCAGTTTTCGGCCTTCCACAATGTCGTCCTTATTCGCGTTCACGAAAACGACTACCTCTTGTGTTGGCGGTCTGACACCGCCTGGAAGAAACTCGCAGCCCTCTTCAGTATTTCGTTCGCGCGTTTCACTTCCCGCAGTTCCTGTTCAAGTCGACGAATTTCAGCAGCAGAATCCGAGGGGACCCCTTCGCGTTTGCCTTCATCAATGTCGGCTTGGGTCACCCAAGCCCGCACAGACTCGAGCCCATAACCCAGCTGGGTTGCCACCCGCTGCACTGTCCCCTGATTCGTTCCCAGCTCAGCGCGCAACGTCCTCACCATCCGAACCGCTGCAGCTTTTTCTTCCGCCGAATACCGTCGGCCACGCTTGTCGTGTTTGTCCATGACTCCATCCTCGTTTCCCAAGTATGAAATCTCCAACAAACCCAGGGCGGTTCAGCTCGTCTCTTGTGGGGATGTTTTGATGCTTGCCCCAGGCAACAGATACCTTGGACACGACTCCAAACCTGTTCCTGACATTCGCGGATCTGGGCCGAGTTCGGCTCGCGTGGGCGCGAATCATTTGGCTGTGGCCCGATCGTCCGGACTGAATCCCTATCGGGTTCTCGCTCTTGTCTGACAGAGGGAGGCTCTGCCCGGCGCCGATAACCGGATAGACGGCGCCTGGTGGATTGGATGGTGACGAGCAAAAACTATCCCTTGCCCAAGAGTGGCCGAGATTTTGGCCTTTGAGGCAAGGAGAGGGGTGGCATGAGCTACCGACACTAGGGTTCCGCCACTGAGTGTGGCCCAGAATCCGGGTAATTAGAAGGGACAACACACGGGCCGCCTGGGGTGGGGTTCACCTCATCACTCTGGTCTTTCACTCCCGACCCTCTCTGTACCCGTCGGGGCCATCTCCGACCACAAGGAAGCAATATGGTTGGCGGGCTTGGGCCTGCCCCCGCAGGGAACCCCTCTGCAGAGAGCTCATCTTTGCGCTCACCCCCGTGACACAATTACGAGTGGCCCAGCCGCGGAGCTACAACCCGAGCCATGAGATTAGTAAGAACGTGGCGAGGAGCAAAAACACGGCGCCTACGGTGACCTCCAAAGCAATAGCCACGCCGGGCCGAGCGAAGAATTCCCGCATCGCGCTGGCCGCATACACAACCGGTATCAACCACAGCGTTGTGACAACGAGGAAAACCACAGCGAGAAGGCTCAGCTGCGACGTGACACTGCTGGCGCTTCCCACAAATTGGGGAAAGAAAGCCAAGTAAAAAATCAAGACCTTCGGATTGGTGGCGTTAGTTATCAAAGCCGCAGGGAGCGGCCGCCCCTTCGTGAGAGTCACCGCGTTGTCGAGGCCCAGCGTGCCTTGCACAGGGCCCCGATTGTCCCTCGCAAGCGAGATCGCCTTGGCAATGCTTACTCCGCCGAGGGTCAACAGGACCCCTGCTCCGAGAAGCGTCAAGAGCTCTAACGCTCCTGGTTGAGCGTTGACGAGAATACCCACACCAGAAACCAGGAGAGCTGACACCACCGTGAGCCCCAAAAGGATGCCAATAAGTGCAAGAAACCCGTCACGAGTTCCACCACGAATGGCATAACGCAATAACAGCACCGTGTCTGCGCCGGGGGACAGAATAATGACGAGTGAAGCGCTAACAAAAGCCGGAAGAACACTGATGTCTATCACGGTTTCTCCTTTCCTGGCGTGCTCAGTGTAGAGCCCAGCGCCATCTCCTTCGGGCGCCGTCGGGGACCCCCTTTCGGCGAGCAGAGGAGGAGATTTTCTCTACTACGATGACGTGGTGCCCAGAAAAGCTTTACTCCAGTTCCTGACAGTCGGAATCATCTGGGGAACCCCCTATTTCTTCATTGCTATCGCCATTGAGCACTTCCACACACCCAGCATTGTGTTTGCAAGAGTGTTCCTCGGTGCGTTGATTTTGATGCCGATTGCTCTCAAGCGAGGCATGTTAAAACCGACCCTGAAGGCATGGCCTGCTGTCCTCGGTTTTGCTGTTTTTGAAATGGTGGGACCGTGGTTTCTCATCACCGAAGCGGAACGCCAGATTCCCTCCAGTTTGGCTGGCCTGCTCATTACGACTGTTCCCTTCATAGCGGCCTTCCTGGTGGGCCTTTTGGGCGACCGCTCAGCGTGGCACCCACTCACTGTTTTGGGGCTCATACTTGGCTTGGTTGGGGTGGTGTCACTCGTAGGCATTGATGCTCTCTCGGGAACAACACCGCTGACCCCGGTGTTAATGATGTTGGCAGCGGCTGTGGGCTACGCAGTGGCGCCGATCATTGCCGACCGCATGCCCCACGAGGTGCCAACGCTCGGTGTTATCGCCGTGTCTTTGACAATGGTGAGTGCGATCTATGCGCCCTTTGCTGCAGTGACGCTTCCCAGGGACATTGCACAGGGACCGACGTGGCAGGCGTGGGCCTCGCTTCTGATTCTAGGAGTGGTCTGTTCTGCCGCCGCATTCGTTATCTTCTTTGCTCTTATCCGTCAGATCGGGCCCGCCAGGGCGAGCCTGATCACCTATGTGAACCTCGCGGTGGCAGCGGTATTGGGCGTCTTCTTCCTGGACGAACCTATAACTGCGGGAATTTTAGTGGGACTCCCGCTGGTGGTGGCTGGAAGCTATCTAGCGAGCAGGCGGCGCCAAGCCATCGTTCGCAAAGGTAGGAAAATCCACAAAAGCGAGGAAATTCCGGAAACCCTTTAGCGTCTGGCCTCGTCGCGGTGGCGCTCGGTGATGGTCGCGTACAGCCCCACGATAACCAAAGTAATGAGCATGAAGGCGGGCGCAAAGTCGCCGATAATCCAGCTTAGGTTTACCGAGGCTATTTCCCATCCCAGGTAGTCGAAGTTGTAGTCACGGAGTTTCTCAAAAGCTCCGGAGCCAAAGACAAAAGCCATGACCGAGACGACGCCCCCGAAAACAATCGAGAGCACAAAGTTGAGGTTCCAGGCTCCGCTTGCAAGAGCGGTGCGGGGTTTCGGCGGAGCCGGTTTTTCCGCCCGTGCCCGCCTGGCAAAGCGGGTCCCCAGGATAATCCCCGCAGCGATGATCACCTGGATGATGACCCACACCCAGGCTTCCAGGGATGTGCCGGTGACGTCGTTTACCGTCAGGCCGAAAATGATTGCGACGGCAGCAGCGAGTATGGGAATCGCATACCCCCAGCCAAGGGCTTTCTGTCGCGCAGATACTCCGGGGGCGGCGTCGCCTGCGTCGCTCGGGTCTCCTCGATAGACAAATGACAGAAGCAGAAGCACAACGACGAGTGCAGCGGATAACACAATGGGGATATAGACAGCAAATATTCGGACCGTGAGCGAGTCTGAGTCGCCACCTCCAAAGGCACTGAGGAAATTACCAATCGCGAATATTGCTCCACCCGCCAGTCCAATAATCACAGCTAGGTTGCCAAACCGATATGCCGCCAACGTTAGAGGGTGACCCGGGCCCTCCTCACTGCGTTGGCGGCTAGCGATGCGCAGGCCCCTAAGGGCGCCCAGGGAATAAAGCGCAATGCCTGCAAGGTAGAGATATGTGGAGGGCTGGACAGAGGCACCATCGTTGAGGTAATTGCCCGCACTGTCATATTCGGGCTGAATGAAAAGGTTGGACCACGCGGCAAACATAAAAAGAATCCAACCGAAACCGAGGCCTATGAGCGGTGCGAGGATAGCGCGTTGCGAATTTTCCATAGCGAGATTCTACGCCGGAGACCGCCATCCAAGTCGCTCCGACAGAGCTTCGGCTGATTGGGAAACTAACAAGCCCAGAGCACGGTGCCCATCCCGAATACGATCCTTTTGGGCCCCGACGGCGATGGCGCCGACAACCACTCCGGACCCATTGCGTAGCGGCGCAGCTGCATCAACAATGTGCTCAGTGAGCTCACCATGGGAAAGCGCGTACCCCACTTTTCTCACCGCTCGACATTCCCGATGAAGCCCACCGAGGGAGCGGATGGAGCCGGGGGTTCGCCTCAATTTTCGCATCTGGGCTGTTTCTGGAGGGTGCGGTGAATGGAGTGTCTGCGGCTGCTCTCGAAGCTCTCCATGTTCTTCCCACCAGGCAGCTCGCTCATCAGCGGTGAAGGTCGCGAGAATGGCTCGGCCAGAGGCGGTTTTGAGAGCAGGCAGAGGTACGCCGTTAAAGCTGGCATCTCTCTGTGGGTGCTGAGCAAGCTCTGTGTGAATCGCCATAATCATCCCGCCCCGTAACACCGTGAAGTGGGAGGACTCTTCGGCTTGAGCCATCAGTTCCAAAAGGGTGGGCCTCGCCAGTAATGCAAGGTGAGCCTCCTGGGTGCGCATGGCAAGGGCATACAGGTGGTGGCCTAGACGGTAGCGCTTGGTCAGGCGATCGCGGTTAATCAGGCCCGTTCCGGCGAGCGTCTGGCACACCCGCGACACCTGACCTTTGTCGCGAGCGAGCAGATTGGCAATTTCCAGAACCCCAAACCCGCCGCCCTCCCAGGCTGAGTTTGTCCCTAATAGCTCGAGAACTTCGAGATCGCGGACCAAACCTGAGGTGTGAAGAGGCATAAGCCCATCGTACCAATCGTTGACATATAGACAACACCATTGGCTATCGTCGGCCAGCCTCCCTACGGTCGAAGTATCTAAACTAGAGGAGGAATATTTAGCAAATGAATAAATCGATGAAAAATATTGTTGCACTCGCGGGGGCTTCAGCGTTGCTGGTTCTCGCTGGTTGCGCTACAGACGCAGCCGAAGTAGAGGCAGAAGACACCGATTCCGCAACCGAGGCAGTCACCACACTGGCGCAGTACGACCTATCCGAAATCTCCGTCGCTGTCGGGTCTAAGGACTTCGACGAGCAGTTGGTTCTCGGCGAAATGATGGTCCTGGCGTTTGAAGAAGCTGGCGCCACCGTTGATAACAAGGTCAACTTGGGAGGCACCAACATTGCTCGTGCAGCCTTGGAGTCCGGCGACATCGACTTCTACATGGAGTACAACGGAACTGGGTGGGCCGTTCACTTGGCTCAAGAAGATCCCAGTTTCGATCCCGATGAGCTGACCGCAGCTGTTGCTGAGATGGACCTCGAAAAGAACGGAATTGTGTGGGTTTCTCGCTCGCCGTTCAACAACACCTACGGTTTCACCTCTTCACCCGAGTTGACCGAAGCAAACGGTGGAGAATTCACACTCCAGACCATGATGGAATACGTCCGGGATAACTCTGACGCCGTCGTGTGTATGGAATCTGAATTCCCCTCGCGTCCCGACGGTCTCATTCTGACCGAAACGGCCACAGGTATCACGCTTCCCGTAGACCAGCAACTGATCCTTGACACCGGCATCATTTACACCGAAACTGCGGCGAATAACTGCGATTTCGGCGAGGTGTATGCCACGGATGGTCGCATTCCTGCCCTCGGCCTGACATTGGTCGTTGACCCAGGTGTAAACATCCTTTACAACGTCTCAGGAACGATGGGCGAGGACAAGTACAACGAAGCACCAGAAGCGTTCGATGCGATAATCGCAGCGGTTCTCGCTCCGTTGGACGAAATCCGCATGGCTGGCTTGAACGCGCTCGTGTCCGCTGAAGGACAAGACCCCGTTGATGTCGCCACGGCGTATCTCGTTGAGGAAGGCCTTATATCCGGCTAGTTCGATAGTGAATGGTGGGGACCGCTGAGGTCCCCACCATTCACGTTCGAAGCCTGAGGTGCAATTATGGAATTTTTGACAACGTGGTGGGCCTTCGTCTCCACCAGAGGGGACCAGATTCAGTCTGGACTCGCTGAACACAGTCTTTATGTCGTGACCGTTCTCGGCGTGGCAAGTGTCTTCGCTATCGTGCTAGGCATAGTCACCCGACGCAACGTCTTTGCCAAAGAACTCTCGCTATCGATCTCCTCGGTATTTCTGACTATTCCTTCACTCGCTCTATTCACTATCTTTATCCCGCTGGTGGGACTTGGCTTTGCGCCATCCTTTCTGGCGCTGTTTCTGTATTCGCTGCTCCCCATTCTTCGCAACACCATTACCGGGCTTGATGGCATTGACCATAGCGTGCTTGAGTCCGCCAAGGGTATGGGTCTGACGCCCCGCCAGGTCCTCACGCGTGTTGAACTGCCCTTGGCATGGCCGATCATTGTTGCCGGTATTCGTGTCTCTTCCATGCTTATTGTCGGCGTTGCCGCTATTGCCACTTTGGTGGCTGGTGGTGGCCTTGGCGACTTCATTAAGAGCGGGCTTGCCCGCTTACCTCTACCCAACTCCCTTGAATCCATTTGGACGGGAACCGTACTCTGTCTCCTACTAGCACTGGTGATTGACATCTCCCTGCAACTCGTGAGGCGCGCAACCATTTCGAAAGGTATCCGATGAGCGAACCACTGATTCGGCTAGAAAATGTGGGTAAGTCCTACCCAGGCACCGACGCCCCCGCCGTGGGGAACCTCACCCTGGATGTCTATGAGGGAGAGGTCCTCGTTTTAGTGGGACCTTCTGGATGTGGAAAGAGCACGACTTTGCGTCTAATCAACCGTTTGATTGAACCAACAAGCGGCCGGATCTATCTCAAGGGCGAAGACGTAACCGAGATGGACTCAAGCAAGCTTCGGCGGAAGATTGGGTACGTGATCCAGCAGGTGGGGCTTTTCCCCCACCGCACTATTTCCGAAAACATAGGTACCGTACCCAAGCTCTTGGGCTGGGACAAAGAGACCATCTCTGCTCGTGTTGACGAAATGCTGGAGCTCGTTTCGATGGATCCCGCAATTTATCGTGACCGCTATCCCAAGGAGCTCAGCGGTGGTCAGGCCCAGCGGGTTGGCGTCGCTCGAGCGCTAGCTGCGGACCCCGACGTGTTGCTCATGGACGAACCTTTTGGCGCTATTGACCCCATTACCCGAGACCGCTTACAGAATGAGTTTTTGCGGCTCCAACAGGACTTGAAAAAAACCATCGTCTTTGTCACCCACGACATCGACGAGGCCATCAAAATGGGAAACCGCATCGCGATTCTTCGAGAAGGTTCCGAGATCGCCCAAATTGACACCCCCGAGGTCATCCTTTCTGATCCTGCCGATGAGTTTGTGGAGAACTTCTTAGGTTCCGGTGCCATCTTGAAAGGACTAACCCTGAAGAAGGTGCGCGATATCGAGCTTCACGACATTCCCGCGATGGAGATGCCCGTGTTGCGTGATGAAGCTCTCAAGGTGTTGGAAAACTCGCTCGAAAAGACTGCGGTCTTGCTCGATAAAGACCACAAGCCATTGCGGTGGATTACCGAAGCGTCCCTGAATCGCACTGCGCAACCTATTGAAAAGAGCGGCAAGCCGATTACCATTGACTTGCAGCCTGAGGACACGCTTCAGGATGCTTTGGGCGTGATGCTGCAATCCTCGGTAGGTATGGCGGTTGTTGTGGATCGCCGAGGGAAGTATCTCGGCTGTTGCAGCATTGAAAGTCTGGCGTCGCTCATTATCAGTGACGGTGGGGGTTCTTCCTCCTCATGACATTGGCTACCCCTGCAAAGACACGACGGAGTCCGCTCGCTGACCGACTCGATGTGATTGTGGCCCCCGTCTTTATTGTATTTTTGGCCATTATCGGCGCCGTGGTCTGGCTGTATTCGGACATTGATAACACGACCAGGTCGATCCTGGCTCCGGAGAAACTTCAGGCCCAGATGGTGGACACCGTCATTTTGGGCTTTGCTTCCTCGGCTTTGGTCATCATCGTGGCGATTCCTATAGGTATTGCGGTGACACGAAGGGGATTGCCGCGAGTCAAAACCTTTCTCGTGGACACGTTGGGTCTTGCTCAAGCACTGCCGGCGTACGGTCTGATTGTGATTTTTTTCTCCTTCTTAGGAGCGGGCATTAACACTGTCATTCTCGCTTTGGCGACGTTTTCCCTTCTACCTGTGTTACGTAACACCATCGTGGGGCTGGAGCAGGTGGATCAAGCGGTCATCGAAGCGGGTCGCGGCATGGGATATACCAAGCGACAGGTCCTTTTCGAAATCGAGTTACCCCTGGCTGTCCCCGTCATCATCGCCGGAATCCGGACCGCCATTGTCATCAATATAGGTATGGCCGCGCTCGCATTCCTTGTGGGGGGTGGAGGTTTGGGAGAAACAATTAACTCTGGTCTCAAACTTGATAGAAGCCCGGCCATCTTAATTGGCGCCGTGTTGGTCGCCATTCTGGCCCTCATCTTCGATTTCCTGGGTGCCGTCGCCCAGCGCTACCTCAAGCCCAAAGGGATGTAACGCTTAGTCGTCCTCTTCGACCCAGAGGTCGTCATCGGCGCGCAATGTTTGCCAGGCGGCGTAGCCCACCGCGGCTAAGGCGAGAGCCCCGACGGCCATCAGGACGTACACGAATGGATTTGGCGTCGCCTTCACGGGCGCCTTTGCAGCCAGGGACCAGGGCAGCTTGGCCAGGACAGGTTCGATGTTTTCCCGGTAAGTCTCGTGTGCTCGAGGCCAGACATCGCGCTTGGCGGCTTCACCAGCACTCCTACCCGCATGCCGAGCAACTTTTTTGGCGTTCATAAACACACCCCTCTGGTCTTCCCAGAGCTCTTGGGCCTCACGGGCCAATCGAGCCATTTCTTTTCGGGTATCGCGATTTAGTTCCATAATGTTCTCCCTCGATTATCGAGCACCTCCATTGTCCCAGATATGGGCAAGAAATTCTTGGGGTTTGCCGACTGAGCACGATGCCCTGCGAGCCCTGACACAATGGGTAAATGACTATGCATACACATACAGCCACTTTGCACACCAACCACGGCGACATCGTTGTGGGCCTTTACGGCAATCACGCACCGAAAACGGTCGATAACTTTGTTGGACTTGCCACCGGAGATCGGGAATGGGTAAACCCCGCCACGGGAGCCCCCGGTGAAGGTGCACTGTATTCGGACGTAATTTTTCACCGCATTATCCCCGGCTTCATGATTCAGGGCGGAGACCCCACCGGAACCGGGATGGGCGGGCCGGGCTACCAGTTCAACGACGAAATCCACCCGGAGTTGAACTTCACCAAGCCTTTCATGCTCGCAATGGCGAACGCCGGAAGCCGGGGCGGTCAGGGCACCAACGGAAGCCAGTTTTTCATCACCACAGGGGCAACTACCTGGCTTCAGGGTGCCCACACCATTTTTGGCGTGGTCTTGGACGAGGATTCCGAGGCCATTGTCCGGGCACTCGACGGCGTCGCCACAGACGGCAACGACAAGCCTCATGAGGACGTCTCACTCAAGAGCGTGAGCGTCACCGCAGTCTCGTGACCTCCCGCCCCTCCACTAGTAGTGACGCGTGCTATCGCCATCCCGAGAGGGAGAGTTACGTCCTATGTCAACGTTGTGGAAACATTATCTGCGGACAGTGCCAGGTTCCTGCTGCGGTCGGGTCACACTGCCCTGATTGTGCTGCGGCCGGGGCACCCCGGGCAGCAGGCCTGTCGAAGCGGCGAGCACTCGGTGGTTATCGCCCCACGGCCACCTATGTACTTTTAGGCATATTGGTAACTGTTTTCGCTGCCCAGCTGCTGAGCGGGGGCTGGGTGACCGAGCTCCTGTTGTACTGGCCACCCCTGACGGCCATTGAACCGTGGCGGATGGTCACCGCGGTTTTCGTGCATTCGACGTCGTCCTTTTTTCACCTTTTGTTCAATGGTTTTTCGCTCTATGTCCTGGGAACACTGGTGGAGAAACTGGTGGGGCGCGGCCGGTTTGTCACACTGTTTCTCCTTGCCGGTTTCGGCGGCTCGGTCGCGGTGCTTTGGCTGGCGCCATCCTCGGCCGTTGTGGGAGCATCCGGAGCGGTCTTCGGTCTGTTTGGCGCCCTCTTTGTCATTCAACGGTCTTTCGGAGGCGCGAATGTTCAGTTGCTGATTGTTTTGGCGCTCAACCTCGTCATGGGTTTTGTGGTCCCCGGGATTTCCTGGCAAGCTCATATTGGCGGATTAATTGTCGGGGCGCTCGTGGCCTGGATTATGGTGGCGACACGGGCTGCGTCTCAGCGCACCGCACAGAAAGTTCTGTTGGTGGCTGTTGCCGGTGGGCTGATTGCGATTTCAGCTCTGAGACTGGTGATTTAGAGAAAGTTATCCACAGGTTTTCCCCTGTGGGGAGAGTTACATCGGTGTAAAGAGTCCGCGAGGACTATTTCCACCGTGTGGTCATTAAGAAGCCCACAAACATGATTCCAAAGCCCACGGCAATGTTCCATGCGCCCAATGCAGCGATGGGGAGCTGTGTGCTGGACACGTAGTAGGTCAAGATCCAGGCGAGCCCCAACAGCATGAGTCCGAACATGACGGGTTTGAACCACGCTGGATTATCATCTCCCTGGGGGAGCGACGTCGTGTTGGTGCCGGGGTTTCTGGGTCTCTTTGCCATGGCAAACAGTCTAACCTGCGAACAAGAGCGCTGACTCTTCAGGTGCGCTGGACGCCGGTTGGTAAGCTGTGGGCTTCCGGGTCTCCTCGAAATGGCAGGTTCATGACACACATCTTGGTTGTCGATAATTACGACAGCTTTGTTTACACTCTCAACGGCTATCTCCATCAGCTGGGAGCTACCACGGACGTTGTTCGCAATGACGACGTCCCTGACGGCGATATCGCCGCTCTGGTAAGTCGATATGACGGGATTCTTGTGTCCCCCGGCCCTGGGACCCCCGTAGACGCGGGAATCTCGATAGCCATCGTGAGGGAAGCTGTCGCCCAGAACACTCCCCTGTTAGGTGTGTGTTTGGGTCACCAAGCAATTGCTGCGGCGTTCGGTGCCACCGTGGCTCACGCCGACGAGCTGATGCACGGCAAAGCATCCACCGTCCGTCACGACGGCAGCACTCTCTTTGAAGGGGTCCGCGAGGAATTCCTGGCGACCCGATATCACAGCTTGGCGGTATTGGAGGGGACTGTTCCTGAGGATCTGGTGGTCACCGCTCGCACCGTCGGGGGAGTCATTATGGGCCTGAATCACCGCATCGCCCCTATCTTCGGGGTTCAGTTCCACCCAGAGTCTGTGTTGACCGAAGGCGGGTACACCATAATCGCCAACTGGCTCGAAGTCACCGGACTCACCGGTGCCGCGGAGGCGGCACGCGGCCTTAGTCCACGGCTAAAGGGTCTCTAATCCGCGGGAGCGGGAGCTTCCTCTTCGACTGCCCCGCAATACACAAGAGTGATTTCCGAGCGCTGGGGATGATCCCCCGGCGTCAAGGACTGTGACTTAACGGTTTGACCAGAGCAGTCCGAAGCAAGCTCGAGTCGAACGGAAAGCTGCATGGAAGGCCCTGTCAAGAATGGGTTGGCTTCCCCGACAGTGAGTCCCACGACATCGGGAACCAAAACCAATCCGTTGGACACCGTGAGAGTAACGCTGGCCCCAGGACGCATCGCCGAATCAGGTTCGGGTGTGGACGCCATCACAATCCCGATAGCAAGGCTGGGCGAATAAGTTTCAATCACTTGTGTGACGGTCAGCCCAAGTTCGTCCAGTGCAGTTTTTGCATCCTCAACGTCGATGTTGCGAACGTCCGGCAAAGTGAAGGTTGCGATACCACTGGAAATCACGATTTGCACGGGTTCTCCCCGTGCAGTCCGGATTCCGCCGCTCGGAATCGTTCGAATCACGGTGCCCTCGGGCACCGTGTTGCTAGCCTCGTATTCGATTTGGGGAACAAGTTCAAGTGACGCGATTGTGGCGATTGCGGTGGCCTCCGTCTGGGTGACCAGATCGGGAACCTGAGGGGCCGCTGTTGCCGCGGTGGTGGCGGGGTTCAGAGTAAAGACCCACAGCACAATGCCGACCACCAAGAGGACCGCCAGGACGCTGGACAGTGCTACGGCCAAGGTAGGGATGGACTGAGGTTTGATTCCTCGGGATTCGAAAATCTCGAATCCCTCAACGGGTTTTCTAAATTCGGGTTCAACGTTTGCCACAGGGAGGCTGCCGGTAAACGCGGGTGCAACTGTCGCGTGTTCTTTCTTGGTGGGGAGTTTCGGGGAACGCCCCTGAGCAATGTCCTCCAACGCTGCCCGGAAAGATTGAGCCGTGGGGAAACGTTCGGAGAGGTTCTTTCGCATTGCCGTTTCCACGACGGTTGCAACGTCTTCTGAAACAGCGGGGTTCACTTCGCGCAGCGGCTTGAGGACAGCACTGATGTGTTTGTAGGCGACCGCTACGGGGGAATCAGCGTCAAACGGGGGCGCACCAGCGAGCAATTCATACATCACCACACCCAGAGAGTAGAGGTCGGTCCTGGTGTCGGGCTCATCACCTCGGGCTTGTTCTGGGGAGATGTACAATGCTGTGCCGAGGATAGATGTGGTTTGCTCCAAAGTGGCTGTGGAATCCGTGACGGCGCGGGCGATTCCAAAATCCATCACCTTCACATTGCCTTCGGGAGTGACCATAATGTTGGCAGGCTTGATGTCGCGGTGCACAATCCCTGCTTTGTGGGACACCTCGAGCGCTGTCAGCACACCATCGGCTACTTTCAGGATGTGGCGCTCCTCCAACTTGCCCTGGCGCATGAGTTCGCTGAGAAGATGGCCCTCGACGTGCTCCATGACGATGTAGGGGGTAGTGCTTCCCAGCGGCCCGGAGTCTTCGGGTCTGTTGATTTCATCGCCCGCGTCGAAAACGCGAACGATGGAGGGGTGAGACATTTTGGAAGCGGCCAACGCTTCCAATCGGAAGCGATTCCTAAACGAGATATCAGAAGAAAACGTCGACTTCAAAACTTTGATAGCCACCTGCCGGCCAAGTCGCGCATCAACGCCAAGATACACATCAGCCATACCGCCACGCCCAATGAGGTCGCGGACCTCATACCTCCCGCCTAAAAGGCGAGTGGTCCAGGGGCCTGGAGTGGGTTGGGTCACGGGGATCCTTTACTCATGGGGGGCGGTGCACCCCGATTATTCTACGGGTGGGTCTTCAGCAACGGGCTCCGCAGGTGGGTCCTCGGCAACGGGCTCCGCAGGAGTGATTGCGAGAGCCAACTCCGTGGACAGCGGCGAGGAGAGACTCCCGCACTTGACCAGGTAGCTGGCATTGAAGCTTTCTCCTTCTCCCAACAACACGTTTACCGCCGTTTGCTCCGGTTGCAATACGGTTGCGCCCTCGTTATCCAGGATTTCTCCGCCGACCACCTGCAAGTTGTAGCTGACGAGTGCGAAGCCAGAAGGGCACTGTGCGTAGCCGGGCCACTCCAACAAAATTTCATCGCCTGGCGCATAGGGACCACTAGCGGGAATCACCATGATGGTCCGGGGCTTGGGGGGCTGAGG
>Ga0222671_1000308_pt1 | contig 17034 bp, 21 predicted proteins | sample AntAcemetagen797_FD_179849 | JGI IMG/M metagenome (GOLD analysis project Ga0222671, IMG submission 179849) | Saline water microbial communities from Ace Lake, Antarctica - #797 | ecosystem: Environmental > Aquatic > Non-marine Saline and Alkaline > Saline | place: Antarctica: Ace Lake... | reverse complement strand
TTCGAACTCGCCTGATCCCCAAACGTTTCCGTTGTCTTCAAGGGATGGTGTTGTTCCCGCAATATCATCGTGCCAAGTTCCACTAAAGTCATCATCCAGGACCGTCTGGAATTTGTCGTACCGGAACAAAACAAAGACCGTGGAATCAGTGTCGTCGTATGATGGATTCTCCGAACCACGATGGGTGTACATCCCGTGTGATGTCGCCGTCAGATTAAACGTCACATCCGTGTCGGGCTGGTATAGCGGCGTGTCATCGGCGACCAGCAGGAGCGTGTCTCCGAAAGCAACCAGCTTGAGACTATGGACTTTATCGTCGTCGCATGTGAAATCCGTCTGGTACACCATCGTATCAGTGCCGCTTTCCACTTTGCGAATTTGCAGCTTATTCACATTGGCATCCAGAACAGCCAGCCAGTAGTTGCTGCTGTCCGAGTACCGAAAGAAAAGTCCCGCCCGGTCATTCCCGGCAACATTCGTCAGCACCTTGATTCGGGTACACATCGTAAAATCGGCCTGGTCATCGCCCGTCTGTGCTTTCGCCAATGCTTCGTATGGGCCTGATGACGACCCATCATAGGAACGACTCGCAAAAGCAAATCCGCTCTTTGCGCGGAAGCCAAACGCACTCGTGATCAAATCACTCCATGCCGACTGACCGCCCAGGTCGACATCCTCGTAAGCGTAGAAGCTGTCGTAGAACTGTTCGTCGCCAGACTCAGAACAGGGGTTGCACGCTGCGTACGGGCTGCCAGTCGTTGTGGGAGCGCCCGTCGTTGTAGGTGGCGCCGCGGTAGTAGTGGTGGTGGTCGTTGTCGTCGGTGATGGCGTTGTTGTTGTGGTTGTTCCTACGCTGGTAGTAGTCGTGGTAGCGGGAGGTTGTGCCGTCGTTGTAGGACCGCCCGTCGTTGTAGGACCGCCCGTCGTTGTAGGACCGCCCGTCGTTGTAGGACCGCCCGTCGTTGTAGGTGGCGCCGCGGTAGTAGTGGTGGTGGTCGTGGTTGTTGTGGGTCCAGCAGTTGTCGGTGCTGATGTTGTGGTAGGTGGCGCCGTTGTCGTAGTCGTTGTCGTGGTCGTGGTCGTGGTCGTGGTCCCGCTTTCGCCTGGTTGCTGCTGAAACTCCAATGTGAGCGTGATGCCAAACTCATTGGAATTACTGCGCCGCCAGCGCAGCTCAGTATCAATAAAGCGTACATTTGAATATTCAACCTCGTCAGTATAAGTGAGTGTGAATGTGTTTGTGGGACCTTTGGCAGAATCCGTGAAGAAGTCCTCCAGGTCTTTTTGATTCTCGTAGGTGAGGCTGTCGAGGGTCATTCGCCATTGCCATGTTTTACGGTCGGTCTTCTGGTACACATACCGCGTGTGATTGGCTGATTGACCAGTGACAAACATGGGAAGCAGGCGGGGCTCTGTTGCAGCGTCCGGACCTGCAATCTCTATTGAGGTTGTGCCATCATTCAGGGTGATGAAACTTTGACCTGGCATTCCCGATCCAATCCTTGAATTGCTGTTCTGCTGCTTGTGGTGTTAAACCAATTGACTTCAACCACTCTATTTGAACTGGATGTGAATCAATCCAGGACTGCCCCCCGTCTTGAACCGCAGAGCCAATCATATTGATCCGGTCTTCGTTTCCGACCGTCTCGTAAACCGACTGAATCTCGTACCCAACTTCTCCGATTGCCTTGATGTTTCGATAAACTTTATCGATGTCCGCTTTGGACCATTTCGAATGACTGGCAGCGGAGAACTGCCAGTTCAAACGATTTGCCTCTTCACGTCTGATGTTGACGATATGTGTAAAAAACTCGGTAACCTTTAACTTGCGGTAGACACTGGGGGGCCATCCGTAGGCGCTGGCGATGACTGATTCCCATTGAATCCACCAACCAGCTGCGAAAAGATCTGTTCTGCCGACTCGCGATGACTCTCCGGAATCGCCGCGAGGAATGAGTTTCCCTCCATTTTCAGCAGCTCCATGAAATCATTCTCTTTCAGAACTGCTTCCCGCAAACTGAGCACGTCGGGAGCCTTTAGCTTTCGCTTTTCCAGAGGTGGGTCCAACTCCTCTTCAATACAGCACTCTGCGAGGTAAAGCGTGTTGTTGTCGACAACCTGAAGGAAGAGGCCGATCAGCCGAGGGATTGCCGGGGCAAGATCCTTGTAGTCCACATTATCACCAGAGCCCTGGATCTCACCAAGGATGATGCTCAAAATGTTCTGTGTGGAATCGTCGGAAAGAATCCCCATCACTTCACGTTTCAGGAGAATCCATCCGTCCCAGCCCAATTCACCGACGTTAAGCACGCCGCCATTTTTTATAGGTACCTGAGTCGTCATAAGTTTTAGTCCGCTGATTAAAGTTTTAGTGTGAAATGCTTAATGCCAATTGGGTGGCTTTATTTTTTGCCACCTTTTTTGTCATCTGCCTGTGGTTCTTTAGGTGGGGTCTCCACCGGTTTTTCAACTGGATTTTTAGGTGGAGTAATAAACTCACCTTCAAATGCGGTAACCGCTTTGGAAGCAGCCTCTTTGATATTGCCACCCTTTTGAACGGTTTGCTTCAGCTCTTTGAATGCCAGCCGTGAGGCATCGTCAGTCTTGCCCCCATAGGATCGCAAGAGCTTATTGTGAGAGTTCAGCACGGTGTTGAAATCAACTCCTTCAACTCCATCTGCAAATCCGTTGATCGCTACACAAAGAGCCTGGCAGTTCTTTTTTGCTACATCTGGAATCATCGTTCTGTCCTGTAAGCGTTAGAGAAAAAGGAAAGCCGCCATGCCGAAACATGGCAGCTCTGATCAGCCAATATTAAGCAGCAGCCAGCTGAACGTTTCCAATCAACTCGCCATCAGTCTGTGATTCGTCAACCAGGTTGGCGAACTCAGTATTGAAGATCCGATCGTTCTCGTTATTGAATCCGATCTCGAATTCACCAATCGGAGTAGACCGATGGAAGGTAACCAGCTTTGCGGCTTCAGCTGCAAGAAACGGAAGGATGATCGCTTCTTTAGTTGTGTAGATGTACCCAGCACTTCGCCCAATGCCGATGTACTTCGCACCCACCCCAGCAGTCTCATTTTTTCCGGGATTATAGATTTCTGCTAACGAAGCAGCCGACCATTCCGCGAACGGAATTGTCATGCGGCTTTCATCGCCGGTATGACGAATATTGACTTCGGAAACACCGAACTGGTCAACGGTCACTGGTCGGTTTTTCGGGCTGATCTTTGCAGAAATCCCGCCTTGGGAATGACCAATGGCCGTGCCTCCGAGGGTCACATAACCAGGACCACCTAATACATTATCAACGTCACTTGCCATGATTAAACCCCTTCAGATTTAGTCTTCACGGTCAGCCGCCATTGGCTGGCCAGATGTTGGATATCGTTATCTTTAGAATCCACTTTGAATTTCAATGGATGTGAATCATCAGTTTGCAGCATCTCGGTGATGCGATAATTTGTTGATTCAATACCCTCTGGTTTCCTCAGTGGAATCGAGTAGTTCTGAATCAGATACCCTTCGACCTGCTCATTAAAATAAGGGTCGAAGGAATAAATATTGATTTGCAGGCCGACTTTGCGACGTCCCACATAAGTTGCCCCCGGTATTGGGGACGAACTTTGCCATTGAAGAGATATGAATGGAAAATCCGGTTTTGAATTTGGCCAACCAACCTTCACACGGCCTGCACCGATCAAGGCTTCGAGGCCAGCATCTTCGTTTAATTCCGTCCATAACTGCTTCTGTGCTTCATCAAGACTCATCTGATTCACCATCTAATTTGCGAATTCGTACCACAGCCCCAAACGCTGTAAAGGCCAATTCTGGTTTTTGTCCTTCTGGACCAATTTCGCATTCAATTCGTCCATCCTGTTCACGGCATTTCAGCGAGTGATTCGTGTAACCGCGACTCAACGAATTAGACAAATAATCTTCAAGCTGCTTCATCCGGATCTCCTTTTCGCTGGAGGTGCCAAAGCCTGATCTAGCAATGCAATTGCCCAGGCACGATTTTTATTAAACGCCGGACGCAACCATGGCATTTGTTCCTGTGCTCGCCCGGGCTGGCCGCTGGTCTTTGAGGTCAGACTGATTGCTTCACCTGACTTTGCAGGCCAATCATGAATTGCTTGTGCATCAGTGAGTAAAGGAGATGTACCCAGTCGTTTGACTTGACCACTGGCAATGTATTCTGTTCCGAACTCCAGAAACTCAGGATAGTTAAGTACATTGGTCCCGATCTCAACGAACCATTCACCAGCCTGGCGATACAGATTCCACATGATCCGCTGTTTGAGATTCGATTCATCTACGGGAACCCGTTGGACTGCTTCGCCATGAGTCCGAGCTCCAATTTGATTCAAAGCCTTTTTAAGCTCTTTCTCAGCGTCAGCACCCCAGCGATAGAGAAATGTTTCCAGCTCTTTGAGATCCAGCTCGAATTCTCTACCAAGGGTTATACTCATGGTGCTGGATCCGGTACCCGTTTCAGATAAGCTACCAGGTGATGCCCGCGCCCTGATTCATCACCGACATGCAGAACCTTGTAATGAACGCCACTGATAGCAGCTGGAGAGGTCATCTTGATCACGTCTGGCTGATCATCGCCGCCTTGTGGCTTGATGTCCTGACCAGCAAGAAAGAAGCCTATCGCCGTGTATTCGTGATATTCACCAACTTTGGTGGATTCGATCTTTCCTGCCTTTGATTGAGTACTGCAGCGAACACCGGTTGCATGCTCCTCCCATGACTTTGTGTCGACGCCATGCGTATCAGTGACAGTTGACCGGAGGATTGTGCACTCTTGATTTAACAGGTCTGCAAAACTCATGGGTTATACCTCGCCAGAATCGAACGAATGGCTCCTGCTTCGGGGTACATCATGGAATTCGTACTGGTCAGCAGCGTGTATGAGTAGCGATCGAGGGATTCACTGGCGAGCTGCCCTCCCGCTTCACGGCCTTTCCTGGCCAAAGCAACGAGCATATTAGCGGCCAGCGTCAAATCGCCCGGGATACTGCTGTATCCAGCCGTGTACGTGATCTTGATGTTTCCGCGACCCACTGTCCAAACGCGATTTAAGGCCAGCAGGATAGAAGCATTCTGTTCGTTGGCCTCTTCTGATGTCGGCACAAACGAATCGCCTTCCGTCCATTCTGAGGACGAGGGGAACGCGTCGGTTCCTTTTCCGAAATGGCCATCAGCGTCAACCCAGACGCCAGACACCGCGGTCACTGGTCGATGCTTGAGAAAGAGTTCATCCTTGCCGTTGCCGTCCTGATACTCTGTTCTGGATGCTGTCTCAAAACTCTTGCGACCTGTGTAATTAAGAATTGTTGATTCCACGCCGATAATCAATTGATTGAGCAGATCATCATCGCTTGTGCCGGCAATACCGATGTGAGTTTTTACAATTGGTAATGTCGTTAGAGGTAATGCCATTGATTCAACCTTACAAAAATAAGCCCGCAGCAAACGCCACGGGCTTAAATCTATTAAAAACCAGAAACCCGGATTAGCTGACGATCTGTTTCTGACCGCAGACTTGAGCAGTGGCTGGCAGCGTGGGTGTTGTGCCGTTGACGAATGCAGGAGTGATCACAGTCCGCACATAACGCTTTGTACGCACACCGCGAATGATTCCGGCAGAACTGTCTGCGGTGAACACCAGTGAAGTCTGAGTTGCCAGATCGGTCCAGCTATTGGAACCGTCTGTGGACTCCTGCAACTTACAGGTGGCAGAGTATGAATCGGGAGTGCCGGTTACATCTCCACAGGAGAACAGGCCATGAATCGATCCAATCGCATTATCGCAATCGATGGCAAGACCATTGGCAGCAACCGTTGTTGCCAGCAACGTTTCTGGAACGATCGACAGCCCGTACAGAGCATTCGATTTCATATCCATTAAAGGTGACTGAGACATGTTTCTATTCCTAAACAAAAATGAATTTCAGTAATAACCCGCCGGGCTGAGTGCGAGCTGAGCGATCAAACTCACACCCAGCACACAGCGGACTAGGCAGGCAAGTCCATATCAAGGTTGTCGCAGATCGCGAACGAATCAGGATAAGTGACCAAAGTGTCAACGTGTTGGATGAAGCGAATCGAACGCAGATCCTGTTTGAAGTTGACTTCGCCCTGATCGGCAGTCGCCACTTCCACAACCCCATGACGACCTATCAGCAGATTCTTCCAGATCCCCAACAGGATATAAGACAAATCGGTGCTGGAACCTTTAGCACGGGTATTGCTGACCTGGGTTGAACGAACAACTGGATGGCCTTCGAGCATTGCAGGAGCACCTTTAGCGATGTCATCGCGGTTAGTGCCAAACAACCATGCGCCCTTACCATCGTCAGCAGCGTAACCAGAGCCAGCGCGACGAGTGCGAATATTCTTCCACATCTTTCCACGCATTAACCAGCTGACACCTTCGCGGTCCACATCGAAGTTCGAATCTTCGATCAATGACAGCATTTCAGCAGGATCATCTGGCAGGAGTGTGTTACCATCAGTGGCAACCGTTCCAGCGGTATAGTTCTGAATACCGTAATTGACCACCCCTTTCGGACTGAGATCAGAGCCGATACCTTCGAGACCAGCATCATCGACCAGCAGAGCCAATGTCCGTGCTACGTCAGCACGAATAAAAGCTTCCATTGATGTCGAAGCAAACCGCACGAACTCATTCGGATAGGTAACCAGAGCCGCACATTTCTTGGCACGCATGGATTTTGAACCCGTACCGAACGTGCTACCGGTGATCACATCGGACTCACCCACCCAGTAACCTGTCGTGGCACTGGTCTGAGATCCAAGATTCAACATCCCGTTTGGAGGCAGGGTAATCGACCGAGCTCCCATACGGCTGAGAACTTCCTGATTCCGGATCAACGGCAGGAATTCACCTGACATATCGGAGCGAGTGAAGATGCCACCGGCAGTGTCATCGTAGATTGATAGAGCCTGTTTAACATAGTCAAGGCTATATCCGGCCCGTTGTGCCACGGATGCAGCCATGCCCATGTCGGCACCATCAACACCAGCAGACATGCACTGGCGAATCTCTTGTGCCAGTTCGTAATCTTCCAGAGCGAGCTCAGAAGATGCCATTGGAATTAGCATTGAGCTCTCACTCGCACGCTGAAAACCATGCTGGCCACAGTAGAAGTCTTCCAACTTCTGGCTGATCCCTCGTTCAACCTTGCAGTTTTCTTCCGAAATCTCACCCTTCATCATCATCATGACGCGGGCAGTTTGGAATCCGCGACTTGACATCGGGTCTTCACCCTGTCGCACTCCAGGAGCTCCGAATAACCGAGAGCCGTTGCTTTGCGGCTGTTGCAGTTCACTAACCTGAGTCTGAAGCTGAGTCTGCGACTCCTGTAAAGACTGCACAGCAGTTTGGACTTCTCCTTGAACCGCCTGGCTGATCTGGCCAACCACAGACTGTAGTTGATCTGGGGTGAACCCTGTATTTGCAGGAGGTTGACCGGATTGCGTGCCACCTTCAGGAGGGTCTGTGACGGCAGTTCCACCACCGGTACCTTCGGTTCCATCTGTGGCCTTTTCCATCAGAACGCACATACCCAGCATAATTCGTTGAAACAAGTTCATAATCAAACTCCCTTAGTGCAATAAAAAAACCTCGCACCCAAATGAATGGGATACGAGGTTTGGTTCTTCCAATACCTGACTGATTGTCAAATGGCCGGTGCTGGATTTGAACCAGCGGTCTCTTGATTATGAGTCAAGCGGGATGGCCGAACTTCCCTAACCGGCGTCAATTTATTTTGTGTGGTTGCTTTACGGTTGTCTCGATGAATACGACATTGCCATCTTTCACTTTGAATTCCAGGCTGGCTGAGCAGAACTGTTTTGCCTCTGCTTCAGTCACGAGTTCCTCAAGTGCTGTGATAAGCTGCTTGCGGACTTCGCTACGCCGTTGTTCGTTAATCGATCTTCCCCGTCAGCGTCTTAATGTCCTGCTGCAGAGTCTTCTGGCCTTCTCTGATGGGGTCAAGCTGTTGATTCACAGCAGTCATCACTCCCTTAGAAATCGCATCAGACACTTGCTTCAGGCTTTGTTTTTTCTGTCTCAACTGAGTTACAACCTCATTTCCCAGCTCTTCAGGCGGGACGATTTTCTGTTGAGTAACAGTCGATTCAGCTTTTGGATCTGGGTGAGTGATACCGTTCTCCCGATTGGTGTCAATGTTTTCTGGAGATTTTTGCTGTTTGTTTGAAAATTCCTTCCCGATCTTTTGCAGGATCTCCCCCGAACCTGACTGTAGAAACTGGCTGATCTGTTCGTGAGAACCTTTCATATCAATCAATCCACCACCGATTGAAAGCTGCATGAAGTCCATGCCGGGAGACCATGCTTGCTTGCCACCGACTTCATTTTTGAATGATTGGATCATGTGCTGAGGTAGTTTGACATCGTGAATTTTACCACTCTCAAGGCACTGTATGAGTGAGCCACGATCAGCCCCGAGAGGAGTGATTGACCATTCCAGCATCTCGGTTTCTACGAAGTCATATCCGCGCCATCTGCCCCAGCTCTCGACCCCTTCGGCCAGCTTTTCTTTGCTGGATTCTTTATTCAGCATTGCTTTTCGGATGTTAAACCCGATGGATGCCATACGGAGAATGCCCTCGTTTACTGCTGCAAAATAGGGTTCTGCGTGTGGAAGCTTTGAGAAGTAAACTGTTGCGATTGCCTTGGTTTTCGAGAGTTTTAACGCCAATTGCCCATCAGACGAACGGCTCGTTCCAATAGGCAGCGTTTCGCCAGACAGCCCATGGTCATAGAGCACAACAGGATTTTGCTCATAGCTTTGGGTCATGATTCCCTTACCGTACTTGGAAGGGATGATATGCAGCATGTTTCCATGCCGATTACGTTCTTTCAGTCTGGTGACGATCACAAATTTGGCCGACATCTCCCCGGCATCGGCTCCCTGAAAGACAGCGGCTTCATCACGTTGACATAATCGCCCCGAGGGGAGAACCAGTTCCGGCGAATTAGACATCATGTCGGTTTGAATCGAATCCATATCCGAAATAAATTCGGGTACTTCGTCTAAATCCAAGTCGTCATCAATTACGGCTTCGGCAGGCATGGTATCAGCTCCTCGGGGGCTTTTTCGGAGAAATCAAAACTTGTAGCTCGTTTACGAACAACTATTTGTTTTTCGAATCGTCTAAGCCTTTTTCACGATCCTCAAACATCATTGCAACGACTTCCCGCAGTTCGTCTTCAGACAGCTTGCTGGAATCTTCCACGTCGAATTCGTTAACCTCAGCATATTTCAGAAGTTCAGGCTTCCGCATGTGCCGGATTTTATCTGCTGTCATCGGTCCCTGTGGGGCTTCAGGTTTTTCAGGCTCGCCCCCTTTGAACTCGACTGGCTCTGATGGTGGCAAGTCTTTGATCAGCTTAATGGCGCTGATAGGGACTTTGAATTCACCCGACAATACCTTCTTGATCGCTTCGGCCTGTTTGGCTTCGCTCTTCATTTCCGACCTGGGAATGACAACATTTCGACGTTCTGGTTTCCGCTGCAGAATCCGGTACTTAACATTCAATGTTTCCGTTGACTTTTCAGCTACTGGCATGATTCTTGTCCTCAATCGAAATAGGCTACCGCTGTGCAGCGGCAATGAATTATGTTTCCTGCGGATGCTCCCAGAGACCCGTCAGCCGGGTGAATTAACTTCTCACCACTCACCACAAATGGTTGATTGTTCTTCACAATCTGGCCATCTGCTTTGATGTGATTGAACGTGTCACCTGGCTTGACTCCGCGTGTTCGGCCATCGATAGTCGCAATCCACCATTTCTTGTCTATACCAATTTCGCCCCGAGTTGTCTGTTGGCCAAAATTCATGGAACCGGTGGTTTCGGTCCGTGCAATGCGTCTGGATGTGTATTTGGTCTGATTCTTTAACGCCGAGCGAATCCGTTTCGACATCGCGTCAAAGTCGTCACCATCTTTGAGACCTTTCTCGATCGCACGCCTGAGACCTTTCTTGGATGTATCGCCAACCTTGTTCCAGACACCAACTTCCCGTTTAGTCAGAAACCCCTTGACCTTACGTTGCAATTCCGGTGACATATCCACTTTGATAGAGGGCGGGGGAGCAGCTTCATCAAGGGTGACATCTTGAACAATATCAGCCAGGTAGTTCTGTTCTATGTCCTGAGTGTCAAACCACTGCTGCTCGAACTCAACTCCGCGGTAAACCATCCGATTCCATTCAGGAACCATCAACCGGTTGAATCGAGCCTTGTACTTATTCGGCTTGTAGATGTCATCAACCTTGAATCCTGTTTTCCCGATCTTCTTCACGCGAGCCATTACATCGGATGTGACGCTATTCCAGAAACCGGTCTGCTTTCGGAGAACCCGGGATTCGGTAGGGTCATAGGCCCGTCGCCAGCTCTTGCCGATTTTTCGACGTCGCTTATAGGCAGAATCTTTTTTCGACTTCTGCACGAAGAACGGTTCAACCTTATTCGTCGTCAGTGTCGTCATCATCTTCATCCGGATCTGGTTCAGGGGAATCTTCGGTTTCGTCGTCGCCATCCAGGTCATCCACAGCCAGCTTTTCATCCAGGGGAATCAGACTGCTCGAGATGTAGGTCGTTTGGGAAGCTGGAGTATTCAACGGATCTCTGTTGCGTTTCAGCCGTTGTTCATCGGGGCTCAGTGCGCCGATACGGGAATCAAGCTCATCCTCTTTGAGCTCACGATCCCAGTTACCGGGACTGCAATCTTCAAAGTAGCACACGATTCTAGGATCAAACTTAACCGCAATGCGATGTGTGACGAAGCCAGCCAGCAGGCGATTCAAGGGGTTAATGGTGGTCTCGCAGAAGATCAGATAAGCCGTTTCGACGACTGAGCGATTCAAGTCTGTCGTCACACCAGCCAGGACCTTGGGAACACCACGTAATGCAAACACCGCATCTCGAACTGAGTCAGTAGATTTCGAGAAATCAAGCTCTTTCGGTGCGTAATGCAGCTTTTCCATCTCAACCTGTGGTGGCAAAAGCATCGGCTCACCAGTGTTATTCACGCCTTCCAGTCGATGCATCACACGTTCTTTGATACGTTTGATCTCGTCTTTTTCGATGTTTTTGCTGTAGCCATCGCCGAGTTTCAGAATCATCGACGGATTGATGGAATTCTTAAACGAATGCCAACGGCTTTGCTCAATCGACTTCGTGTTATCAATCCAGATGGCACCTGCTTCGGAAGGGCTGTATCCTGAGAACTTGGACTTCGGATTCTTGAACTGGCAGACTTCGATTTGATCAACAGGCACCTTGAATTGTTCAGCACGGCCTTCTGGAGTGATCACCCAATGGTCAAGCGCGCCTGCATGGCTCCAACGTGGCTTGATCCAATCATTGGGAATTACATAGATGGCAGCGGGCAGCCCAATCCCGTTCGGAACAACCCACCAATAAAACTGGCCGCATAGTTGCCAGAAGAGATGCGTTTCATAAGCGAGCGTTTCCCACCAATCACTTTCGTTTGGTTTCTGGAACAGCTTCACCAATGGGTTTGAATCTGGAATCGGCTGGAGATCGTAATCCTCTGACTGAAGTACTCCGCGATAAGATTGCTTAACGTGCTCCCGTTGCTTACGGCTCAGGTACTGTTTTTGTCCCTTCTCCGATTTAACCGACACACCAAACAGGGGATGCAACTCAGACGCTTTCACCACGATTCGATTGATGGCGACATAGTTCCACAATTCGTATGAGGCGAGCTGTTCCTGTTCTTTACCAAGTGAATTGAGAGAACTCCTCATGCCTGGCATCGTCATCACCGATGACAAACCATTTGAGCCCGCGCCTTGAGTGACGTGCGGAGTGAACGAGTCTAAAAATCTACTGCCCATTGTTCGTGGCCTTGACTAATTCCGAAGTACCTTGTTTAAAAATTGCGCCTCTGTAGTTGGCTTCTGCCTGAAAGGTCTGAATCACGTCACGCAATGCATCAATGGTTTCGCCCTGATACTTCACGCGATCTTTCAGCAATTCATTCTCAGACCTCAAACGTTCCACCATCTGAACAACTTGACGAGGCACTTTTATTACAGTCCGCTTTTCATTCATTCGATCGCCCACTCGTTCATATCACAAATAGTCCCTGCAGCCCGGTACACACCGGCTAAAACGAAACCAGGGTAGCGACGATCCAAACAAAGTAAACACTGATTGACAAATTCCACCGGAGTCTTGACCTCTACCGAGGGCAAGTTCTTGAACTCATCCAGCGTGATCTTCCCGGTAATGAGATCAAACGGGTTCCCATTGACCAGCTTTTCGGTCACAGTTTCCGTACCACAGACGAATTCCGGGAAGATCTTGATATCTACTACGCCGCGAACTGGGCCCGACATGTCACGCATGCCGTAATTCTTGCAAGTCTTATTACGGCATACACACCATGCTTCTGACGGTCGCTCCATCTGCTGACCACAAGACTTACAGAGTCCCGTGTTTTTGATTCGATGTGACTGAAGAATCTCCGCACGATAGAAATCATCTTCCCCTTGATCGTGCATCTCAGGCGTCAAGTGGATCCGGAAAAATTCCTTGACCCTTGATCGCCTGATGGGATTGGCGAACTTCAGAAGCACATGCGACTGCCGTTTGTCTTCCGATAGCTCTTTGTTGTGTTTAACCATTTGGTTGTTTGATGATGCGATTTCCATAGTCCATAGTCCTTAAAAGAATTCTTCGTTTTCCAGAATGTCCGATATGCTGACCCCAACGGCCTGCAATGCTTTGTAAAAGTAAACAGCAGAGTCGCCACGGTCGGGAGATCTGCCGATCTTCTCATGTACTGATTCGGGTTGATTCTTAATGCCTGGGATTTTGCGTTTCGGCGTGATCTTAAATTTGAAACCGTCTGAACTCATGATCTTCTCAACCGCTGTCAGGTCAGTTGTCAGCATGTCATCAATTGGCATGAGGAAGGGAATGTCTTTCCAGTTTCCACTTTCGTCCAACCGCCTAGCCAGCTCGCCGTAGTTTTCCGCGCGTTGATTCGCGTATCGTTTCGGATCAATTTCTGGTGTGGCGTTACCTCGCATCTCGATTACCAAGACGCCTTTATTCTTGAGAATGTACCCCACGCCATGACCGACTCCGTCCATGTCGATGCCAACGGGGTGTTCGCCTTTGGTCAGATCGATTCGATATATTTTCCTAGCTGTCGTGATGGTCCACTCTGAGAGTGCAACGGCATCTTTCATATGCACACTGTGTTGATTTCTAATCCCATGCTTCCCGCCTGCGGTAAGATACGAGGGGTCTCCATCTGTCGAAGCCCCTACATCCAACCCGAACGCTTCGACTGGCAGCATCTTCTTTAAGACATCAGGAACATGGCTGGAGAGCAGGCGACCCTGAATGGCTTTGTCTTTGTACTTTCTGTGAATTTTGTGCCATTTCTCCCACAGGTCGTTGGGCTTTTCCATCCAGCGACGGAAGATCAATTGTTTGTCGGGGTCCTCATTAGGGAACTTACCATGTGCGAAGACACGCACCCAGCGTGGATTTGGGTGTGAGCAATGCCCAAGAAATGTATCATACGTCGTCTGGCCTGGAATGATCGTAGCAGCTTTTTGCATGTCTTCATGCGGTATCAATTCGCCGGCATCATATCGCACTCCATCAATCGTGATACCCTTGGGTGGCCCAATGGCAGTCTGCAAACATTTCATTTTCACGTTGAGACAATCCGCACCATCAATCGTAATCAATCGCCGGTTGCCATAGGGGCCTAACAGTGTTTGGCTTCGATCACGATCATCTTCATCAGCCAGGTCAAACCCAGCCCTGAACTTACCGGATGTTGTTCGTGGATTCGCCAATGCCAGAAACTTTTTGGCCTGTGTGCCAGCCAGAGCAAACCGATCATTCAGTACTTCAGCAGTGGCTTCATCAAACACAAAAAGCACATGTGGTGAGTGAGCCCCGGAGAATCCTTCGTCAGAATCGGGAGAACTGACCACGATCTCATGCTTCTTGCTATTCTTGTCAGCGACTCCTTCAGCCTGCAGTTCGTAATAGGTGGGAACGTAGGTCATACGCCGCCACCATGAATCGACTTCGCCAAACATGATCTTAACGGCACGCTTGTGTGAATCGCGTGTGATCACGATTCTTGAATCAGGATAGATGCAGTAGTAAGTGCAGATGATGATGCCGGCTGCCCCACCTTTACCGCATCCGGTATTACCTTTGACGTAAACCTCTCGAATTGATGGCTCGAAAACAGCCCGGATCATATCAACCTGGAAGTCATCCAGAATGAGAAATCGTTCCTTGTTCTCTTTCATTAGCTGGATCTGGTCGAGCAAGGCGGGGTTATTTACAATCTCCGCAGCAATGAAGATCTTGCCCCACTGTAGTTCAATCCAGTCAAAGGGGTTGCCCTCTCTGGCGTGCTTCTCAGCCAGTAGGAACCGAGCTGCATAACTGGCTCGCTGTTGTTGTTCGCTGATTACGACCGGTGCTGACATTAGTTTGCATCATTGAGTTGCAGCGCTTTGAGGCGATCTAATACGGGGGCTGTGTTAGCAAGGTTCTCCATCTCATCATCGGTGACACCAGCTTTCCGCATGGCTTCAATTGTGGTATGCAGGTCTCCGGTTACATGGATTTCATGACCCTGAACCGGGGGAGCAGCTTCAATGTTCTGTCCGTTCATCATCATTAGGAGACGCGCCGCCTTCATTCGCTCACCAGCAGAATGGGCAAATTCTATCTTGTCACCATCGCCTTTGGTTTTTGACAGAATATTCAACATAAGCAGGGGCAAGTTTTTATGAATACCCTCAGGCATTTCCCATTGCGGATGCGTCATTACCTTTTCGATCATGCGTAAATCCCTGATTCCACCGTACTGCATTAAATGTCCTCCGATTTCGAATCATTCCACAGCCCCAAACGGTGTCAAGGTCAGCTTAATGGGGATTGATTGGACTTCGCAGCGGGCTTGTGTGCAACCCAATCACCGGGAACCACATAAGCCCCGTCAAGCTCTCTTGGCGGGGCTGGCAGATGCAATGGATTCAGATGGCAGTAAGAGACAAGGTAATCCCTCAGCTTCATTGCTTGCCCGCGTGCCATGAAGGCTGTGTCTGTTTTCGGGGCATCAACACCCTCTACAGTCACCACCTTTGTTCTTACCCGCTCCCGATCTTCATCGGATAGATTGCAGCCTTCAACGGCCTTCTTGAAACTACCATCCTTCGGCCATGGGCAACCAGGTAGTTAGAGAACCCGTTTCAGGTTCTTGGCGATCTCATCAGGAACAGGGATACCGCCCATCGTTTCGTCAGGCTCTTCATCTTTCGGCGATGGCATCCACAGATTAAAGCTACTTGGGCAAGGGCAGTTGTCGTGCTTCTGATGGAGCCTGCCTTGCTCTTTCAAATCCTCATCAATCGTCGACTTGGAAAAAGACGATGATATTCGAGCCTTCACCAGCGCGTCTTCCATCAGAATTTCCCGCATCCGTCTCTGCTGCCTCGCGCCATATGACTCGCCAGCGTAGGAAAGCAATTCGCTCACTGGCTCGAAACCGGATAGGTACTTGAGTCCGTAGCAGTTCCCGTTGATCGTATCGACAAGAAACACGCCTTCCACCTGGGGATCAAGCCCGATGACCTGATTGAACTTTGAGCCTTGAGCCACATCCTCTATTGTAACCTGCCTCCAGTGTTCTCTGAATCTTCGTAAATTGGAGAGAAAATAGTCCACTTCCTTTGGGGATTCACCACTCCCATGACAGGTGAAGCATTCAACCTTTCGCGGTCTCCAGAACTCCCACCACTCACGCAAGCTGTCTGTGACAACCCCTTCGCCCGCACAGAATAAACATTCACTCATAGTCCTATCCCTTAAATCGTGTCCTTCAGAACCCACAAAACAAACTGTAGCCACCATGGATCATCGCTTACCACGGCATCCACTCCCCATTGACCAGAAAGAAAACCAGCTGCAGAAGAACAGCGATTGTCGTCAAGAACATCGTAGTGCAGCCCAATTCGCAAAGCGGGTTTCGCTTCCCGCGCGGGTCGTAATCGCTTGGCGTGTCACCTGGCTTATCTAAATCGTGGCTCACCTGTGACTCCTCGGTATCGGGAAACGCCGGCGTTCTGGGGATCTTCCCTTTCTGATTCGCCGAGAATGAAAAGCGAGAATAGCAGCAACCTTCGACATCTGCTTACTGGCATTGCGAGCCGCTTCACCGAGTTGACTGATAGCCTGAGTGAAACTCGCTGCGACTTGTTGAAACTCTGCCTTCTGGTTCTCAGTGGAATGAATCTGATCGTCATAGCGGTTCCCTGATTTATAAAAAGCTAAAGGTTCAACAACTCTTAAATTGGCCATCTTTCAACCAGCCATGCCATTCACATAAGTCGCGATGCTGAATACTTGGCGTCAACGTTGGTTTGTCCTGATCTCCATTCCAACCCCACACATGATCGCCATGACTTTTTAATGGCTCTCTTACATGGATGCAACGAAGTTGTCCGCAACCACAAGGGCAAATATAAATCATCGATGTGAAGTCTCGATCTGATTCATTGCGAAATTCGCCAAGTCCCGGCGTCGGCGTATCTTCATCAGCTCGATCGAATATGTTATCGACACTTTGAAATGGTACTGACATTTTGATTTATCCACTCAAAACAAAAACAATAACAGCCACCAATACGACTCACCTGATTCATCTTTCTCTACAGCCTCTACCTGATCAGAATTCTCCTTTGGAGGTGGTGGAGGCGATGTGACCCGCGATGGTTCATATATTGGCGGTCCATTACGGGCCATAAGTAGCCACGTCAACTTCCCACTTAAACGCAGTTGTTCTATGAATGACCCCAAGTCTCCACAACCACGCAAAGCTAGCTCTTATCTTCAACAAATACAGTCGCATTTATTCATCCTTAAGATACAAAGACCCCCCAAGCCCCCCGGGATGA
>Ga0222671_1000307_pt1 | contig 17039 bp, 32 predicted proteins | sample AntAcemetagen797_FD_179849 | JGI IMG/M metagenome (GOLD analysis project Ga0222671, IMG submission 179849) | Saline water microbial communities from Ace Lake, Antarctica - #797 | ecosystem: Environmental > Aquatic > Non-marine Saline and Alkaline > Saline | place: Antarctica: Ace Lake... | reverse complement strand
CAGTTTTTGGACATTTTAATCCCCTATTTTAACCCCTCCCAGCCATTTTAACCCCCTAAAGGAGTTAGAAGAAGCAAAATTATCAAAGACTTTATTCCCTTGACAATTATTTGAAAGGTGCTACAATAAAATTAATTAATAAAAACACACAATAATGTTGAACGATGAACAAATTTTAGAAAGAGGAGGAACAGAAGAAGACATCGCAGATTATGCACACGATGTCGGAGGTGCTTGTATGTACCCTAAATATGAATGTGAAATTTGTAAAAAAAGACTAGGAGAAGATTATAAGATAAATAGCAACATGGAAATGAAGTTTAGAGTTTGGAATAAAAGAAGAAAATCCTTTCTAGAACGGACATTTTCTTTAAATGATTGTTTCAACGGACATACAGATGATAATCCTCCTAGAATGTTTAACAGAAATGACTATATTTTTGATGAATACACTGGAATAAAAGATAAAAATGGAGTTGAAATATTTGAGGGAGATATTATCAGAATAGGAGATATTGAAAATAAACAATCCGTTCTAATTAAAGATATAAAAAAAATTGATGATATTTTATCAGCACAAAAAAGAAAAATATGGATTGAAATTGTTGGAAATATTTATGAAAATAAAGAACTAATAAAATGAAAAAATATAGCAGAGCTAAAGCAAAAAAAGTAATAGAAAAATTAAAAGTTGATAGCTATAAATTTGGTAAGATAGTTGAGTTCGAAGATTCTACTTACTCCGCACCAGATGCTTATAGAACAAGCAATGACAAAAGAAACATGAAAGAACTTGGACTCGGGATGGAATCATCCGAAGGAAAACCTATTAAAGTAAAACCATTTAAAAAAGAAAGTATTTTTAATAAAATTGTTAAATATTTTAAAAAATGAAATCAATCAAAAAAATTACAATTAAATGTAAAGAGGGCATAAGCAAAGAAATAGAAGCTCTCAACAGAATGGACACGATGGCATCAAAATTAGTAACACCAGGGACAGAGGGGGCTTTAGGTTTAGAAGAAGATTATAAATTAATCTGTAAACTAATTAAAAAGACTATCAAAAATAAGAATTAAACAAGAAAATGAGTGAAACTATAAACGGTCTAAAACTAATAAAAACTTGCATTGCCTGTCCTGAACAATATGATGTTTTTGACGCAGAAGGTAATCAGGTTGGATATTTAAGACTGAGACATGGTTATTTTAGAGCTGATGTCCCTGATTGTGGTGGAAAAACTGTGTATGAAGCTAATACCGAAGGAGATGGCATGTTTGAAGCTAATGAAAAATATGATCACCTGCAAAAAGCAACAATAGCAATTATAAATAATTTAAAAAAATGAAAAGAGAGAAAAAATTTAGAGCTTACGACCAACAAGAGAAAAGGATGTTAAGTGGAGAAGAGTTCGCTTTATCTTTTATTTTTGACTCAGAGGGAAGTATTAGGTTAAATTATAGTTTTTTTGATTGTAATGGAGAGCACCCAACTGAAGATGATTATGTTGTTAATGAATTTGTTGGAATCAAAGACAAAAACGGGAAAGAAATATTTGAAGGTGATATAATTAGAATTGGTGAATTAAAAAATAAACAAAATGTTTTAGTTGAGGATATTAGATATATTCAAGGTGTTTTTTCAGACCAGAAAAGAAAAATTTGGATTGAAGTTATTGGAAATATTTTTGACAATAAAGAACTAATAACATGAAAAAAAAGTAAAGGTAAAAAGACCTAACTATAAAATTTAATAAAATGAAATTACCTGGAATAGAATTTGTTGATGATTTTAAAAGAACAGGAATATTTAACATATTAAGTATTTTTTTTAGTTGGTGCAATACTGAGAAATGTAATTGTAATCAAAAAGCATTGACTATCATAATTTTAGGAAAAGGAATAACAATCTATAACAAGCATGAAATTAAATTTTAAACTAAAAAAATGAACTCAAAAAAAGCCTTGATGGTTCTCCAAAAAGAAAAATATGAGCTGTCTACTCTCCAACAATTTACTAAGACTTATATTTTTATTAAAGAAGTTAAAAAGTTTATTGAAGAAGTTGAAGCTAGAGCCAAGAAAAAAGGGTTTGAGCTTATGTCAGAGGAGGATATGGATAGAATAGTGTTTGAAGGGTACACTATCATCAAGCAGGAAGCCTCTGAGACGAAACAGTATAAGGCTAGACGGGTCATTGACGGGTTAGGGATAGAAAGAGCCATTCCTTTTCTAAAAGTCGATAAGGCGAAGCTAGACTACTATTTAAAGAAAGGATTTAAAGATGGGGTATTAACAGCAGAAGAATTAAATAGATGCCAAGAAAATATGGGTGTGTCGATGAGGAAAGGGTTTATTAAATTAACAGTAAATAAAAAATAAGATGATTCACCTGCCAAAGAAAAACGGAATTAGTTATTATGGTTCTGATATATACAAATGCTGGGGGGCTATAAAACAACGATGCAATAATTCTAACAACCCTAGATATAAAAACTATGGAGGTAAAGGAATAAAAATATGTGAACACTGGTCTAAGTTTGAAAATTTTCTCGTTGACATGGGGGATAGACCAAAAGATAAAGTTTTATTAAGGTTGGATAATAATGATAATTATTATAAAGAAAATTGCAGATGGGGTACTACTAAAGAATTAGCCAGGAGAAGATCAACCACAATTTTTATTAAATATAAAGGGAAAAAATATTGCTTGAAAGATTTATCAAAAAAAATAAAAGTTTCACCACCAACCATAAAAAAAAGATATAAATTAGGAGGAGACTTAACTAAAAAAATACCACGAAAATTCCCTAGAAAATTACTTGAATTAGACGAATTTGTTTTTTGCAAAGAAAGGGATATAAATATCAAGAATCTTCGTAAATTTGGATGTACTCTACACCACATAGGAACACTTTATGGATTAACCAGAGAAAGAATCCGACAAATAATAAATAACAAATAAAATGAACAAAGAAAAACTATTGAACAGAAATTACAAAGACATCTCTGTTTGTCAGCTAGACGGTTGCAGTAATCCGATACTTAAAAAAACTAAGAATAAAAGAAATAAGTATTGTTGTGATGAACATGCTATATTAGCCAGAAAAGAATATAAAAAACTTTGGTTAAGCATGAATAAAGATAAGGTTAAAGAGTGGAATAGGAAATATCAAATTAAAGCTAGAAAACAATGGGAAGAGGAAATGGAAAGAAGGTATCAAGAAAAACATTCACCTTTAAGAGAAGTATGGAATGATTCTATTGGAGCTTATGAGATTTTAAATAAGTAACTAAAAACCTATGAAAATAAACAACCTAAAACTAACCAACTTCAAGTCCTTCACTGAAAAAGAATTCAAGTTCGGTGATGTTAACCTAATCTCTGGTAGAAATGGCTCAGGGAAAACAACTATCAAAGATGCTATCTTCTTTTGCCTTTACAATAAAACACCGCTAGGCTCATCTTCTGATACCTCAAAGTATATCAAGAACGGAGAGAACCGATGTGTGGTTGAACTTCAAATTGAAATAGAGGACAAAGAATACGTCATAAATAGACAAAGAAGTCAAAAAACTACAGTTCTAAGGCTACTTGATGGTTCTCAGTCAGAAGAAGATTCTATTGTAACCCAAAGAGATATGGATTTTATCCTCCCTTCATTCGATCTTTTCCAAAATGTGTTTAATGTTAGATATTTTATGTCCTTACCCGATAAGAATAAGCGAGAGTTTATTTTAAACAATACTAAAGATGTAGACAAGAAGGTAATCTTTGATAAACTTGCAGGAAAGGAAGGAGACAGGCTAATTAAAGAGAACCAATTATCATTTGAAGATTTAGACAAGACTCATAAAAGCTTACTTCAAATAAAAGCATCTAGGAGTAGTAAGTTAAATGATAATAATGTTATAATTGAAGACTCAACGCCTATTGAGCAAGGACATTTTAACCAGCCTAATCTAGATGCCCTGGAAAAAGAGTATAAAGAACTGGCTGAAAATCAAAAAGAAGTAACAATATCAGCTATACAATGGGAAAATTACAACAATAAAATAATAGAGAACGAAGAGACAAAGAAAAGAAATGCTAGGATAAATAGTAAAATAGAGAGTATTGTTATCATAAAGAATCTAAGGAAACCAGATGATAGGAAACTTAATAATATATTAGAAAAAAGATATGAGATTAAAACAATCATTGAGTTACCTGAAGGAAAATGCCCTGTATGCTTTCAACATGTTGGTGTTAAGCATCAAGATAAAATCAGTAAAATTAATGATAAGAATAGTAAGGAAGCTAAAAAAATAGAGGCAGAAATCAACAGAGTTTCCAAAGAATACGAAGATAAAACAAGTGATTATTTAAAAAACGAGAAAAATAAGCAAGAAGTTTCTTTATTGAAACATCAAATAACTGATGTCGATGAAGTTATTAAGCCATCTAAACAGATAATAATCGACATCGATAAGGAAGAAAAATTGAGAGTAAAAATAACAGCACTAAGAATTAAGAAAAACAATATAGAACAAACCAAAAAATTAGAATCGAATAGAGTAGCTAAAGTTGAAGCTTTGAATAAACAGAATGCAATATTAATTAAGTCATTGGATGACTTGACTAAGTTGATTAAGATATTCTCACCTCATGGTATTCGTTCTGAGGAGATGAGAATTAAGTTGGACCCTATTTTAACCCTATTCAATAAGTACATTCCTAATTCAAAGATTGAAACTCTCCAGATACTTAAAAATGAAATGCACTACAAAGAAGTTTTCCAAGTATTCTCAGAGGGGAAGGAATACTCGAAGATGTCTTTGGGGGAGAAAACTAAGATTGATATTTGTATCTCTAAGATAATTGATCAGCTCTGTGGAGATAAGATAAAAACATATTTTATTGACAATGCTGAGATAATAGATAAATTGCCTGAGATACGAAAGCAAACATTTGCAGCTAAAGTAAATAAATTAGACCTAAAAATTAAAATAATCTAATGGAAAAAGTATTAGACGTTGAAAAAGAGAAAGAAGAATTAGCAAAAATGAAGCAAGAAATTGCAACCAATGCTGGAGAAAGCACAAGTGGCTACAAACTGATGCCACAGATAACTGTGTTTAATACCAACCCTAGCAAGAAAAATGAGTCTGAGTTTGTAGGAGGTGACATAATGGTGAGCACTAAAAGCGATTCTGGTTATAACAATAAAAAACTAGATATTCCTTTTAAGGCTAATATTATTAAAATTAGAATGTTTCTAAGAACCAAAAAGAAACATGTTGATGCTGGGGTACCTTATTATGTTAGTGATGAGTTTGATAGTTATGATGAAAACGAAAAAATCAACATCAAAGAAAAGATTGGTGAAGGATTTACTACTGTTTTCACTGGAAATTATAAAGAAGTTAATGAGAAATATGCGATTAAAGGAGAGTACAGTTCAGATAAATATCTTGACTTGAATCATGCAATGTATATCTCTACTGACTTGGACCAAGAAGAACTTTCTAAAGTTGTTTTCAAAGGAACTTCTAGATCTCAGTATTTCGAATATCAAAAATCTTTCAATCGTCTTGAGAATGAATTTATGAGCACTGGTTGGACTATCTTTGATTCAATTGAGATAACAGATGATTGGAAAGGTAATAAGCTTCAGTTCCCTGTATTCGCTTTCAAATTTAGAAAAGGTGATCAGTTGACCATGGATGAACTTAAAAAATCTTTAGAAATTCAGAAGAAATTAGAATTGGATTTCTATAACAGGAGCAAGCTATTCAATAAGACAGAAATAGAAGGAGCTAAAATTGAGGCACCTATTAAAGAAGAATTACCAGTGATTGATATTGATAAGGAAACGCAAGTTGAATTGGATATTCCTATTATTGAGGATATTCCAATAATTGAAAAGGAAAAGGATGAAATAAAAATTGAAGATATTCCGTTTGGTTAAAGGCAATACAGAAAAGAAAATAAAATGTAACGCCAATTTAGTTTCGGCTCGGTTGGAGGTTATACCAAGTTGGGAGGGGGCGGGTTCGCTTGCCCCCCTCGATGAGGAGAGTTAAAAGAGTGTGTTAAGGGAGTGAGTATATTAGAAGAATTAAGAAAGATGATATGAAACTAGAAAAATGCAAACATTGTGGAGGAGAGTTGTCGATATGTTCAAAAGGTGCGGTTAATTGTTTCAACTGCGGACAGTATATAAGACCGCTAATCTAAAAAGAACATTAACAATAGCTTATAGAGTTGTGGGGTGGCGGAATAGGTAGACGCTAGGACAAACCCTAACCTTGTCAGAACAGCAGGCATAGGGTTATAGAACAGTAGATTATTGTGGAGGGCTGTACTGGCACACAATAATTATGCAAGGTGACTATATCTTGTTTGGCTTCGGTCAAATATAAGAGGAAATCCTTGCCCCCCCTCGGAGTTATAAGCTATTGGTAAATAATAAAAAAAAGTATGAAAAGCTTTGATGATAAATATGAAGAATGGATGGATTCTTTAGCAGAAGAAGCGGAGAAAGAAGGTAAAGCTGAGAAAGTAACTTGTGAATTATGTGGGGAGGAATATAAAGGAGATGACAATTACGAAGATATAGAATTTATAAAAGAGTATGGGAGATGTACGGGGTGTTACGAAGAATGGGGAGACCAGTACCCAGATAGAGTTTAAATAATAAAACAAAAGTGTGAAAGTAGCAGTAGAAGATAAAAACAACAACATAAAGTATTTCAGATTTAACGGAAGGCAGTTAAATAAGTTTATTGAAAAGGCAAAAAAGGATATTGAGGGGTTAACTGAGATATGGAGTTATAAGGGAATAGAAAATAATAAAAGTAATGTTGGTATATTTCTTGAAACAAAAACAGTTTTTAAAAAATAAAACAAAAAAATGAACGAGGTAGAAAAAGGAATCAAGAGTTTAATATTAGTTTTGGTTGTTGTATTGTCGGTGTTCGCATTGTCCTGCGAAAAATCGTTCGATATATTTATGATACTGTTCCTCGTGATGGGGTTACCATTGTTCTCATTTTTTTTAACAATTAACCCAACAAAATGATTATCCTAACATTCACCATCGCCAACAAAACCGTAGTAAAGAAAGCCAAGAACCTAGAAAACGCTCTCTCTACTATACGGAAAACAAAAGGAGAGTTAAAAGAGTGTGTTAAGGGAGTAAGTATATTAAAAGAATTAAGAAAGATGATATAAGGGAAAGTAAATACAGAAGAGACAAGATTTCGTTAGCCTGGTTTCGACTGAGCTATCTGAGACGCTATCAAGAGGGGGAAGAGGTCAAAGACTTCCCTCCAAGATAGAAATAAAATTAATATAAAGTTATGAAATTCCTACACCGCTTACAACTTATGCTTTCGATCAAAATATTCCAATGGCAAAGGTGGAAGATAGGCAGGTGGATGCTGAAGAATAGTAGAAAGAAGTAAATGCTATTGACCGATGTGTCCAGTTGTGCTAATATAAGAACATAACCAATAAACAAACAAATGAATTCTCAGGAGCTAGAATTAATGAAAGATTTATTAGAAGAAAAGTTGGAAGATAGACGGCTAGACCAAAAGACAATCGACACCGCTCTTAATATGGTATTAGATGTTAAAAAAGAAATTGAATATAACAAAGAGATGTTAACTAACGAATTAAAACAATAAAATGACATTTTTAGAAACAGTAAAACACTACAATGAACTAATCGCTAATAGAATAGACGACTTAGAAAATGCTTTAGATGATGACTGCCCAGATATACAAAGTGATATAGAAGCGTTGATAGATGAATTTTACAATGAGACCTTAATTGACTTAATTCCTACTGCTGGATTTGATAAAGCAGACTTTATACGAAGAGAAATAAAGGAAGATAAAATGTTAAAATAACTATATGAAAGAATCAGTATATAAAAAACTTGATATAGAAGCGGGGAAATGCAGTCAAACATATTCAGGAGAACACGAATGGATGTTTAAATGGGAACTACCAGATAGAGAATGTTATGTGTGTAAAAAATGTGGAAAGGAAGAAATAATTTTTAAATAAATATATGCAAAAACAAATAAAACGATACACAATCTACGCCTGCCTCATAATCTCTTTCGCTACTTATTCGTTCAGCTTAAAATCTGCTAACGATCTGGTGAAAGAGTATCAAGAGTCAATGGCTATAGTCTCGGACTATATGGTGCGTACAGCTCACGCCTCAGAGCCACAGGAAGCCAGCCACGAGGTTTTAGAGGCTTCAGGGGTAGAATGGTCGTTTGAGGACTCAGAGAGCGTTATAATCGAAGCTAAGCCTGATTCAATAGAGGGGAAAATTAGGCAGGTGTTCGGAAAAGATTGGAATGTTGCCCAAGCTGTTGCGATGGCAGAAAGCAGAATGAATCCTAAGGCAGTTGGAGATAAACATCTATCGAAACCCAGTTATGGAATCTTTCAAATTTCCCGAATCTACCACAACTATCCGATTGAAACCCTATTAGACCCAGACGAAAATATCAAAATAGCCAAAGAGATTAGTTCTAAGGGAAGGGGATTCGAGAATTGGACTACTTACAGAACGGGGCAATATTTAGAACACTTAATTAAATAATATAAAGTTATGAGGACTATCAAGTTTAGAGCGTGGGATAAAAAAAATGGAAGTATGTTGCAAGAAGTATCGACAGGCACTATAGAAATTTGGTGTGCCGAAGATGGAAGAATAGCTAAATCAAGTGATTGTGCTTTTATGCAGTTTACTGGTATGGAAGATTCTAACGGCAAAGAGATTTATGAGGGAGATATATTAAAAACTTATCCAATACTTGGTTCAGACAAAATTGGAGACTCTAGTTTTAAAGTAATAGTAGAATGGAGCGAATGCGGTTGGATAGCCAACGGAGCATTGACTGGATATCATAGCAGAATATCAGAAGTGGTCGGAAATATCCACGAAAATAAACACTTAACCCAATCAAATGAAAACTAACATAATATCCAACATAATCTTTTTACTTCTAATGGCAGTTATACTGTTCTTATTCCTAGAGAGATTTGAGGCGTATGTAACCAAGACTCCACCAAATATAGTCGTATGTAGTCAGTCTGTTGACGGGCTAAGGTGTGAGAGTAATTTAATCAATAAGACAGAAGAATGAAATTTGACAGAAAGCCAATCTTTAAAGAGCTACTAACAACAGCAAAGTTCTTAAAGAAATGCGAGGAGAGAAACGGGGGAAGTTATATGAGTATCAGTTCAACAAAGTTTGCCGTTACACAGGGTATCGGGAGTCGAACTACTGTGGTTGAAATGTTTAAAGAGTTTAATGAGAAGTATCCGAAGTTTAAAATTAAATTTAATTAAATAATATAATAAAATGAGTTTATCAAAACAAGAGGTTCTAGAAAACCTAGATGAAGTAAAAAAGTATGTAGATGAGATTGAGAATGTTAAGGAAAAAGATGAAAAGAAATTTGAAATTAAAAATAGGTTTACTGGCGATGTAATTTATCAATCATTAAAAACAACTTGTATAGATGTGGTTGAGGAGGCAGTTGCAGAAGGTGCTAACTTGAGAGATGCTGACTTGGAAGATGCTGACTTGAGAGATGCTAACTTGAGAGATGCTGACTTGAGAGGTGCTAACTTGAGAGGTGCTGACTTGGAAGGTGCTGACTTGGAAGGTGCTGACTTGAGAGGTGCTGATTTGAGAGATGCTGACTTGAGAGGTGCTAACTTGAGAGGTGCTGACTTGGAAGGTGCTGACTTGGAAGGTGCTGACTTGAGAGGTGCTAACTTGAGAGGTGCTGACTTGAGAGGTGCTGACTTCTACCACATAAAGTTTTTCGGAAAGGGAGGACAAACTAAAATAAACAAAGACCAGTTAGATGATTTTTTAAAAGCGTTAGGAGTTATAGTAGTTTAAGTTTAACTAAATAAAATAAAAAAGATGAAATTCAAAACAGGAGACAAAGTAAGAGTTATAAATACATTATCAGAAGATCAAGGAAATGTTGTTGATGAGATGGTCGAATTGAAAGGTAAAATTTTGACCATAAAGAGGGTTGGCATTCATTATGGCATAAAAGGCAATGATTGGGCTTGGGAGGAATGGATGCTAGAAGCAGTTTCTAAATTTAAAGAGGGAGATATTATAACAGATAGCAATGAAGAAAGAAAGATATTGGGTGTTTGTGGAGAAGTTTATTTTGTAAGTTGTCTTGATGAGTTTGATAGGGCTTCAGACCTCATCTATACAGAACGCGATTTAATTAAATGTGAGTATGAAGTAGTAACAGAAGCCTCAAAGGGAGTCAGAGAAATGACGGTTGCTGAAATTTCAAAAGAATTAGGTAGAGAGATTAAGGTTATTAAATAAAATAATAAGATGGAAACAAAATTTAACAAAGAAACAGGTAAAACAAGTTGGGTAATAAATAAATGGTGGCAAAAAACTTTTTATGTTATTGGTGCAATTTATTGTGTATACTTAACTGCTTGCTTTGTAGTTGGGTTAATTATCGGTATTGTGGCTTTGTAATTTGACAATTTAAAATAAGTTGCTAGAATTTAAATGTTTTCATATTTCACCAAGAGAGAGGGTCTTCCCTCTCCTAGCAACTTACACATTTAAATAAAATAGCATTACGATTAAATAGACTTAAAGTCTGTTCAAAGCCAGTAATGCGGCGTTGAGCGGACTTTAAGTCTTTTTAATTAATAAAAATATTATGGATGAAATTACAAAAAACTTAGCATATTTAGCTATCGACGAGAATGTAAAAGATACAACAGCCAGACAAATAGTCAGATACGTAATGGAATGTGAGATTTGGGGACAAGATACTATCTCTCCAACAAACGCCTACATAGCTAAAAAATATAACTGGAAACAGGCTACTGCTAGGGTTGCTATATCGTTTGCTAAAAAAAGTCAGTTCATAACAACAACTGGCAGAGGTAAAAACAGGTGCTTAGAACTTAATATCGGTTTTTTGAAAGGTAAGATGGCAGAGATACATCAAAAAAGACCAATAAAAAAGAATCTTTTGGGAGACATTTCAAAGGACTTAAATTTATATCCACCTAACGATTTACCTAACACTTTACCTAACAAACTACCTAACAAGTTACCTAACAATTCACCTAACAACTTAAATTCAAAAAAAGGCTTACCTAAGCAGAGTAAAGAGATAATTGCAGAGGACAATAATAATAACAATAATAATAACAATAATATTCTTTGCGAAACAAGTTCGCAGGACGACCAAAAAGATTTCAAACCTTCACCTTCTCTTATCAGAAAAATCAGTTTGGTTGAAAAAGCCGCCGCCGCCTCAAAATCGTTTCTAAGCGATATGGAAGACAAAGATGGCATAGTTGCTCTAGTTGAGGATGAAAACGTCACCTACCCCCCAAATTTTAACAGCCAGGTGGCAATCCATAAGCTAATCAGCCCTCACGAGAACGCCAAAGGTAAAATAGTTAAACCTCAAAGACACATCGCTGTCATCGGATTATATGTTTTAGCTAAGAAAATGGAGGTTATATCAGACAAACAACTCGCTAGTATAATTAAAAGAAATGTCAGAGCAGCTAATCTGATAAAAGAATACCCGTTTAAGAGGATTATAGAGACTATGAAATTTCTTGTAGATAAGGCAGACTTTAAATGGACACTAGAAACTGTATCTAAATTTATAGATGAAGATTTAGGGAAAGTAAATTTAAATGATTTAGGGAAAAAGTCGAGTGGGAAGGTTTTGGGGGAGGATGTGATGATAAAAGATTAAAAACCAAATATGAAAAAAAACTACGATGAAAAAGCAGAAGAAATAATGATAGGTCATATCTTCTCAAAAAAATACGTTGATCTGATAATGCAAAAAGTTAAAAAAGAACATTTCTATTTCTTAAAAAATGAAATTATCTTTCAGGCTTGTACTGATATTTACCAAGACAGTGGAAGAGTTGATTTGACTACTGTGTCTAGTTTACTGAAAAAAGAAAACAATTTTGAAAGAATAGGCAAGTCTGGATATCTTACTGAATGTATCAGCAATAGTCTCGGCGAATTCAATTTTGAACGTCAAGTGAGTACTCTCAGAGAATTGTATAAACTAAGAATCTTCAGTGATTCATTGCAACAGACTCTCTATAAAATAGAGAACGGTAAATACGACAAGGTGAACTCTTTAATCTCTGATTTTAATAAGCAACTATTCGATGTTAATTCTGAATCGATAGAAGAAAAAGTTGATATCAAAAGTATCATCGAATCCTTCTCTAAAAGGCAAGATGAGATTTCTAACAAAACACTCGAAGGTAAAAAATATCTAGGAATACCTACTGGGTTTAAAAGCTTGGATAGGATGTGTGAGGGATACTGCCCAGAACATATTATGGCCTTCTCTGCTTATACTAGTGTTGGAAAAACTACCTTAATGATAAATCTAATTAAAAATTTAATGGACCAGGATATTCCAGTGTGCGTATTCTCTCTAGAAATGAGCCAAGAAGATCTCTTTGGGAAACTATTGTCAGTAGAAACAGGGATTCCTAAGAAAGATTTAATGAAAAAATTGTCGGATAACCAAATATTTGCAGAACAGGAAGAAGCCAAGCAGAGATTGTCTAAGAAAAAATTGTTTATATATTCTCAATTAAGCAATGTTGAAGAAATAGCGATGGCCATGCAGACAGAGAGAATTAAAAACGGGATTGAAGTATTTTTCTTTGACTATATCCAAAACGTATCTTCTGAAAAGCAAATGAATGAGTATGCTTTGATGACCTATTCTATGAAAATGTTGCAACAAGTAAATAGGAGATTAAAATCAACCTTGGTTGTCTTGAGTCAAATTAGCAATGAGTCCAATAAATCTACTACTGAGCTTAATATTGAAGGAAAGGGTTCTGGAGCAATAAAGGCTGCCTCGGACTTATTCGTATTCATGAAAAGAGACTGTGATGAAGCAGAGATTACAAATTGTGTGAATAATAATATCGACATTCCTTTGAAGATAATTGTTAATAAGAATAGGCATGACTACTTCGGAGCCTTTGCTCTAAAACATAAATTGAACACGGGTGAAATGTATGAACCTTTATAGGCTTGACTTTTAATTTTTAATGTGCTACAATGAGTGAAAGATTAGTATTTGGGGATGAAAAAACTATTGCGTTTTTAAAAAGTGCTAAACGTGAAAAAAATATGGATACTTGTAGAATAACAATTGATTTAAGAACTTTGGTGAAGATTGGAGTTGATAGACTTCAAGCGAGGGATTTAATTAAACGATTATTAAAATTGAAAAAATGAAAATAACAATCGGTTTTCCAGTAATGAATCTTCATGAGTTGACAGTTGACTGTTTAAAGTTAATTGAGAAAAATACGCATGATGTGGATGAGGTAATAATTGTTGATAATGGTTCTGATCAAGAATTATCATCGTTCGAAGGTTTTAAAAAATTGCCTTCTAGTTTTCTAGAGAAGGTAAGAGTAATAAGAAATGCCAGAAACATAGGAGTAAGAGATGGTATTAACCAAATTTGGGAGAATGCTAAAAGCGAATATATATTACTAATGCACAATGACGTTTTAATATTAGAAAAAGATTGGGATTTAAAAGTAAAAAAAGCTTTTAAAAATAATCCAGAAGCAGGAATAGTTGGATGTTATGGTTCTAAGGGATTAGGTACTTCAAATCTTTATCAGGCACATTATGAAATGAACCAACTGGCAAGAAATGGTAATGTATCTGGAGCTTCAATGGATAAATCTGTTCATGGATTTAGAAATCTTAATGGTGAATTTGAGAATGTAGCTGTATTCGATGGATATGCATTAATTGTTAAAAAAGAATTGTTAGACAAGATAGGAGGTCTTGACAAAACAGTCCTTTTGTTGCATCACTTTTATGACATGTATATTTGCGTAGAGAGCCTAAAAAATGGATATGAAAATATAGTAATACCTTTAGATTTTTTTCACAAAGGAGGGGCTAGCGATGTCTCACAGGACTGGACAAAAGGGACGGGTAAAACCAAACAAGATATTCATACAGATGCTCATCCGCTATTTTATAAATACGGTCAAGGTATCCTACCAATATTCATCGAAGATGTATACAACGAAGACTCAGAAATTATAGGATACCAATTATTTATGGATAGAAAATTAAAGAAAACTAAAATATATAATAATTAAAAAACAAAAATGGAAAGTAAATTTGAAATTATGGAGAAAAAACAAAGAAAGTTCGATAGTCAGTCACATAGTTATGGTCAAGCCACTTCTTTTGTAGTTTATAATATTTATTCATATCAATTATTTAATAAGGAGACTGGTGAAATAACTAAAATTGACGTAAAAAATGAGTATAATAAAGAAAAAATATGTAATAATAAACATTCTTTTAAAATCTTTGATTGGAAAAGACAAGTGATAAACTCACAGAGAGGTCTGTATGACAATGGACTATTTCGATTTGTTTCCGAAGAAAAAAGTAAAAAGGCTTATTGCACTAAATGTGGTAAATTAATAACAATTAATTAAAACAAAAATGGATAGCAGACTATATGTAGCGTTTATGGCAGTAGTTATTCTTCTTATAGGAATATTTGTAATATTCGATGAATCATCAAATAAATATTATGAAAAATGCGACAAAAAGGTTTCTTGTATTAAAGAAAATAGTAAATTAATAGAAAAATTTACTTTAGATTGTATAGAAAATGGTTCAAAAAAAACAGGAGCATTTTCAACAAATTCTTTTATAGATAAGTGTGGAAGTGAGGCTATTGGTATTTTTTGTGGGTATTAAATAAAACTAAAATATATGAATAAAAATTTAGACGTTGGCTCAAGAAGATGTTTTTTATAAAGTTATACTAAAAAAATGAAAATATTAATCTTAGGAGGAGCGGGCTTCGTTGGAAGTAATTTAGTTAAAAAACTTTCTAAAAATAATGAAGTCTATGTAATTGACAATTTTTCTACTGGGAAAAAAGCAAACAAAACAAAGGGGGTTTATTATCATGAAGGAGAAACTAGAGATATAGACAGTATCCTTGGAAGAGAAAATACTAAAATAGACATCATTTATCACTTAGGAGAATATTCAAGAGTAATGACAAGCTTCGATGATGTAGAAAAAGTAATTGACTATAATGTAAAAGGGACTTTAGCGGTAATAGAATATTGTAGAAAAAACAAGACTAGATTAATTTATGCTGGGTCTAGCACTAAATTTGGAGACGCTGAAAGCCCTTACTCATTATTCAAAAAACAGAATACTGAAATAATTGAAAGGTATGGAGAGTGGTATGGATTGGATTACGCTATTGCTTATTTCTACAACGTCTACGGTAAAAATCAGATATCCAAGGGGAGGTTTGCAACTCTTATTGGGATTTTAGAAGAAAACGTTAAAGCAGGAAGACCCCATAAAATTAATGGACCAGGGATTCAAAGCAGAAACTTTACTCACGTTGATGATATAGTAACGGGTTTGATTCTTATAGGAGAAAAAGGTAAAGGGGAATACTGTCTTGGTAGCAATGAGGAATTTACTATTTTAGAAGTCGCTAAAATGTTTGGAGGGCCAATAGAAATGCATAATAAGCAAAAAGGTGATAGGAACTTTTCCTTGATTGATTTAACCAACATAGAAAAACTAGGGTGGAAAGCTAAAAAAAGACTAGAAGATTATGTAGAAAAATTTTTAAAAAACATAAAATGAACAAAGTATGAAAAAGCAATGTCCAATTATAAAAAGCACCCACAAATTTCTATGGTGGAAATGGGAGGCAGAGTATCAAGACCATGACTGGGCATATAAAAATGACTCAGAGAGGAAGTGTTTAAAGTGCGGACGAAGTCAAATGTTAATAGAAGAAAAAGACGGGTATAGATATGAAGATCATGCATTAACATGGGTTTATAAACTATAAGTTCTTTAAAATATTATTAGGGTGAATGGGGCGGTTAGGAGGAAAGAGGAGAACAGCCATTCTAGGTAACTAGTATCGGACCTTCCAAGGATAACTAACATAATTCTTTGGTTTACTGACCTCGCCCATTCACCCTAATAAACAGGAGGATTAAAAATGATAAATCTGGTAAATGTTAGAAGCACGTTTTTGACTGACGAAATGGTAATGCCCCCTCTTGGATTGTTGTATTTAAAAGCAGCACTAACAAGAAAAGGAATTGCCTCAAAGTTCATTGACCTTTCAAACGGTGACGAATTACCGACTAATGGACAGTTTTATATTTCAGCAACCACACCTCAAATAGAAGAGGCCAAGAAGTTGTCGAAAAAAGGCTATACAGTAATCGGTGGTCCGCACGCCTCAGTTGATCCGCACTCTCTTATTGATTACTTCGACTGTGTTGTTGTCGGAGAAGGAGAGGATGTAATTCCAAAAATTGCAATCCATAAACTGCGAGGGATAGTTTATGCTGATAGTATCAGAGAACTCGACAAGCTTCCATTTCCCGACAGGGACCCAGTGAGCGATTATAAGTATTTTATAAACGGTCAAAGGGCAACAACGATGGTCACTTCAAGGGGATGTACTGGAAAATGTTCTTTCTGCTGTAAAGCGGTAATGAACAAGGGAATCTTTTTCAGAAGTGCTGAAAATGTAGTTGAAGAACTGACTCTCATCAAAAATCATTATGGTTACGAAGCTGTGATGTTTTACGATGATAGTCTTGCGATGAAAAAGGGCAGGCTGATTGAAATCTGCAAAGGATTAAAGCAACTGAAAATGACATGGAGATGCTTTGCTCGCTCTGACCAGGTTGATTATGAATTGCTTGCTATGATGGCTGACTCTGGTTGTTACGAAATATTGTTTGGGATTGAGAGCGGAAGTAATCAAATCTTGAAGAATATCCGTAAACATGAAACTAGAGAGCAACACATTAATGCAGTTATTTTATCGAAAATTGCAGGGATAAGAGTTAAAGCTTTGATGATTGTAGGTTTGCCAGGAGAAACTCCTGAAACAATCCAGGAATCTAAGTCTT
>Ga0222671_1000302_pt1 | contig 17174 bp, 16 predicted proteins | sample AntAcemetagen797_FD_179849 | JGI IMG/M metagenome (GOLD analysis project Ga0222671, IMG submission 179849) | Saline water microbial communities from Ace Lake, Antarctica - #797 | ecosystem: Environmental > Aquatic > Non-marine Saline and Alkaline > Saline | place: Antarctica: Ace Lake... | reverse complement strand
CAGAACCGATATCAACATCGAAGTAAGCAACTGTTTTATTTTCAATGAGTTACGCACCATTAGGTTTATTTTTGTCGCGTTGAAATCAGGTTTGAAACCACCAATGCGGAGAGTCCCCCTCTCTCCGCATCCAAAGAGCAATGGCTCGTAACCTCTTTTAAATAAGTGGTTTGCGAACCATTGTTTTTTTGTGCCCCCCCACTTGTCCCGTTTTTGTCCCTGTTCAGAAACTCCTGATTTGTGGTCCCATACAGTAACAGGGCCAGTAAAAAGATCGCTCCGATAGAGCCTGCCAATAGTTTTGAAATGAATCTCAAACTATACATAGAAAAGTTCTCCTATTCGTCCTAAGAACTAAAACAGACAGGGAACTTGAAGCAGAACACCTGCCCCGATTCCCTGTCCTGAAAATCTACTCAGCCTCGAATCAGTCATCTGATTCGGTCGAAGGTAAAGTAAAGTCCACCTGCTGTATGAAGGCCTGAGAGTCTTCATCAGACAGGTGGTAGTAAACAGCCGCCATGGACCGGTCGGACTGATGCCCCATCCAGGTGTCGATCACACGCTGTGGGATGCCCTGGTTCACGCAGTGCGTTTCAAAAAAGTGCCGTAGCGAATGCAGGGTGTACCCCAAAGCATCCCGCCCTATGGGCAGCCCCACGCGTTCTGCCACTCCCAGGAATCGTTCATTCAGCTTCTTGGGATTGATCCAGTGGTCACCAGCGGGAAACTTATTGCTGGGTTCTGCTGTGAAGTACCAGGGACCTGGGGCTGCAGACCGTTTTTCCAGCAGCGTGCGGAGCTCAGGGTGAATGGGGATTTTCCGAGACTCTCCGGTTTTAGTCCGTTCAGCATCATCCCTGGAAACCACATGAATCCAGTTCTGTTTCAGATCCACGTCTTCTTTCCGCAGGGTCCTCAACTCACCACTCCGCATTCCGGTATAGGCCAGCGCTTCGTAGAGTATTTTCTGTCCTTCAGTACAATCCATTAGAATCTTCTGAACATCCTGCAAGGACGGTGAGGGGCGCAGCCGCGGTTTAGGTTTATTTAGTTTAACCTTCTCCAGAGGATTCTGTTTCAGTAATCCCCGGCTCACACACCAGTACAGAAAAGTTTTACAGATTGTCCCTTCGTGATACAGGGTTCTTACACTGACTTTCGAACTACGTTCTGCCCGGAACTGGTCAAAGAGTGATGCTGTGATCTGTCTGAGCAGACGCTTCTTTTTCTTTTCAGAAAATTCCATCAGTTTAGTTAAGACGCCCCGATAGCGGACCAGTGTTTTCCGTGCTCTGCCATCGGTAGTCAAACTTTCGGTGTATCGCTCGATCGCGTCTTCGATCCTGATCTCGGAATCCGACTTTTGATACGTTCCATCCAAAAGTTCGTTTCCCAGTTTCGTCGCACGATCGATGGCGATTTTCTTATTGCAGGTTTTCAGACTCTTCCTGCGGTGCTCTCCATCATAAAAAAACTCCGCAGTGTAGATTCCTTTTTTTCCACGCGGGAAGATTGTAATCTTGTTCCCGACTTTAATTTTACCATTATGAGACATTCTGTTCTCAATCCTCTCTATTATTAATTTGGAATTCAATTAGTTTGTCGCGCCAGAAGAAGAGGTGTTTACCGCGTTTGCGGCATGCTTCATCCAGCAGGCCTTTTGCTTTCCATTCGTAGATGGTGTTAGGCTTTCGATTGAAGTAAGCGGCAACTTCTTCCAGCTTAAGAATGAGGGGAAGGTTTTCTTCCTGCACGTTGAATACGGGTGGACTGACGGCTCTATTGAACGGCTTCTGTATGTGACCATCCATGTCATTTCTGACTCCTGAAAAATCAATTTGCTTTAAAGCAAGGCACGCTGCCTTACGAAGGATTTATCAATCTAGTCAGATATGAAAATGAGTTCGGGGGCGCATCTCATGATTATTGCTTTGTCTGCATAAATGAAATGCGAGGTATTGAGAGTCTTAACTCTCTTATCGAAATGTGCTGAAGAGTACAGGGCTGTACTCGAAGGTAGCCAGCTTTCCGCTATCCGACTTTATGAAAGGGAAAGCGGTCGAATTTTGAAGATCAATCAGTAGCGGCTTATCAGGACTCTGAAAGATTAGACATTGTCAGAAGAAGTGACTAGCGCTCTATATGACCTCTAAGTCCACCTGCATCGTATTTTATAAATCAGCTGCCATTCCAATGTATTGAATGCAGGAGTATAAGAAGTGTGTTTGCGAAACCACTTGAAGGATGCTTTTGGGATGGAATCAAAGCATTGTGGTTTTAACCGACCATAACCGGTGATCAATTGGTTGAGAAAACATCATGAATCTCCTCTCAAGAACTATGTGATTTCCAGTCCTTCCCATTGAATATCAAGTCGATCAGTTTATTACGTAGGAAGAATAATCGCTTCCCACGTTTAATAAACGTTTTATCCAGGTTGCCTTTGCTTACCCACTCGTAAATGGTCTTAGGACGCACACGAATTAATTGAGCAGCCTCTTCGACAGTTAGTACGATGGGGAAGCGTCTTCCATCCTGCCCTTCAAAAGCGTTCTGGATTTCACTTTTAGAAATGATCCCCTGCCTTGGTCGACTCATTATTGTTCTGATCCGGTTAAATATTCATTACAATCAACAGGCTGATAGCCCTTACGATTAAATAACTTTATTTAAGACAGAACGAGCATTCGGGGGCGCATCTCTGAATTTTCACGCAATCCATTGATTAAAAAACAGGTAGCTCTCAATGAAAGAAGCTACCTGCGACCAGGATATTCCAAAAGTACGTTTGAAGAGCGACAATATTTGCTGTTTACTTCAGGTCGCCAACTCTTTGCGGATCGAAAAAAAGGTTCTTCGATGGGTTTTACTTATCAATATCACTTTTAATGTAATCCTTTTAGGGATGATATTTCTCCGTTAACTAATTGCTTTTTCCATCTTCGAAGTCTTTTGACTCTATCAAACCCTACTCCCAATAGATTGGAGAGCACATGTAAGAGTTTGGTTGTCCCCCCTTTTGGTTTGGGTCGATCAGCATAACGAGCATTAATTGTCCGCTCCCAATGATCGATTTTCATAATACTACAATAGCTATCCCAGGAACCCTGATCATCAAAACCATGTTGATCAGCAATGCCTGTTGATTTGACGATCAGTGAATCCACAATGCCATCGGAATGATGTGCTGGAAAAAGCCAGGGGTGTTCCTTATCACTAGGTCCCATAGGGTCGGGTAAATCCCATGTAATCATGCGCATGAGACGCCAGTAATCACAAAACTGATCAAACTTGCGGGTAAACTGCTCTAATTCTTGAGAATATGCAGACGAGTCTGGAAATCGAGTTCCGACACTTTGAAAATATTCAACTGGAATTTTTCGAGATCGGATTAATGTTAACGAAGGCTGCTCAGTTGACGATAATTTTTGCCACATCGCTTTCAATTCATTACGTTCATCCAGGAAACCCGGTTTGCAGATCATCATTCCAGCAGTGGCAGTCCGTCGTTTCCAGATACTATTTTCATCAGACTTCTGCACTGCTTGATAGTTCCGATCTACTTTTTTGTCCAACCAGTCCTCAGGCATAAGATCGAGCAATTCCTTGGTAGTGAATCTGCTTTCCCATCTTAAAACCAAACTACTCTCAACGCGTTGCCTGTATTTGTCCACGGCAAAGAGTTCCTGTTGATCACAGATCTCTGAGAACTGTTTTTCTCGCTCATAATCTTCTTTAGTCAGTGGAAGCGTGGACGCCCAGTCATTGTTTTCAAACTCTGGCAAGGCGCAAACCACATCTGTTTCCAGGCATCTCTGCTTAAACCAATCAGGATTGGCGTCTAACAGCCTTCTGAGTTCCTGATCCCGGTGACTTCCCTTTTTCAGTAATCGTATGCCAGCCGATTGACTGGCCGTTTCTTTGCGTTTGTTGTTTATCATGGGTTTCCATTCTGTAAATAAGAGTTCGATTCCAACCGAACGGGAAAATTAATGATGTTCTATCTAGATTGGGGGCCATTTTAAAATCTGTCAAGACGTATTTTTTAAGTTCGCGCTGTGAACTAGCGCTTTCTGAAAATTACTTCTGATATCCTTTGAGCCAATTCTTTACCAACAGTTTTGCAAGTAACCGGACGATGACATCGCGGTCTCGCTGGGATTGCTTATGAACGGAATCATTTTTCTGGGATTTTTGAGGATTCGTTTTGAACTTTTTGCGCATACAACTACCTTTCTTTTTTTACTGGAGGATACGGAATATCAAGTGGATCGCGGATACTCTCGGAATCAGTCTGGTTGAACTGATGGGATGAGTTTGATTTAACCCAAGTCTCTGAATTAGCAACCAAGACGTCCCCTAGTCGATCAGAGTCATTAGCCACTACCCGACTGGCATTAAACAGAGGGGGAATCTTTACGCTGAGGTCAGTAAGGGGGCAACACGGCTCCTTTACTGATTATCTCTACTTCTCACTTTCAACTGTGACAGATTTGATTTAACCAATAGCTAATATCTGCCCTAATTATCTTGCCACATTTTTGAAGAGAATTTAGCTCTCACCAGTTTGTGAAGTAAGATTTTCAGATTCAGTTCAGCGAGGTTCTCTCCGAAACATCCGTATGAAACCGTGCATACACGGTTCTCAAAGCTAAGGATTCCAGCAAGTAGCTTGCCCCGTTTTTGTATGATATTTAGGTCATTGGCAGAAAGTGGCGATGAAAAACGTGATCCTGAAAGCTAAGCGCCCCCGTGCAAGACTATATTGACGTGTCTTCTCAATCGCTTTGTTATTATTTCTTTAGCTTGACACGTTTTTACCTATTATTTAGCTCAAAACGGTACTGGTGACTCTATCTAAACAAAGATCAGCCGATTTCTGATCGTAATAGTTATTCCAATCCCAATATAAGAGGGGTTTCAGCCTCACATGACACTTTCAGAGTAGACTTTTTACCACATTCAGCTACCGGGGTCCCTGATTCGGCTTGAAGTAAAGCAAATGCACTTTGTGCTTCAGTGTAGCGTTTTCGTTTCATAGATCTGGTCCTTTTTCTGAATACGAGATAACAAAATCTCTCGCATTCCACATGGATCAAGAAACGGGGGGAAGGTCAATTGTGAATGAAACAAAAAACAACTCGCCACAAATAAATGCGACGAACTATTATGAATCTTAGTCGGGGTGATTAAGACGGCTATTGAATTTATTCACAGCACCATTGCAGCCTCTTCACAGCAATTATCTGTTGATTTCAAAGGGCTTAGGTCAATTCATATTTAGTCCCAAGCATGAGACAGAAGCCAGTTCTGACCGGTCAGCATCAATAAAACTGGTTCACCATTTTGGTTCGCATCAGCCTCACTAACGCATTCTTGCCAAGGGACGGAGGTGCCGACCCAATCCATTCAGCATCACCGATTTCGACCGAACGTCCGACTGGGAGTTTCTCAAGTATTCGATTTTTCCACAATTTCAGCCGAATCGGATTGACAGTCGTCTCGTAAATTGCGACAATCGTCTCATGAAACCATCAAAAGAATACATGGGCGAGCTTGTTCGTATCGTAAATGGGGCACTTCGTCTCGATATCGATAAGGTTCGCAATTACACGTCTTTCCTGGCAAACAAGCTGGATAAAGCGGGCGACGGAGTATCCGCAAAGCGGCTCCGAAGGATGCTGGAGGAGAGCGAAAGCCAGCTTCGACCGGTTGAGACCGCGTTCTCGACTGCTCTGCCTGTGGACTCAGAGAGCAGATTTCCTCTCGTTGAGCGAGTTGAGCTGGGCGGTCTGTCAGAACCGAACGTGGTTTTGGAACAGGCTCAATGGGACATCGTTCAGGAATTCGTGAGCATTGCCAAGAGCTATGGTCAGGCAGAGGTGGCGGGACTAGTTGGTTCGTTAAGCCTTTTGCTCTATGGACCACCAGGGACAGGTAAGAGCAGGCTTGCGAGATACATCGCCAATGAGCTGGATCTCGAACTTTACGTGGCGAGACTCGACGGATTGATGTCTTCTTACGTTGGCAGTACATCAAAGAACATCCGGGCAATCTTTGATTTCGCAGCCAGCCGACCCTGTGTGCTTTTTCTTGATGAGTTTGACGCCATCGCCAAGGTTCGAGGAGACAGCCAGGAACTTGGTGAACTAAAGCGAGTGGTGAATAGTTTCATCCAGAACTTGGATACGGTCGGTTCCCAGTCGCTCGTAATAGCAGCAACCAACCATGACGAGTTGCTCGACGGAGCGGTTTGGCGAAGATTTGGCTATCGTCTGGCACTCGATTATCCGAGCACCAGCGCGAGGGACCAACTATGGAGTGAGTTCGGAGGTGAGCTCAATTTCAGCAAACGTGATCGGGAGCTATTGGTTGACCTTTCCGATGGTTTTACGGGATCAGACATCAGTGAAACCTGCCTACGATTGCGGCGGCGGGAGATAACATCGGGGGAGGTTCCACAACTGAAAGACGCATTCGACATTTTGAAGAACCTGAGCAAGGGCGAAGGTGAGGCGCGACGGTTCCTGGCTCAACTGAATGGCGCAAGCGTGCAGACGACTTCCGTGATGTTGCGTGATCGAAATAAGAACCTTTACAGTCACGCTGCAATCGCCGATTTGCACGGAGTAGCGAAAGCAACTGCTCATCGATGGTCGAAAGGTGAAGATTGATGGCCAAGAATAGTGGAGGGAACCAAGAACGGCTGCTCATCAAAGTGATCATGCCCAAGCAGGGCGCCGAACGAAGGGTACAAGGAGGCGGCTCCAAGGCAAAACCGTTTCGCGATGTGGATGCGAACTATCGAAAGCGCCTTTCCGGCGAGGTAGAGGCAATCCGAACTTCCGTCGCGCAACAGATTCACGGCACTGGTGCAGCTCCGGTTCGAGTGCGTTTGATCCCGAAAGCAATGGCAAAGAGTCATCGCCCAGACCAACTCTTCTCTGATGAAACATGTCCAATTGTTGGAGGTGGCAAGTTAGGTGAGCTTTTCGTAAAAGCCACTGATCATGGCCTGCGCAGCCTCTCAACGGTTATTGAAAGTGGACAATCAGACCGCGTTATTAAGGAGCTGTCGTGTGTCGAGGCCATTGAGCCTGTCACGCCGAAATATCGCAGACAAGGAATGCAACTCAACGACCTGCTTCGTATGAGTCCTCGAGCGGGAGAAGGCTTCCTGACTCGAGTGAAGTTATTCAATTTTGGCAGCGATGGCGATCAAGAAAGATTGGTGAAAGACTTCAAAGACGCATGTCAAAAGAGCGGGATTGAGATTAGCGGAACTCGTGGATACTCCACTGATAGCCACACATACGCTGTTCAATGTAGAGACACGAAGGAGCTTAAATCACTGTCGCAAATCGTTGGCGTGCGCTCAATCTCACCGATGCCTCTTATTCGCACGATTCGCCCTCAGATGGTTTCAACAAAACCACTTCCGGCGGTACCCATTTCGACTGACGTCACGGGGAGTTTTCCGGTCGTTGTCGTAGTAGACAGTGGCGTCGCCGATGAACTCGATAGTTTGGAAAGTTGGGTCGTTGGGCGTCAATCGGAAGTTGCTCCCGAGTATCGCAATACCGACCACGGGACATTTGTGGCTGGACTCATATGTTGGGGGCGGGAGCTGAATCCCACAATCGACGGCCTCGACGCTACCCCTTGCGGTGTTTTCGACCTTCAAGTGATTCCGAATAGTGATCCGTCGAAAGGCGACACGCTTCCCCTCTTTGAATCGGAATTCTTGTTCTCTCTGGAGGAAGCGCTGAGGCAACATGCAAACTCATACAAGGTTTGGAATCTATCGCTTGGGACAGACCAAGTGTGTTCTTTAGATGAGTTCTCCGCGCTAGCAGAGGAACTCGACAATCTTCAGGAACAATTCCAAGTCTCATTCGTAGTCGCCGCCGGAAATTTTACGACGCCTCCGCTACTGGACTTCCCAAGAAAAAAGCAGCAACTCGAAGTTGGACGCATTACCGCACCGGCAGACAGTGTGCTGGCTGTCACAGTTGGATCAGTTTCTCATGTGAACTACAAGAAAGACGGACCTGAGAAGCATCACCCCACGCCGTTTTCACGGCATGGGGCCGGCCCCAATCACGTCATTAAGCCTGATATGGTTCACTACGGAGGAACGTGCTCGACCGATTTCGCGCATCAGGCGGGGATTCGATCCGTGAATGCCACCGGTACCGCTGAAAACCTCGGCACCAGTTTCGCCACACCGCTAGTCTCTCGTACGCTTGCTCAGATTTATCACCACGTCACACCTACTCCATCTCCGGTACTCGCACGGGCGCTTTTGACTCATCATGCGCGCGACCCGCGAACAAGACTTCGAGTTCCCGATGGCGACGAAAACTACTTCGGGTTTGGATTGCCGGCGACAGTACCGTATTGCCTCGAATGCACACCTCACACGTCGACACTCGTTTTCGATGACGTTTTGCGTCCGGGTTACTTTTTGGAATGGGACGACTTCCCCTATCCACCTTCACTTTGTCGTGATGGCCGATTCTTCGGCGAAATCTGGATGACAGTTGCTTTCGCTCCAAGTCGTGGTTCCCGATGGGGGACGGAGTATTGCGAGACCCACATCGAAGCGCATTTCGGTGTTTATCATCGGCCGCGATCCCGGGAAACCGGAGAGCTAAAGCCCAGGCCGGTATTCAGAGGACTGGTGCCGCCGGAACACAAAAACAAGGGCCAACTTCACGAGTCGTATCAGGTGGAGAAACTTCGTAAGTGGGCACCGGTTCGAACCTATCACGGTGATCTGGGCGAGAACGGTGAGCGCGGTGAGCGTTGGCGTTTGAAGCTGCAATTATTGTCACGCCATGGCGCTGAGTTGAGCGAAAAACCTCAGCCATTTTCGTTGATCGTGACGATCGCTGACCCGGAACAGAAAGTCATGGTTTATGACGAGATGGCCCGCCTCATCAGAAACCGGTTCCAATCACAGAATTTGACTGTGAGAGCTAGCGCGCGCGTGAGGGCAAAGCAATGATCGACAATCCCTTAATGCTTCAGGTAACGCCGAATGTGCCGCCGCTATTGATGACGAAACCAGATGGAAGCATCTATACACGGCCACGTGAGGTGGAGTATTCGCTAATGAAATTGTACGGCATTCCAAGAGACTTGGTTGCTGAACGGTCAGAAGTTGTGGATCAAAGCCATCCTGATTTCGTTCTGTCCGAATGTGTCTTGCATTTTGTTCGGCAAAAACGTAGTGAGCGTTTTCCGGAAGCCTTTGGCAAGCTGTTTACTAGTCTCCGGCAACGGTTATTGCGCGGATTGTGGGTTCCTTTGGATCGCTTGCCCGGAGAGTCTGAAGAATCCAAGGTCGGTTTTCACAATGATGTTTGCGATTTCGCAATGGATCACTTTTTGTCCATGATGTGCTCGGACCAAAAGGGGTATGACAAACGGCTCGATCATTTTGAGGTGAGATTCAATCAGGCACTTCGGTTTGATCGTATCGATGCAACTAAGAAGGCCTTGCGACGGCCAAGATTACAGGGAATGCCCGAAGAGCCATCGGCATCTGTGGCCTCAGAGTTCGGTTCAGATTTTGTCTCGATATTTCAGGCTAAAACGCCAAGTGGCGAGGAAATAGCTTGCCGGAATGAGGTCGTTGCCGCGATTAACTCTTTGCCGGACGACGAAAAGCGGGTTATGCGACTTGTTGTCATGGGATACTCAAATGTTGAGATTGCAGAGATTGTCGATTGTGCGGACAAGACGGTGTACAACCGGAGGAAGCGGGCTGAGGCGAAAATTGCCGAGTGCTTCGACGTGGAGGACAGAATATGAGCAACGAAACGAGTCGAGCAAACGCCCTGTATGCATTTGCGATTGAGCTGCAACATGACCAACGGACTCTTGATCACTATATCAAGCTATATCCGGAGTTGAAGAGTGACCTTTTGGATCTCGCTTGGGAGTTGCAAATCAGCAAGGATGATATCGAATCGGCACCTGAAACCATCGAAGACCCCAGACGCCAAGCGGCGTGGAGTCAATTCACGGCGGCAGCGCCGAACCAGAGTGCATTGTCCAGCCCATTTGCGAAGTTCAGAGGTCAGGAATTCGTCACTTTCGCAAACTCGTTGCGACTTCCTCGATCGATAGTCGTTGCTCTTCGAGACCGCTTGGTGGAGCCAGCATCGATTCCCGCTTCACTTGTCGAAGCGATCTCTGATCTGTCAGACGCAACCAATGAGGCGGTGCAACTGTACTTTGCTCAGTCGCCGACAAGTCTCGCGACGATGGAATTCAAAGCGAATAAGAAGCCGGTCGAGATTGAACGCACAACGTTTGAGAAACTCGTCGAAAGCACAGAGTTAACGGAAGACCAACGGGACGCAGTGATGGAGTACGTTGGTGATGGTCAATCGGATTGAAGTCAGTCGACAGACTGCAGGCCGTCTTCATCAGGAAGCATTGCAACGTGGCTGCGACCCCACCGAGCCGTATTTGTTTGCTTGCAAAGAGGCAGAACGCAGAGAACTTGCGATCGAGCGAGTACCGGTTGACGACGTACGACTTCACGGCGGTCGGGCTCTGTACGATCCTGATGCGTTGCTCATTCTACATGAAAACGATGGTGATGATTTCACGCAGGCGTTTCTTGTGGCCCACGAATTGGGTCACATCATAAGTGGAGGTCAGGGAGAGAGTTTGTGGGTCGAAGAAGTCGACCCTTTGCGATCAGGAGAATCATCGAGTGTCGGAGTTGACCGCGTTGTTGACTATAGCCACCGTGAGCGACGCGAAATCCAGATGGATCTGTTCGCTCGCGAGTTTCTCCTGCCAAGAAACTGGGTGCGACAACTGCACCTTGAGGATGAACTCAGTGCATCGGAAATCGCAAAGCAGTGCAAAGCGCCGTTCCCCGTGGTGGCTCAACAGTTGCTCGACGCTCTCTTGCTGCCAGAAGTCGAAATTCCGGGGGAGATACAGCAGCCAACCAACCGTGAACCGAATGCAAAGCAGCGTGCGGCGATTCAGCATCGCGGAGTTGCATATCTGCTTGAAGCCGGCCCAGGAACTGGCAAGACCCAGACTCTGGTAAATCGAGTTGACGCGCTGGTTCAAGAGGGAGTCGATCCTGAGGCACTGCTGGTTTTAACGTTCTCAAACAAAGCTGCCAACGAGCTATCGGAGAGAATTGCTGCGACCAATCCCGTTGCTGCGACCGCAATTTGGGCAGGCACTTTTCACGCCTTCGGTTTAGATTTGGTTCGACGATTCCACGATTTGCTTGGCTTGCCAAGCGATCCTCGTTTGCTCGATCGTTCTGCGGCGATTGCCCTGCTTGAACAGGTCTACCCGAGCTTTCAGCTGACACATCTCAAAGACCTTGTCATGCCGTCCAAGCCGTTGACAAAGATTTTGGATGCGATCTCGCGATCGAATGATGAAGTTGTGGACGCAGATGAGTACACGCGGCTCAGTCAGATTATGTTGGACGCAGCGACCGAAGATGATTCGATTACACGTGCCGAAAAGTGTGTCGAAGTCGCTCAGGTCTATAGACGATACGAAGAGTTAAAGCTTGAGGGAGGCTTCATCGATTTCGGTGACCTTGTGTCGATGCCCGTTCGGCTTTGCGAATCGCATGAAAAAGTTGCAGCACATTTGTCTGCGATGTACGAGCACATCCTTGTTGATGAGTTTCAGGATGTGAACCGCGCAAGCGTGCGGTTGCTGAAAACTCTGGCTGGTAATGGAGAGAACCTCTGGGCTGTTGGAGACGCCAAGCAATCGATTTACCGATTCCGCGGAGCGTCATCGTTCAACATGTCGAGATTCTTGGCTGAGGACTTTCCGGGATCTGAAACTGGGCATCTTGATGTAAACTACCGCAGCGTACCAGAGATAACTGGTGCGTTCAGCCGCTTCGCCTCCACGATGCGTGCGGCGGCAACATCACACATCGATGTGTCGCCTGAGCGGGACTCTTCTGACCATCCACCAGAGCATCATATCGTTGAGTCCACCGAACAAGAAGTTGAGGCATTGGCGGACGCCATCGATGAGATGTGTCAGGCCGGATACGAGTTGCGAGAACAGGCCATTCTCTGCACTGGGCAGGATCGGTTGTCACGAATGGGCAAAGCGCTGGAACGAATGGGCATTCCAGTCCTGCATTTGGGGAATCTGTTCGAGCGAGATGAGATCCGCGATTTGCTGTGTCTTTGCTCCCTGATTGTGGATTCAAGAGCGATGGGGTTGCTACGAGCCGGGTCAATGGCTGGATGCGAGACCAGTCTTGCAGATATTTCCACCATTCTGGACCACCTTCGCGAGAGCGGATTGGAACCACTGGAATGGGCTGACAGTCTTGATGAAGTGGCGGCCTTGTCTGATATGGGAAAGGAGTCACTGGCTCGAATTGGCAAACTGATCGAGGGTTTTCAACGCTCGGCTGAACCTTGGAAAGTACTGACGACGGTGTTACTTGATCGAAGTCGTATTGCGGCCGAGATCCACGAAGAGGGCACCGTCAAGAGCAAGGCAAACGGCATTGCGATTTGGCAATTTCTCAATTTTATTCACACTCAACCACGCGGGCGCGGACTGCCGATTACCCGTTTGCTGGATCGCATCCGCCAAATGGTATTGCACTCCGACGAACGGGGCCTAAGAAACCTTCCCGTTTCCGCCGAGGGCATCAACGCCGTTCGATTGATGACAATGCATGCGAGCAAAGGGTTGGAATTCCCTGTTGTGCATTTGCCGGGGCTAACTGGGTCGAGTATTCCACGGTCAGCCAACGCATCAATGGCGAAAGGGGTTGCTCCGCCGGATGGAATGATCGATGGAGCAAGCGGCAGCGGACATGATGCAGTACGAGATGGGCTGGAGGAAGAACAGGAGTGTTTGTTTTTCGTCGCGCTGTCCCGAGCGAAAGACCGACTTTTCTTGTATCGACAGACAAAAACCGCCAATGGTCGTTCCAATCCAGCTTCCAAATTCATTGCCAGCCTTGGCAACACGATTCAATCCCAACAAGTTGTTCCAAATCATGTCTACGTTGCAGAACCGGGCGATGGCCCGGTGCCGGTGTCCCTCAATGAGCCGTTTACATTTACGGACCGTCAGTTAGCACTTTATGAACGTTGCCCTCGGCGATTCTTATACACGCATGTACTCAAGGCAGGCGGGCGTCGGACTGAATCTTCATTTACGAAGCTGCACCTAGCTGTGCAGGAAGTCGTCAATGACCTCTTATCGCGTCTCGACGATTTGCCGGACGGTAGCGAACTCGATGCGCTGCTGCAATCCGCATTAGAATCGCATGGCTTCGGCGAAGATGACGATGAGTACGAACAGGTTGCACAGGAATTGATTGCCTACTTTGTTGCATCCAAAACTGGCCTTAGTGCCAGCGCGCCGGACGAGGCCACGTTGCCATTTCCAGGCGGAAATATCTCGGTTACACCGGATCAGCTTCTCAGGACCGAAGCCGGGCACACATTGCTGCGACGAGTGAAAACCGGTCACAAATTGAGCACTGAAGACAATTCGTTGGAAGTCGCGGTGCTGGAAATCGCTGCCCAATCCTATTCGACAAGCACCACGGCTCAAGTGGTCTACCTGAGCGATCAGAAAGTGACCGACGTCGAGCTTACAGACAGAAAACGAACCAATCGTACAAAGAAGCTCGCCAGCGTCGGCAATGCGATTCGCTCGGGTGAATATCCAGTCTCGCCAAGTGTGACCTGTCCGCAGTGTCCGGCGTATTTTGTCTGCGGCCCCTTGCCGATTGGTGAAATTAGAAAAAAAATTTCCAACTGAGTTACCGGTTTGGGGAAGCTGTCGCGATTAGTCCTTCAGAAGCAGGGCAGTGTGCTCTGCGTAACGAGACTTTGAGGACAAAATAAAATGACAGACCCAAACAACGACAATCTGGAAGGTACTGAAGACCTTCAACGTTCCATTCGTGAGGGACGTTCCCTAGATCACGCTAAAGCTTTTGCCGTGCTAGTCGGCGACGAGCGACTGCAATTCAAGAAGATCAGAATCAACGATCCCGTGCCTTTGGGGCGTCAGATTCTGGAAGCAGCCGGACTGGATTCCGACGGAGATGCGAGCCTGTTTGCCATTCTCGGCAACGGCGATTTCGAAGATGTTCGCTTGGACGAAAAGTTCGACCTACGAAAACGCGGAGCGGAACGATTTATCGCCTTTTGCTCGGATCGTGACTTCAGACTTGAGCTGAACGACGATCAGCTTCAGTGGGGAAAGCCACTCATTAGTGGCGGTGTGCTGCGTCGTCTGTCGCAGGCCAAGGATGACGAAGCGGTATTTCTCGAAGTTCACGGCGGACAGGACAAGCTGATCGAACACGAACAGTTGGTCGACCTGAACCAGCCTGGAGTCGAGCGATTCTTCACGGCTCCGAAGCCTGATCCCATTGTTGAGATCATCGTCAATTCGCGCCCCAAAGTGGTGCCTTCTGACAAGGTGACATTTGAGCAGGTGGTCGTCCTTGCATTTCCGGGACACCACCAACCAAACGTTGTATTTTCTATGACCTACCGATGCGCGGCGTCGGAACCTTTTGCTGGCGAACTGGGGGCCGGCGGTTGTGTACTCGTAAAATCAGGAACCATCTTCAATGTCACAAGAACTGTTCAATCTTAGTCCCGACCTCAAACGGCTTCGAGACGAAGGCTACTACGTCGAGAGAGTAGGGGGATTCTTGGTCATGCGAGAAGTACCCTACGTCGACTCGCAAAAGCGCATCCAAATGGGCGCGTTGATAAGCAGCCTTTGCCTCGCGGGTGAGGTGACTCAGAAACCAGACAACCATCAACTGCATTTCGCCGGTGATATGCCTTGTCACGCTGATGGCTCAACGATCAGTCTTGGTCGGCGAGCTGGTAACACGGTCGTGGCCGATCTGACGGCGACGCATACGTTTTCGAGCAGACCGGATGAAGGGTATACGGACTATTTCCACAAGATGACGACGTACGCCACGATTGTTTCTGGTCCTGCGGCGACTATCGATCCAAAAGTCACGCCAAAGGTGTTTCGCACGCCGGAGCCCGAAGAGGAATCCGTGTTTCAATACACCGAAACGGCGTCAGATAGAGTTGGTATTGGTGCGCTGACAAAGCTGCTAGAAGGTGAGCGAATCGCCATCATCGGTCTTGGCGGAACGGGTGGATACGTGCTGGACGCCGTTGCCAAGACGCCAGTTCAGGAGATCAGACTTTTCGACAACGACATCTTCCTCCAGCACAATGCCTTCCGGGCTCCAGGAGCTGCGTCGATAGATGAAATTCGTGAAGTGATTTCCAAGGTGGAGTACTTCCATCGCATCTATTCAAAGATGCACAACGGAATTGTTGCCCACAAGTGCATGATGGGTGCCGATACGGTCCATCTGCTTGATGGAGTGACCTTCGCATTTCTGTGTATGGATGCCGGTGAAGCTAAGCGGCTTGTAGTCGAAAAATTGGAGGCAATTGGCGCGTCCTTCGTCGATGTCGGTATGGGCCTTGAGCTAGAGGACGAGTCGCTTGGCGGAATACTTCGTGTCACAGCAAGCACGCCAGACAAACGCGATCACGTCCACGGTGGACGTATTTCGTTTGCTGGCGGTGGCGAGGAAGACATTTACGCATCGAACATTCAGGTCGCGGACCTGAATGCGTTGAATGCTATGTTTGCGGTGATCAAGTGGAAGAAAATCCGAGGCTTCTATCGCGACTTGGAGCGAGAACACCACTGCACTTACACAACTGACGGCAACATGCTGCTCAATGGAGACCAAAAGTGATGCGTTACCGAACCCTTGAGCACCATCTCGTGAAACATTTTCCGGAGCCGCTTGAACAAGGCATCCTGTACGTGTCGATGGAGTATGCAAGCGTAGCCCACTCATGCTGCTGCGGATGCGGTGAGGAGGTCATTACACCACTCAGCCCGACTGATTGGAAAATGACCTTTGATGGAGAAACCATTTCACTGTGGCCATCGATAGGTAGCTGGACGCTGGCATGTCGCTCCCACTATGTGATCGACAAGAGCCGGGTTCGTGTAGCCGAGAGTTGGAGTGACGCCCAGATTGAGGCTGAACGAAAGCGAGACCGCCGGGCGAAAACGAGGCACTATGAGAACAGTGAAAGCATCCCAAAACTGAGCCAGAATTTACAGCCGAGTGAAGAATCGACTAAGGCAGGATGGCTTACTCGCATACGTCGAACACTATTTGGTTGAAGCAGCTTTTCCAGCGATAGGAGTTCATCGGCGAGCAATCGAATCGAGCTGGTGGTCCCATAACGGCGTGTGAACCAGCGGCTCGACCATAACTGGACTTCTTTTCAAGAGCACTTTGATCTCAGGCAGCATCACTGCTCTGGCCGACCGGTGTGGTCAAAAAATCGTTCGTTTTTGTGGACAGCAAGAAAATCAGTATCTCATCACTTTAATCTACACGTGCTGAGTACGATCTTGCTGTAAGCGAAATCAAAATACTTTTATTCGTCAGTAGCGATGAAAACCGTACTCAATTAGAACGTTGAAGTTCCCCAGAAATAGTGAATCGTTAAATCAGAGGAAGCCTGACTACTAATAATTAATGGGCTCGAATCGTAAGAATATAGCATTTTCAAAACTTGTCCCGCCGATTAACAATGATCTAAGCAAATGATATATAAGGACTTGCTGTATCATTATCCAATTAAGGTATAGTGACTGTCTTCTTCAGAGAGCGCGCTTTATACCTTGATGAGAAAATCTCCGCACTTCAACCAAATATTTACAGACAAAAACAGGCTTACCTGTCGAGATAGAATCACCATTCCCGCGCCAAAGTGGGTCCGCTTTACACGCCAATCTCCATGTCATCCTGAAAAAACAATTCGGAATCGTCCAGATACGTTTGACAAACCGTCTCAACCTGTTGTTGAAACAGTACGAATCTTTCTCAGTCGTGCTACACCAATACTGGCTGCGGTGGCGCTACGTTTTCTGACCGGTGTTTACAGCCTGTGCCGCGCTTTCGTAGGTTTGGATGGCAAAGAACACGAGGGGCGGCACTATTAGGCGTGTTACAGCCAGAGAATCAAGTTCGAATTAACTGAAAGTATCTGCTTTCATAGACCAACTATAAATCTAGGAATTGAAGATTTACACCAGACAGCTCA
>Ga0222671_1000287_pt1 | contig 17914 bp, 28 predicted proteins | sample AntAcemetagen797_FD_179849 | JGI IMG/M metagenome (GOLD analysis project Ga0222671, IMG submission 179849) | Saline water microbial communities from Ace Lake, Antarctica - #797 | ecosystem: Environmental > Aquatic > Non-marine Saline and Alkaline > Saline | place: Antarctica: Ace Lake... | reverse complement strand
TGTTATTTTGTTTTTTTACTTTTCGACAACGTAGAATCCAAGGCTATATCTTACCGACGCTCAGTAAGGCTTTAAAATCAACCCTAAAATTTCTGACGTTTCGGTCTTTCTTTTTCGTTCTATACCATAACTCCATCACTATGTCAACCCACTATATATAGTGTTTTTAACGCTTGAGAATGAAGGAAATTAAGAAATGGCTTAGTTAAGCCCTTATTTAGCTATAATGATGTCGCACAATATACATTTTGCGACGTGTTTATTCATAAAGGGGTGGGGGGTTTAATTTTCGTGTGCTTGCATTCAAATAATTATATTTTGAAAAACATCAATGTGCTACAAAAAAATAATATAATATTGACAACTTTTCTCTCTTGTGCTACATTTAGTTCAGATGGAGAAGAACCTTGTAAATTAAACAATAAATAGCTTGCGGAGAAAAATCTCCTGAGTTCGTAAGACGAGATAATCCTTCAAGGATATGGGTTGCAATAGTTAGCCGAAACCACGCCAAATGGTAAATGGAAAAAAAGGGACAGCTCTAGCCTGGAAACTAGGGAAATAGAGGAATCTAAGGAATATTTGCAGATAACAGCCCGCTTTTAGATGAAAAGCTCATCGAAGAGTTCTGTAAGATTTAAATTCTTACCTAGCTATTTATTATTTAGTTTATAATTGTCTCCACCCCGTTGCAGAAGTTAAACAAACCCACTGATAGAAACAAAACAAATTTCCATATTTACTCAGATAACCACTAAAAACTACCTAAAAATAGAAATTAGGTCCGAAAAACCTCCTCTTAACTTATCTCAAAATCCCAAAATCCCTTACCTAAGCCATTCCAACCAACCAAAAAAAGTGTTTTCCCCTATATTTGGACACTAACAAATAAAAAGTAATATGATTGTATTAGGAGATTGTTTAGAAAAACTAAAAGAGCTAGAGGATAATAGCATTGACTCAATCGTAACGGACCCCCCTTACGGAATTTCCTTTATGGGTAAGAAATGGGACTATGATGTGCCGCAAGTAGAAGTCTGGCAAGAATGCCTCCGAGTTTTAAAACCAGGAGGACACGCTCTCGTAGCTTGTGGAACTAGAACTCAACATAGAATGGCAGTCAACCTTGAAGACGCTGGATTTGAAATAAGAGATATTGTTGCTTGGATTTATGGCTCAGGCTTCCCTAAATCTCATAACATAGGAAAGGCAGTTGATAAATTACAGGGGAATGAGAGAGAAGTATTGGGAACACGACAAGTTCCAGACCAAAGAAGTGGAGGAATATCAAGCGAAAGAACTGCTGAAAAAGGTGGAGTTCCAACAAGAGAAACAACTGATACCAAAGGCTCATCACCCCACGAAGGTTGGGGAACAGCACTAAAACCTGCTATGGAATTATGGACTCTCTGCCGAAAACCTTTAGAAGAAAAAACAATAGCCTCTAATGTATTAAAATATGGAACAGGTGGAATAAATATAGATGGGTGTAGGGTTGGAACAGATGAAAATTTAGGAAGACCACAAGCTAAAAATAGTGAAACTAATCCATTCAGTAAAGGTTTGAAATCAAATGGGTATAATGACAATTCTAATGGTGGCAGATTTCCTGCAAATTTAATCCACGATGGCTCTGATGAAGTAGTAGAGGGGTTTCCTGCTAGTAAAGGAGATAAAAGAAAGACATTTAACGATAGCAACGGCTCTGAGATGTTTGGTGGAGGGATTTCAACACAAGAGAACAGGCACAACGACTCTGGATCTGCCTCACGCTTCTTTAAACAATGTTCATTTGAATTAGGAGAGGGTAATAGATTCAAATACCAGAGCAAGGCTTCAAAGAGCGAAAGGAATAAAGGGCTAGAGGGGTTTGATGAGGTAAAGGTTTCAGATGGTAGGGAAAAAGAAGCAGACAATGCTTTTCAAAGAGGAAAGACGATGAGAGTTAATTCACATCCAACAGTAAAACCAATCAAACTTATGCAATACCTCTGCCGACTAATAACTCCCAAAGGCGGAACTATCCTAGACCCTTATATGGGTTCAGGCTCAACAGGAATAGGAGCTAAGCTAGAAGGCTTTAAGTTTATCGGAATTGAGAGAGAAGAAGACTACTGCAAGATAGCGGAGGCAAGAATAAACTCTAGACAACCTAAAACAAAAATGTTATAATGTATAGGAAGCTTAAGTTACGGGAAGGAATATATAAATATTGGTTCTAAGGGGGGTGTCAAGTTAAGTAAAGAAATATGAAAAAAGTAGAGTCAAAAGAAGCTTATGGTTATGCTTATTTAATAGGCATTCACACTCCAGATGCCGTTACTGGTAAAATAATGGAAATAATAGAGGCTATAGGTTTGCCTGAAAAGCAAGATGAAGCTGTTAAAAACCTAATTAAACAAGTTGTCTATGATAAAATCATCAACAAAGCAGTTTATATATCGGACTGTTTAAACGGTAGTATTAGAAAGGCACTTAAAAAACAAGGTAATGAAAACTTTATTAGTGCAGTTAAATTAGACGAAATAAAATAATCAATCATTGACACCACCCTTTAGTTTAGCAATTTCACTCTTGACAGTTATTAAAAAAAAGACTATAATAGAGTAGTACATTAAAATTTAATAGCTTCGCAAGGTTAGAACATTCTTTTTGTTTTCCCTCTTTTTGCGAAGATAGGAGGGAAGACAAAACGAGTGTTTTTTTTATTATATTAGATTTATGAAAATGCGAGTTTGGGATAAAGAAGCAGAGATTTGGATAGACCATGCGGATTTCACTATGTATTTAGATGGTTCTTTTTGTGTTGATAAGCCTTGGGGGTGTTATGAGGCTAATGATGATAAGAAATTTATTGTAGAATATTCGACTGGATTCAAAGATGACAATGGAATAGAAATTTACTACGGAGATTTATTAAAACTTACTAGCTATAAAATAAATAAAGACATAAGATTAGTGGATGAGGAACTTATAGCTGATTTAATACATTATGGTTGGGATTGCAAAGGAGAAGTTATTATTGGTAATATCCACGAAAATAAAAAGCTTATATGATAAAATTTAGTTATATAAAAACTGAAAAAGCATCTATTTTTCAATTAATATATTATCATTTAGTAGTTATCCCTAGAAGATTACGTATATATAATGAAATGATGCGAGAAGATGAGAGAGATGATGATAGATATTTTATTTATCAGATTAATGTTTTAACAAAACAGCGGAAGAAAATTAAAAAAGAAATAATTAAACGAATAACATGAAATACTTATTTATATTTTTAATAGGAATCTGGGCCATTACTTTTTCATCTATGTTTATGTTTTATGATGAAACAGTTTTAGAATTATCTTCTACTCAAAACAGGGTCAACGGATTCGGTCTCTTTCTCGAAACCAAGAAAGAGCGAGGGGATAATCTTAAATGGAACGAGTGCTTACAGAGGGTGGCTACAGAACGCTCTGAAGATATGGTGAACCGAGATTATTTCTCTCATAAAGATCCAGAGACAGGGGATATAGAAACTTGGGACAAAATAGTAGCTTCCTGCGGTCAATACACTGTAGTTGGTGAAAACCTCGTTAAGAACTATGATAACTATGTAGAAGCCCACTCAGCGTTGATGGGGAGCAAATTACATAGAGATAACATCTTGAATGAGAACTATACTGTGATGGGGGTAGGATGTTATGAAAATATTTGTACGGAATTATTCGGTAACTTTTAAAATTATGGTGTTAACGATAGAAGAGTTAAATGCGTTAGAGAAGGAGGCTAGTTATCCTACTATTCAGGATCAGGTGAAACAACTGGAGAAAGAGATTAGTGAGATAGAGGAAAAGCTGTATAAGTTAAAAATTAAATTAATAAATTTATGACCAAGATTAAAGCAAATGTTGAGTTAAAAGATATGGATCAAGCAATGGCGAAAGAAGTTTTGATTAGTTCTATTGAGCAAAATGAGAAACAGCTGTGTGTTTATTTGATTCAGAAAGAAGTAGAAGGCGAAACAGAAGAGAACGTTGCTCAAATAAATGGTATTAATGCTTATATTAAAGGATTGAACAAACTTTTAATCACTAAATTCGGTTAGTATGTTATTTTTAGGTGTAATTTTTGTAGTAGCTGTGTCATTTATAATAACTATTTTAAGTTTTTCAATGGCCTTAATTTCTTGTTTTTTTCTTGATTCTGAAAATTTTGCTGGATGGTGGATAATTAATTGGATAATTTTATTTATTATGTTTATGGTTATTATATGATTTTATCCGAATATTACAGTCATTATTTTAATAACGGTGGAATTTGTCCGATATGCAAGCATATTTTAACTCTACATTATGGTTGTACTAATATTGAGTGTAAAGATTGTGAGGAACATATGAAAAAAGACAAGATTTTTTGTAAGAGAATGGGGGGATATAGCAGAAAGATGAAAAGAGAAAAAATGCGATACCATTATTTATTAATGAGAATCAATGAAAGAAAAAAACTTGACAAACGCCAAGAAAAAAAATACGCTGAGATTAAACATTCGAGACTTCAGAAACAACTTCAGCAAACATAGACATTTAATTGAGGATGGTATGACAATCATCGTTTGTTTCAGGAAAACCCCGATAATTGCTGTGATGTCCTTTGAAAAATATGATTTTTTGGAGAATAAAAAAAAAGCTTCCGTTATTGGTAAGAACGATGAGGATTCAGTCGTTGTGCGTTGATGCCACCACTGATTTGTCGTATACTGGGAGTAAATTAAATAATATCAGTACTGTTAAGGCTATGATATTTAGAGTTTGCGGAGCTTGCTTTTTACAGCATATTGCTATTTGTTATAAGAATAAAATTGTTATTTATGACATAATAGAGAGCCAGATAGACAAATTTTTCAAAAATGACAATATTTCAGAAGAGATACCTTTTTATCGGAATGTTACGATGGATATGTTGGAAGGTAAGGATACTTGGCCTACTAGGATAGCAGTAGAAACTACAGATATAGAAGTTATACGGGAATTAATAGCTAGAGGGAAAAAGTTATCTTGGTTTTCTTCAGACTTAGAGTTCGGCGGTAATTTCCCTGGATTATTCGATTTTGAACATTTATTTTTAAATCATTTTGCAGGAGAGGGTATTATGTTACCAGACGGGGTTAAGCGGAAGATACGGACTAGAAGATACAAGAAAAACTTTACTTATCCGTTTGATGCTGAGAAACATATTTTTTTTAGCATGAAGTATTACAGATTTGATTTATTGGGAGGTCTTTGGAGACAAATAGGATTTTATCCTAAAAAGTTTCTTTGTTACGTAGATAGGTACTACATGATTAAGCAAAGGATGAGATTAAGGGAAGAAGGAAAGACTAATTATTATGTTACCCATAAAACAGATTTGCTCTTCAATAATCAAGGAATGCAGATATCCATTCTGAATATTTTATCAATAACCTATATGGTATGGAAAAAATCAAATTGTGTGACGATTGTAAAAAAAAGAACTGTGAAAAAAGAATCAAAGGTGGAATATGTTCCATCAAAGCAGAAACCAGTGAGCTTTGCAAAAGTCTGAACACAAGAGATCCTATGCTTATTGCGAATGAGATGTCTAAGATAGTTGACTCAGAAAAGAGTCGTTATGATAGAGCAGTCAAGAGCGAGAATGTCGGAGGAGAAGAAGAATCTGCGATAGTAGATGCACATGGAGAGGTGAAGATTATTACTAAAACTAAACAGCTGGATAGCAAAATTAGCACACTAGCATTAAATATAGTTAAGAGTAGTAAGATTATTCACGAAATAGTTAATCCTCAGAAGAATCCTTTATTTCAGCAGAATAATCAATATAATGTTGTGTTAAGTTCAGCTGATGAGATTAACGCATTGCCTAAAGAAGAGAGAGCTAAAGCCATAAAGTTTATAGATAATAAACTAGACAATGAAAGAAAGAACGATTGATTATTTGAAAACTGCCGACAAAGCACAGCTAGCGGAAGTTAAGTGGCTATTAGAGAACCCTGAATACGAAGAAAGACCAGTTGACATCGAAACTTTTGTAACACACAAATATTATTTAGGATTGGAGTTTATGACCAGAGGGAAGCGTGGATTTGGTTGTAGACCGAGGGTCCTCGGAAGACTAGTTGATATATTTGACCCAGAAAAGAAATATGAAGAATTTGTCCTTAATTGTGGAATTGGTTGGGGAAAAGATTTCACATCATCGATTGTACTTTGTTATCAGTTATATAGGTTAATGGTTTTGAAAAATCCTCAAAGTTTTTTCGGTCTAGCTCCTGGAACATCAATTCACTTGATGCTTATGAGTATTAATGAATCTCATGCTAGAGATGTGCTCTTCGGTGAAGTAAAAGCTCGAATGGGTAATTCAGAGTGGTTTAAGCGTAAGTGCAAGTTTAATCCTCGGATAACTACGGAGATGCAGTTCGCCAAGAATCTTTATTTGATTCCTGGAAACTCAAAAGATACGACATTTGTTGGATATAATATTTTTACAGCTATCATTGATGAGGGAGATGATTATACTGTCACCAAAACAAGAAACGATGCGATTGAGGGCTACAACGCAATCAAAGATCGTATTGTCTCTCGTTTCAGGGACAGAGGGCTTCTAGGGATTATTGGTTCTCCGAAAACAATAGAAGGGTTTATGATGAATATGTATCGTAATTCAGAGGGGACACCAAACCGATACAGAGTTCATGTACCGACTTGGGATAGTTTATTAGACACTGGTATTTTATCAGGAGAAAGTTTCAAATATAAAGAACTAGAAGTACCCGTAGAATATCAAGCTAGATTTAAAGCTGACCCAGAAAGAGCCTACAGAGACCTTGGTGCTAGACCTAGTTTAGCCAAACAACCGTTCATAACTTTAGATGAAAGAGTTGACGAGATGTTTACAAACAAGGAATTATTGTTTACAAAGAAGGAAGACAAGGTTGGTTCTTTCGCTAGATTCACTAAAAATATACAAGGAGACCCAAAACTAGCTTACTTTGCTCATTTGGATTTAGCAGTCAATCGTTCCAAGGGAGACAGGCTGGGTTTCGCTGTCGGGCACATTGCTGGTTGGGAAACAGTAGATAGTCAGCATAAACCAGTTGTAGAAATAGACATCGCCATGGTAATAACCGCTCCTCCTGGTGGAGAAATAATATTCAGTGATGTTAAACAGTTGGTATTTTTTTTACAAGATAAAGGATTCAATTTTAAAAGAATAACATCAGATTCTTGGAACTCAGTTGATATTCTTCAGACTTTCAGGAGTAGGGGCATTTTCGCAGAAATAGTTTCAGTCGATAAAACTATGGACCCTTATGATAAACTCAAAGAAGCAATTTATGAGAAAAGAATAAGATGTCATAAGTATCCTCTATTGGCAGATGAATTAAAAAGGTTAGAGTTGGTTAATGGGGAGAAAATAGACCATGAACCTAATTTTTCTAAAGATTGTGCCGATGCAGTTTGCGGAGTTTTTTTCACAATTTCTAAATCTAATACTTCTCGTATTCTCGATTTCTCACCTAGCTTTGGTGAGGAGAGGGAATTCTAAAACCTATGAATATATTTAAAAAAAAAGAAACAAAAAAAGTCAGTATCGATAAAGACTTAGTGTCTACCGTCGGAGTATCTAACTTTTTTAACATAGACAAAACAGTTTATAACCCTGACAATGTTACTTCATCAACATATAAGAAAATCTCCAAGCATTACCAGGTGTCAGCTGCTCTAGCTATCATCTCTTATTCGATTCAACAAATTGATTGGTTTGTTAAAACTGAAGACAAAGAAGTTAAAGAAGTGCTAACTCATTCTATCTCTAAGATTTGGAATAGTTTGATTAGGTCCACTTCAAAAGCTTACATTTATGGATACTCACCAAACGTGAAGGTTTTTACGATTGAAGAAATTAATGGGAAGAAATATTATGTTTACAAAAAAATAAGAGACCTAAATCCTGACGACTGTACTGTTAAGGTTGACAAGTATGGTAATTACGATGGATTTGTTTACAGGAAGGAATCTTCTACTGACAAGAAAGATATCGATCCAAAATATTCTTTTTGGTATACTAACGGAAAAGAAAATGGGAATCACTACGGAGAATCAATGCTAAAGAAAATTTACAAACCTTGGTGGTATAATGAGAAGATTCATACCTTTGCCAATAGATACTACGAACGATTCGGAGAACCTCTAATAGTTGGACGTGCTCCAGCAGGTGCGACAGTCCAAGATGGAGAAGGCAATGCAAAGTCAGCTCAAGATTTAATGAAGGACATCATTGCCAATATTAGGAATCATTCCTCGGCTCAACTTCCGTCAGACCGAGAGACAGATAGCAAAGAATTTTTATACGATATTAAATACATTGAGTCTCAGATGAGAGGTTTCGATTTCGGAAATTACTTGGATAGACTCGATGCTGAAATAACCAAAGGATTGCTATTGCCAGAACTTGCGTTAGGTGGCGGTAAAGGTGGTTCATACTCTCTTGGTTCTGCTCAGATTGAGGTATTCTACACTAACTTAATGGGAATGATGGATAATATTGTTGATTATATCAACGCCTATATCATCCCTCAGTTATTGGAGTATAACTTCCCTAATAACAAGAAAGCCGAGTTTACTTATCAGCCTCTTTCAATGGAAGCTAAGAAATTCATCACTGACCTTATTATGGAGAGTGTTAAGAAGGGAACTATGAAACCAGACATCGACCAGCTAGAAGAACGTTCTGGTATGGGCCTCAAAGAACAAAAAGAGAAAGTTGCTCCTGCTAAACCTGTTCCTGATGTTAAAAAGATAGCAGAGAGTAGGACTAAGGAGATTCTTTTATCAGAAAAAGAGAAAACTCTTAATAAAAAATTAGAAGAAGTTTCAAAAATTAGAGACCAACTAATAAGTCTTTATCCAAATGAATGAAATAAAAAAGATTGCTGATAAAATTAACAATGATAAACAAAACTTTTTTCTAAAGAAATTTTTTAAGGTGGTTGACCATTATTGGAAGGAATATGTTGAACTTAATAAGTCTAGATATAGTTTTTCTGTGACTGGTAAGAAGCAAGATGAATTTATGAAGGATTATGAAGATATTTGTAAAAAACATGGAGTGCAAATTCAACCAGTTGTCGGTTTTAATCTCATAGAAAAAAACAATGAAAATAGTTAATAAAAAATTATCAATAAAAGAATTTGAGAAGTATGTTGCTAAAAAAGATTTTGGCACATTACCTCCAACATTTTTAGTTATTCATCACACATATCTACCAACAGTAAAAACTTGGAATGGGAGCAGAACTATTCAGGGACTTAAAACATTTTACGAAGCCAAGGGTTGGTCAGCTGGGCCGCACTTGTTTATAGCCGAAGACGGTATTTGGCTCTTTACTGATATGTATGATGTCGGAATACACGCAGGAAAAGGTAATGGAACATTAAAAACTGGCTATTCTATCGGAATTGAAGTAGTTGGAAATTATGACAAAAAGGTTTGGAGCGGAAAAACCAAAGAAAACACTTTAGCAGTTGTCAAAGCACTCCAAGGAAGATTGAATATCACTAAAGAAGAAATTCATTTTCATAGAGATTATTCTGCAAAATCATGTCCTGGACACGCTATAACAAAAAAATGGTTATTTAATCAATTAAACGCAACTATGTACAAAATAGATTCAAAACTTCGTGATTCAATAGAAGACATTACTGAAAAAGAATATAAAGATAAGATGGGAAGTGAAAAGATTCAGGAAGAAGTTGCCAAAGACTTGAGTAATGTTTGGAAAGCTATCTCTAATGGTTTTAATTCTTTAAAGCTTACATCTTCCGATGAAATAAGAGGATTAAGAGATAAAGTGATAAAGAAAGAAGAGAAACTTTTAGCTGTCAACAAACTATTAAAAGAAAAGATAGACGAAAAGCCAGAAATAGTTTATATTGACAATAAAGAAACGCTAGAGAAATTAGCCAATAAAAATCAAGAAGTAATTGATCTAAAAATAGCATTATCTAAAAGAAGCGTTCTGTACAAACTAATGCTAGATGCAAAAAGACTTTTAATTAAAATTTGGGGATTAATTGTTTAAAAATAAATATGAACAGAGAAAAAGTTAAGGCTCATCTGTATTCATTTGCCAAAACATACGTAACAGTATTATTAGGTATCATGTATTTTTCAGATAGGCAAGGGGTCGATGTTTTTACACTAGTTTTTCTAGTGCCAGCTATAAAATCGTCTCTTATAGCAACCTTAAGAAATGTTTATAAAATTTTAACCGAGAAGTAATGGAAACCCTTAAGAATTATCCGATAAGGGTAACACTTTGGACAGCTGCAATAATTATTATATCGATTGTTTGTTTTTTCGTAGGAGCTAACGATAGAATTAAAGATGTTGAATCTTCTATCAAGCACTTAAACGGAAAGACTAACTTATATACAGAAAGATATGAAAAGGTCATAGATGAGCAAAGGAAACAGGAGCTGCTAGTAGCAAGATTTGTTGCCTCAGTAGAAAACATTGAAAAGTCGATAGATGAAATAAAAGAAGCAATTAAATAGTTCTTTGAAAGGAGGAAAACATGAGAAAATGGTATGGCGATTCCGCCTTGATTATGATTATAGTTATCGGAGTTCCGTTGATTATATTAGGAATATTAATCGTGCATTTTGCAGGAGGATAATATGAATAAATGGTGTGCAGTATTGGTTATCATCACCATTAGCTTAATTTATTTAGGCATGATGGCAGCAGTATACCGCTTAGTCTGGGGGTATTAAAATGAAAGCAAGACTATGTAGTTGCGGAGATTACTTTGCCAGTATACCCTATAAGGGAAAGTGGCATTGTTACCGTTGTTGGAAAATAATGTGGAATGAAACAAGGAGGACTGACAAATGGAAAATCTATTCAATCTGTATTCAGTTTGTCCTTGTTGCCAGGACACTGACTACCACATGGTTGTTTTAAACAAGAAACACATCATTGTGATGTGTGAGAAATGTCTTATAATCTACAACTGGAGGTTAATATTATGCGAAGAGTATATGTAATTATCGCAACATTAGTATTGGCAATCCTCATTAGCGGTTATCACGCTAATGCTTGTGAGTTTAATGACCATGTAAACCCCGCTTACATCGACAGGAATTACGTTGTATTTTCTTTTGATGAAAACCAGGGCGTTAAAACAGTTATTCTGAAACACGTTGACAACCAGCACCCTAAGTTCATTGTTGTCGTGGTTAAGAAGCTGAATGGAATTCCAATGGTTATCTCTTTCTGGTATTTGAATGACAAATATAAGATCAGAGCCTATGTTTTGGCGAAGATGCACTATATTGTCTTTGAATTCCCCTCTGAAATTGAAGCTGGACTTGAGAAAGAATTACTGAAACTGGAAGGAATATTAGGAGTTTAATTATGTCTGAATCAAAAAGGGAGTAACAATGTTGCTCCCTACTAACTAGGAGGAATCATGGGAAGGAAAAAACGCAAACAAGAGCGGAGATTGAAAGAGCAACCAAAACAAACAAGCGAGCATAACAAACTTGCGAGGGAGTTAGCTAATTTCATAGCTACACTCCCTCCAAGACTTCACCAGCAAGACAAAATTATTGTTGATGGTAAAGTCGGGTGTATTCCTTCAGGTCAAATGTTCGGATATTCTTATTGCAAAGATTGTTTTGCTAAAGGATTTTGTGACAAAGAAGTCAAATGGATTGTAACTAATGGAGTATTTGAAAAGAGGTAAAAGTTAGTATATATTTAAGCCTGAATATATACTAACTACCAACTTAGTTAATAATCATTTTATACAGACATAATTGAGGTACGCTTATGGATAGAACCCTATAACTAATTAAATAAACTCATCAAGAAAAACACTATAACATTCATAACAGGAATAATAATAATATTTGTTCTGTTATTTGCAGTAGTTGGTGTAGTGAAAGGAGTTAATTCAGTTTTAAAAGTAGGAGAGCCTAGGTGTTGGAGCGAGTGTGTTTAATAATGGATTTAAGTTCGCTCATAGAAAGTATGCTTTCCCCTGCATATTTTCGTGGGTGATTAAAGTTTATAATTAATTTTTACAAATATGTCTCAGAAACTAGAGATTATAAGAGGAGACGACACTCTTTTAAGTTGTGCTTTTACTGATGAGAATGATGACGTAGTTGATATAACGACTGCTGACTTGACGTTTTCAGTAAGAGAAGCTCCGACAGATGTCGATGCTTTATTAACGGTTACTGTTGATTCTGGTGACCACCTGGTCCCAGCTAGCGGATTGACACAGGTGTTATTGCCTCATGCTGATACCGATATAGAGGATGGGAATTATTACTGGGATATTCAGCTAACTTATAGTTCAGGTATAATAAATTCAGTCGGTAAAGGAACGATTATTGTTAATAATGATATCACTAAATAAAAACTATGAGCACATTGTCCATTTGTATTCCATCAAGAAATGAGATTTTTTTAAAAAGAACTATTGAGGATGTTTTAGAGAAAGCTACTGGAGATATAGAGATATTCCCTATACTAGACGGGTATGATATACCAGAAGAAGAAGTAGTTCATGATAAACGGGTCCACTATATTCATTTCAAAACAGGTCTCGGAAAACGACAAGGAATTAATGCGATGGTAGCAGTTTGCAAAGGTGAATATGTTATGAGCCTGGATGCACATTGTATGATGTCAAAAGGATTCGATGAGCAGTTGATTAAGGACCATCAGCCTAATTGGGTACAGGTTCCTCGTAGAAATCGCTTAGATGCCGAGAACTGGTGTTCACAGGAGCAATCTGACGATAGACCTCCGATTGATTATGAATATATTATGTTCCCAGGTAAATTTACTCCGAGGTCGTTGCATGGTTTTAAGTGGGATGCTAAGAGCAGAGAGAGAGCGGATGTTATGATTGATGATACACTTTGTCTACAAGCTAGTTGTTGGTTTATGACTAAAAAATGGTTCAAAGAAAGAGGTTTTATGGACTATAAATACCAGAATTGGGGACAAGAATCAGAAGAGGTTTGCATGGAAACTTGGAAGAATGGAGGAGCAGTAAAGACTAATAAGAACTGTTGCTACCATCATTTACACAAAGGCCGAAAGTACGGTAGAATGTACTTTTTGAGCCAAGATATGACAAGAAAAAGTTATGCTTATGCTTATCAGAAATGGGTTATCGAAGAAAAAGATTTTTTCATAAAAATAATAGAAAAGTTTTCTCCACTACCTGGGTGGCCAGAAAATTGGAAAGAGATATTATATAAAGATCAATAAATTATGACATTCGAAAAAGGACACAGAGGTTATTGGACTGGTAAAAAAAGAGTGATGAAACAAAAAACTAAAGATAAAATAAGCGAATCTCTGATGGGTCATTTTGTTTCTAAAAAAACCAAAGAAAAAATAAAGAAGAAGAGTGTTTTTCAGAAAGGATTTATTCCCTGGAACAAAGGTAAAAAGTGGAAAGAGGAAGATAAAATCAAAATGAGCGAAACACTTAAGGCTAGAGGAATAGAACCAAAATATAAGTATAAAGGAAGAGGGGAGAAAAGTCCTAGATGGAAAGGCGGAATAACCCCAGAAAACGAAAAGATAAGGAAAAGCATAGAATATAGATTGTGGAGAGAAGCAGTTTTTTTAAGAGACAATTGGACTTGCCAAAAAACAAAAGTGAAGGGTGGAATATTACATCCACATCACATTAGAAATTTTGCAAGTTATCCTAAATTAAGATTAGAAGTATCGAACGGGATTACTTTATCTGAAAAATCCCACAGAGCCTTTCACAAAAAATATGGAGTAAAAAATACCACTATCAAACAACTCAATGAATTCTTAAAAACTAATTAATACAATGTCAATAAAACAACAAATCCTACAAAGATATAACCTAAAAGAAACCCCAGTAGTAAACATCCCAAAAAGCAGGTGGAAAGAAATGGCACCTCTATTTAAAGACTTAGGTTTTAAAGTAGGAGCAGAAATCGGAGTATTCAGAGGGCAGTTCCTAAAGAATCTCTGTCAAGAGTTTAAGATGTTTGGAATCGATCCTTGGGAGGATTATAAAGGATATAACGATTATAAAGGAGGAGATTTCATCGGATATGAGCAAGAATCTCGAGATAGAGTTAGAGATTGCGATTGTGAGATAATCAAGAAATGGAGCATGGATGCTGTTAAAGATTTTGAAGATGAGTCATTAGATTTTGTTTTCATTGATGGTAATCACTCTTTAGAGTTCGTAATGGAAGATATAGCTGCTTGGTCTAAGAAAGTAAAGAAAGGCGGCATAGTAGCAGGTCATGACTATTTCAGAAGACATACAGATAAAGCAATCGACGTGAAAGATGCTGTAAATACTTGGGTTTATTGTAAAAAAATATCACCCCTATTTATATTTAGAGGTGATAAGTGTCCTAGTTTCTTTTATATCAAAGAATAACCCAATCGGTTCCTTCTAGGTCTCCATCGCTAATAATCCAATCATAGAATTTACCGTCTGGTTTATGAAGTTGCAATCTACCTTTTTCTAGTTTTCCGTAAAACTTTTTATCCTTCCATTCAAGTTTATGAATACTTTTTCCTTCAATTACTTTTTTAATAGCATAAGGAAAATCTACTAAAACTTCTACTGGTAATGGACTCATTTTTTCTACCATATTCTAAAGTTAATTTTTATATATTAAATGTAGCACAAACTTATGGACTTGTCAATATTAATTCCAGCTAGGGGGGAAGAGTTCTTAGCAAAAACAATCGAGAACATTTTAGAGAATATCGAAGGTAAGACTGAGATAATAGCTGTATTAGATGGTGAATGGGCTAATCCTGCAATCAAAGATGACCCCAGAGTTACTATTTTACATTATTCAGAGAGTGTCGGTCAACGAGTGGCTACCAACAATGCTTGTAAGCTGTCAAGGGCAAAATATGTAATGAAAGTTGATGCTCATTGTGCTTTCGATAAAGGATTTGATGTTAAGATGATGGCAGATATGCAAGATGATTGGACAATGGTTCCAGTAATGAAAAATTTGCATGCCTTTAATTGGAAATGCAAGAAGTGTGGAAATGAATGGTATCAAGGTCCGACTCCAACGGAGTGCAAAGTTCAAACTGGTGGAGGTAATCATGGAAAAACAGTTTCCAATAAAGATTGTGGTAATAAAACTGATTTTGAGAAAGTGGTGTATTTTGAACCGAATCCATCTCCTAATAGCACAGCCTTTAGATTCGACAAGACCCTTCATTTTCAGTATTGGGGTGCTTACAAGAAACAGCAAGAAGGAGATTTAGTTGAGACTATGAGTTTACAAGGATCTTGTTTCATGATGACTAGAAAAAAGTACTGGGAATTAGATGTTTGTAGTGAAAAGTTCAATAGCTGGGGGCAGCAAGGGGTAGAAGTAGCCTGTAAGACATGGTTATCTGGAGGAAGAGTAATATGCAACAAGAAGACTTGGTATGCTCATCTTTTCAGAACTCAGGGAGGGGACTTTTCTTTTCCTTACAATAATCCAGAGAGCAAGATAGAAGAGAATAGAAAACTCTCTAGAGAACTTTTTATAGGTGATAATTGGGGCAAAGCGATTCACCCTTTCAGTTGGTTATTAGAAAAGTTTAATCCACCAGATTGGGATTTAGAAGGGGAAGAGAAGGGTCTATCATCAGGGATAATTTATTACACTGACAATCAGCTAAACATGAAACTAGCTCGTAAATGCAGAAAACAAATCGCCAAATCAGGCTTACCTATTGTCAGCACTTCTTTAAAACCATTGGACTTTGGTAAGAATTTTGTTATAAAAGGAGAACGAGGGCAATTAACGATGTTTCGACAAATTCTAAAAGCCCTGGAAGAAAGCGATTCAGACATTATATTTTTCTGTGAGCATGACGTCTTATATCACCCATCACATTTTAATTTCAGACCAGAGAAGAAAGATGTTTTTTATTATAACGATAACCTTTGGAGAGTAAGATTGGCAGATGGATTTGCAGTAAAGTTTGATCACAAGTCTCTTTCTCAGATATGTGCTTATCGAGAAACTCTTATAAAAGAATTCAAACACAGAGTAGAAGACGTTGAAAAGAATGGATTTCACAACGGAGGGTATGAGCCTGGAACTCGGAGTATCAAAAGAGGAGGATTTTCAGATAGTAATTCAGAGCATTTTCATTCAGAAGAACCTAATATAGACATAAGACACGATAAAAATTTAAGTGCTTCTAAATGGAAGCCAGAAGATTTTAAAAGTTATAGAAGTTGTAGAAATTGGGAGGAGGGGAATATAAGTGATTTATGGGGAAATAATATATTAAATAAAAAATATGAAGTACACAGCGAAAATTAAAGAGAAAAAAATAAGTGAAGGCATATTGCTTGTTACTATTCAATTTAAAAACATTGAAACTAAAGATGATTTTGTTGAAATCTTTAGGACCAATCAACAACAAGAGGTTAAGTGGATAAAAGAACAAATCAAAAACAAACTTAAAAATTTAAACAGTTTAGATGGGATACAAAAAGAAATTATCATAGATACTGAATTCGAAGACGTTGAAGAAGAAATCATATTAGAATCAGAAGAAAAAACACAATATAAAAAAGATTTAGATTTATTTGGAAAAATGGTTGGAGTTACACAACAGGGAATTTTATCTCGTGATGACGAAGAATTTATTGCCCTGAAGGAAAAATTAAAAAGTAATTTTAGTTCAGAATATTTAGACTTATTTTAAAGACATGATTATTTGGATAACAGGAAAAAGAAAATCTGGTAAAACAACATTAGCTAAGGAGTTATGTAGTAAGATGAATGCAATAAATCTTGATGGAGATGAAATGAGAAATAGCGTTTCTACCGAGTTTGGATTTTCTGATATAGATAGATTCGACAACAATATCCGTATTGCTAAATTAGCTAAAGTGTTGGAAAAACAAGGATTTGATGTAGTTGTTTCTACTATTTGTCCTGATGTGAATAAGTTAAGAGCTGAAATATTTTTAATCACTGGATGTAAATTTATAAATATATGATTTATTTAGTATCAAATATACATAGGTCAGGAAGCTCAATGATGATGAGGTGCCTTGAGGCTGGTGGAATACCAGTAGCGTATAATCTTCATCAAGAATTTCTTAATGATTATTATAATACTTCGGAATATCCGCCTAACCCAAATGGATTCTATGCCTCACCTATTGGTTATGTAAATGATTTACCACTGTATATAGGAAAAGCATTAAAATTTGGTTATAGTTTACTTTTGGAGTTACCAAGTGATATTAATTTTAATATTCTTTTTTTAAAGAGAAATCCTGATGAAATAAGAAATTCTATGGCATCTTTTGTCCCTAATGGTGGTCATTGGGGTAAAAGTGCAACAATTTTAGAATTTTATGACTTAGTAATAGACAGCATTCTTGAAAAAATTAAGAGTAAAGATAATGTAAGTTTAACAGTTTTAAATTATGCAGAAATAGTTGAAAATCCTACAAAAGAATTTCAAAAACTTAAAGATAATGGATGGGATTTTGACGTAGAAAAAGCAGCATCAAAGGTCGATAGTTCACTTTATAGATTAAGATTAGAAAGAAAATAATATGGCAACCGAAATATTAAGACCAAATGCTACGGGAGATGAAGAAAGCATTTCACAACAATACCCATTAACAGTAGACCATTATACTTTATTAGATGAGTCAACTCAAGATGGTTTTACTACTCGTATTGGCGATTATCACGATGCTTTTTATAGAGATTTATATAACATACCAAACCATTCTATTGGTTCTGGCACAATAAATTCTGTTAAGATTTATTTCTGTTGCCAGAGAGGTACAATAGACGTAGAACAT
>Ga0222671_1000283_pt1 | contig 18171 bp, 11 predicted proteins | sample AntAcemetagen797_FD_179849 | JGI IMG/M metagenome (GOLD analysis project Ga0222671, IMG submission 179849) | Saline water microbial communities from Ace Lake, Antarctica - #797 | ecosystem: Environmental > Aquatic > Non-marine Saline and Alkaline > Saline | place: Antarctica: Ace Lake... | reverse complement strand
GCGCATAACTGCCATCGTAAAGACGGTTTAAAATAGAGTTAATTTTATGGTGGTATTGCGGATCGCCGGCCCAGTTTCCGGTAAGCCCTGTAATATTCTGAACCGAACCTCTTTTAACAAATCTAAAACGGCTATCAACTAACAAATTATTGAGGCTATCCGTTGATCCATAAGCTTTTAGATGCTGAATATGTGCCCGTACACCTTCTTGTGGATTGGTAAAAAACAAGCCGGGTTCTGAATTACCAGTCGCGCCAAGTCCGCAATAATTAAACTGTTCCCGACTCACATCGCCGGTATATTTTAAATAGCCCGTTTCCAGACACATCTGACCAAAAGCAATATCGTGGTTGACGCCTTCGGCTCTGGATTCTTCAAGATATAATTGGGTTAACTGTCTGGCTTCCTGCAAGTCGAGCTTTTGGTTGTGCAACCATAAAAAACTCAACATGCGCTCCATACTAAGCTGTCCGGTATCCATAATTTTTTCACGAATACTGAATTCGCTGAAATCGTAAATAAGTGCTCTTGTCGAAAAGTTAGATATCAAAGCCGGCTTTTCTGAAGAAAGCAGCTCCTCCGTATAAAAAAACGACAAAGCTGGTTCTGAATTATCAGTGCGAAGTTCCTTAATAGAGGTGGCTGCAACGTCAATCTTAGTCAGTTCGTATCTGCTTGCCATACCAATGCTTAGACTTAAAAAGCTAAGCAAAGCTAACAGGAAAGCAAATTTTTGTGGCCGAACAACTCGTGATGACTGCATAATTCCTAAGCTAATTTTTAATGCGCATCAAAGATGAAACAATGTTTTTAGTAATTGAAATTTGTTTCTGTTTTTTTTTTCACATAAATTTGTTGATAATTATTTCTACCAAAGAGAAACTAGAGATATGCGTAAAAAGCGAAACTAAATTGTACGATAGTGAACATTTGTTGTGCTTTTTCGTTCAGTTTTTCTCAATCAGTAGCGAAAGTTATTTGTTTTAAAATATTTAAAATAAGTCTGTTACAATTTTTAGCACAATTAATGATAACAATAAGTTTTTATCCATAACACACAATTAAAAAGTACGACTATGAAACAATTTTTCAAGTTTATGTTTGCCTCACTCGTAGGCACACTTTTAACCCTTTTGCTTCTGCTATTTATTATGGTAGGCACTATCAGCGCGTTGGTTTCGATGGCTGATAATGAGCAGGTAAAGTTGAAAGAGAAGACAATTTTAGTAGCAGAATTCGACAAACCTATTTTGGATCGCAGCCCAAACAATCCATTTGAAAACTTCGATTTTGCAAGTTTTAAACCTATACAAATGTTGGGATTGGACGATATTTTGAAAAATATTGAGAAAGCTGCTGCCGATCCAAATATTGAAGGTATTTACCTCGATTTATCCGAAATTAGTGCCGGTATGGCAACTATACAGGAAGTTCGCCAGAAACTTATAGAGTTTAAGGCTTCCGGAAAATTTATTGTGGCTTATTCTGAAGCTTACAGTCAGGGTGCATATTATTTGGCTAGCGTTGCTGACCAAATTTACCTTAATCCAGAAGGCGGAGTGCTCTTCAAAGGATTGATGTCGCAAATTGCTTTCCTCAAAGGTACGCTTGAGAAATTGGAAGTTGAAGCGCAGATTATTCGCGGCCCCGACAATAAGTTCAAGAGTGCTGTTGAACCGCTGATGTATGACAAAATGAGCGAAGCCAACCGCGAACAAATGGAAACATTACTTAACTCAGCCTGGGGCGAAATGCTTACTGGCATTAGCCAAAGCCGCGGTATCGATGTGCTTGAACTCAATCGCATAGCCGATGAATTGTTGCTTGAAAACGCCGATAAAGCGCTGGAACATCGTATGGTGGACAAGCTGGTTTATAAAGATGAGATGCTTACGATTTTACGTGAAAAACTTGGCACTGAAGAAGATGATAAAATCCAATCGGTTAGTCTGGCAAAATACACCAATGCTAAAGTTGGTGAAGAAAAAACATTGAGCCGTAATAAGTTAGCTGTTATTTATGCCATTGGCGAAATCAGTGGTGGCGAAGGTTCTGAAACGGCAATTGGTTCCGAAGGAATTTCGCGTGCCATTCGCAAAGCCCGCGAAGACGACAAAGTGAAGGCCATTGTGATGCGCGTTAATTCGCCAGGCGGAAGTGCGTTGGCTTCGGAAACGATCAGGCGCGAAGTAGAATTGGCCAAAGCCGAAAAACCTTTTATCGTTTCTATGGGCGATGTTGCTGCTTCGGGTGGTTATTGGATTTCGACCAATGCCGATTATATTTTTGCCGAACCTAATACGATCACTGGTTCTATTGGCGTGTTTGGCGTGATTCCTTATATGGGGAAAATGTTTGAAAACAAGCTTGGTGTTACGTTTGACAAAGCCATGACCAATGATAATTCCGATTTTATTGACGTAATGAATCCGCTCAGCGATTTTCAGCGTAAGAAAATTCAAGACGGTGTGGTAGAAATCTATAACGACTTCACCAAACTGGTTGCCAATAGCCGTAATCTACGCCAAACTTATGTTGACAGCATTGGCCAGGGCCGCGTATGGACAGGCAAAGACGCCCTTGAAATTGGTTTGGTTGACGGCTTAGGTGGCATCGAAGACGCTATTCAAATGGCAGCTGAAAAAGCAAGCCTGGGCGATGATTACCGCTTGTACGGCCTTCCCGAACAAAAAGATCCTTTCCAACAAATTATAGAAGAAATGACGGGTGAAACCCGCGCCAGAACAATGCTCAAACAAGAGTTTGGCACCTATTATTCCTACCTGGAATATATTGAAAAAATGGCCAATATGAAAGGCGTTCAAGCTAGATTGCCGTTCTATTTTACTATAGAATAATTAGGAAAAGCACGTGTTATTTTGAAATAATTTCAGATTAACAAAAAAAGCAGGATGAATGATTTCATCCTGCTTTTTTTATCCCATTGGCTTCAAAAACTGTTGTTTTTATGTTGTCTGGGTGTAATTTACGTTCTTTCACCCGGCTAAACTACGATCAACACCTTATTATAAAGCCCCTGTTCTGGCTGTAGTTTTGATTTTTATAAACCTCAAAACTATACGATTATGAAACATCTTTTACTCTTTAGTCTTTTTTTGATTACACTTATCGGCGCGAAAGCGCAAGATATCCAGAGCGGGCTGGTGGCACGCTATTCCTTTTGTGGCAACCTCAATGATCTAAGCGGCAACGAAAATCACGGCGTTTATATGAATGGTGTCGATCCAATTTATGCTGAAGATCACAATGGCAATGCAAATAAAGCCATGTATTTCAATGGATTTTCTGATTGGGTGAGGGTGCCGGCAACGGAATCAATTAACTCGCCTACTACGGCTGTAACTGTTTCGGCTTGGGCTAATTACCAATCGCTGGCTTTTGGCACCTGGGCTTCAATTTTTTCCAAGACCGACCAATTTGAACTGGAAACCCGAAGCTATTCTTTAGGGATTAATGGCGAAACAGGCCAAATTTACTGGCATTCAACTTATGTTGGTCAGGCGCCGCTACAGCCTAACACTTGGTACCATTTAGCCATCACTTATACGCCCGAACTGCTTAAATGCTACCTCAATGGCGAGTTTATTGGTGAGGCCGTGCCAAATGAGGTAATGACGCCCAACGAGTATGCTTTTGAAATTGGACGTGATACGCCGCAAACAACAGATTTTTTTAATGGATTTATTGATGAAGTAAATGTGTTTAACCGTGTTTTATCCGATGCCGATATTGCGATGCTTTATTTGTACGACGATTGCAGCGCTGCATCGGTATATGATCAGCAATGGAGCGGCAAAGTTCAGGTTTTTCCTAATCCTGTTTCTGATTATTTAATGGTCAACTTTGAAGGCCAGTCTAATCCACGCGAAATCCGTATTTTAAATGCTTTAGGTCAAACAATTTTGGTTGAAAATACCACAGAACAATATAACAAACTAGACCTATCTAATTTGAATCCCGGAGCTTATATTTTACAAATTAGCAGCGAAGAAGGGGTTTATATGCAGAAAATTATGCGCTAAACGGTAAATATTAGTTCAGAGCAAGCCGACCGAAAGCAATCTAAAGTCAGGAAATTGCTTTATCGGCCAAAGCAAAAAAATGCAGTTCTAAAAAAGACTGCACTTTATTGTGTTTACTGCAGTTTTACTGCAAACTCGGGATTAAAAACTTGGGTGTTTGTTCCTCCCTTTTTTCTAAAAACCCTCTTTCTCGCTGCTCAACGGTATCAATCCGATGCTGCTTTTACGGCAGAGAAATTTAATAATACCGCTTTTCAACAAATCACATAAAGTTGTCATTGGTAGCGAAAAGATGAATCTCTTGTTTTTTTTACTGGACAACAATGATTTGTTTTATAAAAATCCGATAGGAGTAAGAGCAATCAACGTTTAATCCAAATCTAGGTGATAGTCAAGCGATCTCGCCTTCTTTATATATCAAGTAATCAAACAGATGAATGCTTTTCATTTTGAGGTTTAAACCTACAAGTAGGCTTAGTTGATAAAATCTTTAGTTTCAAAAAGTTAACGCATCACCATTGAATGATAATAAAAAAACATTATTTTTGAATGTCTCTTTTATTATCGACATAAATTAGTTTGAATGAAGTTGTACAAGTTATTTTTGTGTTTTTGTTTTTTGGTTATTAATAGTGGTTCTTATGCAAATCCTGATTCATTGAGAACTATTTATTATTCATCAACTGATATTGAAGTACAAAGGGATGTTGCATACAAATTAACCAAACCGTTTCAGGGCAAACAACCCGATACTGTTGCAAAATATATGTATGCCGTTATGAAAGATAGTGCAATTAACCCTCTGTCAGAAAACCTAGGTAACTGCTTGAACGCTCTTGGTGTTTATCATTTCTATATTCATAATTTTGATAGTGTTATATTTTATTGTTCTCGAAGTTTGAAAATATTTCTTGACAATGGCAATCCTGCCGGTGGTACTATGATGCGTAAGAATATTGCCCTGGCACATAGAAGTTTGGGTGATTATCAATCTGCTTTGAACAGTTTATTTGAAATACTTGAGTTTCAAAAAAATGGTGATAATGACGAGAATGTTGCTGCAACACTTAACGATATCGGTAACACATATTTTTATTTGCAAGATCATACAAATGCTATCCATTATCAATACGAAGCATTAAAATATTTAAAAGAAAAAACCAATGCTACGATTAAAGGGAATATTTATAATTCACTGGGACATTTTTATAAAAAACTAGGAGAGTCAGACTCGGCAATTTTATTTTATGAGAAGAGTTTGGAATTAAAACTAGAAGATGGTAATATTTATAGTATTGTTACTACACGAAATAATTTATGTACTCTAATTGATTATAAAAAATATCCGCAAAAATGTGAAGAGTGTTTTGAGGAGTTGATTAAAGACCAGAAAAAATTAAACGACACCAAAGGAGTTGCCCGTAGTTTTATTAATTTATCGGTGCAAAATGAATACCACCATAAATGCAGTGCAGCTTTGGCTCAATTGGATAGTGCAGCTTATTATTTAAGGTTTTCCAATGATATTTTCCTTAAACAAATTTATTATGATCATTATGCCAAGGCTTTAAAGAAATGTGGTAAAAGTAATCTTGCCTACGAATATCTCGATTCATTAATCATGCTAAACGACTCTATTTTTAAGTTTCAAAAACAAAAGGAAATAATAGAGTTAGATACAAAATATAAAACTCAGCAAAAGGAAGCCAATATTAAAGTGTTGGAAGCTACTAATGCTAGTAATCTTTTGGAAGTAGAAAAACAGCGTTGGCAAATTTCCTTTTTAATATTCTTTTTGATGACTTTTGTAGGAGGCGGAACTTTGGCTTTCTTTCTCTTAAAACAAAGGCAACGAAAACTTAAGGAGCTCGCCATGATTAAAATTCGGGAGAATGAAAGGGGAAGGATTGCGCGGGATATGCATGACGAAATTGGCTCGGGGCTAACCCGGATTTCATTTATGAGCGAGCAAATAAAACTCCGGAAAGATTCAGATAATGCGGGTATTTCTAAAGTAATAAGTCAATCAAGGGGGTTGAGTAAAAACCTTAAAGAAATAATTTGGGCCATCGACCCTCGAAATGACAAACTTTCAGAGCTGCTGTTTTATCTTAGGGATTATGTAAATGAGTTTTCAGACAATACCAATATTAGCTGTAAAGTAAATTTTCCTGACGAAACAGAAGATATTGAAATAGCACCGGAGATTCGCCGTAGCCTGTTCCTTGCGCTCAAAGAAATATTAAACAATATTGCTAAACATGCTGAAACAGATTCTGTAAATGTTACATTTCATATTAAAAACAAATTAGCGTATTTAAGGGTTACTGATGATGGAAAAGGATTTGATGAAAAGTCTGTTAAAAAAGGGCTTGGACTGGATAGTTTAAAACTCAGGACAGAAAAACTTGGCGGAGTATTTAAACTGGAAAGTAAAATAAATATGGGCACAACCATTAGTTTAGAACAAATTGAATTAAATACTACTAAAGTGTGATTGTGTTGTCATAAGCACTGCTATATTTTTGTAAAATGAGTATTTCAATAATAATAGTTGAAGATGATTTGGAGGTTTTGAAGGGCATTAGGCAAATGCTTAATCTTTCAGAAGAACTTTGTGTTATTGAAACTTTTAATACGGCCGAAAGTTTTATCGAAGCTGTGGATGAGTTAAAACCAGAGGTTGTTTTAATGGATATTGGCCTGCCTAAAATGAGTGGAATTGAATGTGTAGAAATTGTAAAACAAAAACATCCCTATATTCATTTTTTAATGTGTACTAATTTTGATGACGATCAGAAGGTTTTTGAGGCATTGCGTGCAGGCGCAGATGGTTATGTTCTTAAAAATGCTGAGGTGCAGACAATTATTCAATCAATTTCAGAAGTTTACAGAGGTGGTTCGCCCATGAGTAGGAGCATAGCCCGCAAGGTAATTGAATCGTTTCATTCGGGAAACCTTAAAGAATTGAAATACAATTTGAGCAAAAGAGAATCTGAGATACTCAACTGGCTTTCAAAAGGCTACCGATATAAAGAAATTGCTGCAAAACTTTATATTAGCACTGAAACTGTAAGAACCCATATTCGTAATATTTACGCTAAGCTTCAGGTGCAATCCCGCACCGAAGCAATCAATAAATTTTATAATAAATAGCATCTCTTTTTCTTTAGTTTATTGCTTTCCGCAATCAAACAGTAGGTTGTGATTTACACCAAAAGGCATGTCAATATATGCTGAAAGCCATTTTGTTAGCTGCATCGGTACAATGAAGTATCCTCCAAGCTACCCTTGCCGACTGGGCAGTCTATATGCAGTAAATAGTACAACAAATCTTAAAATAGCAACGGGGTTTTGTAAGATTACTACTAAAGTGGTATTGTATCTATTATGTGATCGCATTAGTTTTGTTTCAAATTTTAAATCAAAATACTATGAAAAAAATTACTACTTTTTTAATTACTATTTGCTTAGTGTTGTTTGCGAAAATTACTATTTCACAAGAGTGGACACCAGTTTATAGTTTTAATAGCCCAAATGGAGGTATTTCAACCAGTAATAACGGCAAATTATTTGCCTATGTTCGTTATATCAATGATTCTTATGAAGCCATGCTTTCATTGGATAATGGCGATACTTGGTCGCAAGTGCATGAGGACAGGTTTTCAACAGCTTTTTTTAATACTCAGGGAGATCTTTATGCTGTGCGACAAAAAAGAGTAGCTGGTGTAAATACATACTATCCTCACAGAATATATCTTACAACTGATGACGGTGCCAATTGGATAACAACCGATACAGTGGCAAATAATCCTGGTCAGGTAAACGCATCTGTTTTCAGAATGGATAACAGAGGGACTCTTTATACCGGATTTAGAAATTTAAGCGCAAATATTGGCGGCTTTAAATGCTCAACGGATGATGGAGCTAGTTGGACTTTAATCCCTACATATATCACTTTACCTTATGGTTATACCGATCCTTTTTCAGCATTATTAACCTCAAATGGAGATTTCTTTATTACTACTTACAACGAGGGTATTTATAAATCTACTGATGCTGGTGAAAACTGGACTTCTGTATTCGATTCATTTATAACACTTGCTTTTTTGAACGAACATCCAATAAGCGGCGATTTATATGCAGCAAGTTATGGAGCAATATTAAAATCAACTGATCAAGGTGAAAATTGGATAGAACTTACTCCTGACCCATGGATGGCTATGAATATTACCCATTTTGAAATAAATGCTGATGGCACATTTTATTTTGCAAATTCTGGAGGTGCATATAAATCAGTAGATGCCATACATTGGGAGTCTGTTGATGCAGGAAAAAATAGATTTGTTGACGGAGTTCATGGCATAGCAATCAGTGATGACTTTATATATATTAAATCTGGAGATTCAACTGTTTACCGCAAAACTCGCGAAACTCTCATTGGAATAAATGATGTTAAGGATGAATTTTCATTTTCAATATATCCAAATCCTGCAAATGAGTTTGTTACTGTTAAAGTTGAGAAGGCTAAGAATAAATCCACTGAACACATTTTAAGCATTGCCGATATTAACGGAAGACTTGTTTATCAAGTTGATTTACCTGGTGAAACCAATAAATTTGATATTGATATTAGTGGCTTCATGCCTGGTTTATATATGGTTAACATAAATGAAGGTAGATATAACTATAAGCAAAAATTGGTAATAACCAAATAAATTTCTCTAAGAATGTAATAGTTAACTATTGAATAATCACTAATCATGAAAACATCTCTTATGAAAAATCTAACCAATTTGCTAGTGCTGGCGTTTACTGCAATTATCATAAATGTAGAAGCACAAGAACTTAAAATAGACCAATTAGAAGAAGCGGAATTAAGCAAGACATCAAGAAAAGGGCGTTATGCCGGAACCTATTTTGAGGATAATACACTTAAGGTACTTTATCTTACTTCCACAAAAAAGGAAGGTGTACAACTCGATCAATATCAGTTTGACGCTTCATTGAAATACGGCGATATGCGAGATGTTTTTGTTGATGATGCAATGGCCTCCAGAGACTTTGAATGGTATATGCCTAAAAGTAAGGTGGAAATTGTTTCCCCTAGTAGTCAGAAATTTATTATGGGAACAAGGGCCTTTGGCAGTGGAATGAAAATATTTTTAGGAACCCTCGAGAAACAATATTACCTGGGAATATATACTGGTGAGGATTTTGTTGAAGAAGAGAAATTAAAACCAAAAACTGGTGATATATGGAGGATATTACCAGCTGGTTTTAAGTCAACTACTAAAATAGATGCGTTTTCAACCAGTGCAGGTTTTTATAAAGAATTGCCAAAATTCGGGAATCCTTTAATCGCTCCTGCCAATTCCCCTATGCTTGCCGCTGGTGTAATAACTGAAAAAGTAACAACAAAAGGGCCATGGCTTTATTCTCAAAACCGGGTGGCAATATTAGCCATCGATGGAGAGAACTTTGACGATTCTAGGTATAATATTTACCCATTGCCTTATACCGCCCGATCAATGGGGGCTGGTTTAGGACAAGATGATAACCTTACTGTCTTGTTCGCGCCACTTAATGGCCCTACCACAGTCAAATCGCTTAAACATTTTTTGTGGAAAGACAAACAAGACCACTTTACTTTAATGCGGTTTAGCGATACCCACGAACTGGTTGACTCAGTTTCATTTACCAGTAAATTATTATGGGCAAGGTTTCAGATCCTAAATGGGGGTAATTCAACTTATGTAATGGGTTTAGGAAAAGCCTCTTTTAGCGGATGGGCTAGAGATGCAATGGGCATTACGCTAAAGAAGACTGAAGACATACTAGTATCAAAGTTTAAGGATGGAAAACTGTTGTTCTCCAAATTATATTCTGGAGATTTGTTAAAAAGCAAATTAGTAATTCCAAAAGGTGTTAAGATGAAAAATGATTTCACTCCTCCCCATAAAGAGGATGCTGCTGAAATACTTGCCCTGCCAAATGGTGATGACCTAGCTATTTTTATGACGGGTTTAGGGTTTTATCTATTGCAGATGAGTCCTTCAGGTGAATTAATGGCGTTTTACAGAATACCTAGAGTAGAGAAAAAAGTAGAAAGCAACTTATATAACTACCAATTACACTTTCAAGGTGACGATTTAATATTGGTGATGAATGAGCAGCCTTTTGAATTTACAAATGAAACTCAGGTAAATACTTCAACCACCGGACTTGCTAATGGTGCCGGTACTTTAAAAACTACCACGGTAAAAAAATTAAACGAGGTTTTTCTTCAATCACAAATTGTTAGAATTAATACCAAAACTCATAGTATTGGCAACAGATTGGTTATTGATGGTAAAGACTTTTATACAATTGGAAGTTTCCCGGCCATTTTCACCGAGAATGCTATTTACTTCACAGGTAGGAATAAAGGGCCAAAAGGGAAAGTAATAAGCATTGCAAGAATTGATATATAAAAAGTAATAAAACACAGGAAAATGAAAAGATTTATTATTGTATTGCTATTGGCGGGACTAACAATAAATTATGTGTTTTCACAGGCTTATCAGGACTATTCTTCCGATAAAAAGCAAGAGATATTTTCTGAGGGTTTTCTAGATAACAATAACAATTGGAGAAAGTTCTACTCTAAAGTAAAAAAGGGAAGATATATAATTGAAACCATTGGTAAAGATCAACCAGCCATTAGTACAATCCCCGTTCAACTTGATAAAAACCGTAATTATGAGATTGAAACTGTGGTATCGATAGAATGGAATAGGAGTGATGAATTTATGGGGATTGTATGGAATCGAGATTTAAATAATGGATATTATCTAGGCTTTAATAAGGATCTTGAAATAAAAGTATTTAAAAAAGAAAATAACATAAAAAAATCAATTACTGTGGTTGAGGATTTAGGCGTATTAGCACCTAAATACTCAAAAAATACCATAACTATTAGGAGAATCGGTACAGAGTTTTTAATATATATTAATAAAATTCTGGTTTATTCAATTCCCTATGATGCATATTATGGCGACCATATTGGATATTTTGTGGGAAGTGCATCCGAAATAAGAGCATATCAACTTACAGTTTCCTATCTTGATTGAAACTTAAAATATACATTTAGTTATCAGGGGCACAAAGTTGCTCAGAGAAGCTCAAAGCTGCACAAAGGGCTAAACAAGAATGATCGTAACCGGTATTATTGCTGCTTTTTAGTAAAATGATTTGTTCAATAATTTAACTTCAATAGTTAGCGCATGAAATTTAAAACCCCTTCAATCCCTTTTCCAAATAGGCATTATCCTCATGCTCGCGTGCTTCTTTAATCCCGGGCAGGGCGTTCATCCAAGTTCCGTAAAGCGGATTGGGAAGTACGATCCAGTTTTTTCCGAGCTTTTCCAGGTTTTTAAGCATAAAATCTTCTCTGGTTTTGGCGTTATCCCCATCAAAAACGCTGTGGAAATCACCTAAATTATCGCCCATCAGCAGAAAAATTTCATAATTCTGTAGTACTTGTTGGCGGCGTGGTTCCTTGTCACTTTCATCTGTGCGAAGCAGAATATTTTCGTCCACAGCATCCGGGAAGCCAAGATCCAGCAGGTTTTTACGGGTGGCATCTCTAAAAACTTCTTTTCGGTTGGTGATATAAAAAACCTTCACGCCATTTGCGCTGGCTTCGGTTAAAAACTCTAAAGCACCTGGCACAGCTTCGGCGGAGGCTGAATTGATCCAGGTATCCCATTTTTCAGGATAATCAAAATGGTCTAAAATGCCCTGCGCCTGATACGGGCTGTTGTCGAGCACGGTTTCGTCAATATCTACCACTAAGGCAAGCGGTTTTTCAATTTCAGCGGCAAGCCGTTCGTTGAGGCGCAAATCAGCAAGGTTAAAAGCTTGGTAACAAAGGGCTTTGTATTCGGCAGACTGCTGCTGATAAAGAGTTGCATACAAACCCGGATGCGTGCCATGAGCAGGCGCATGATGATGGTGGTGGTCTGCTGGCCCTTGACAAGATAAAAAGAGCAGACTAAGGCCGGTGAAAAAACTTAAAATACTGTATTTCATAAGTTTATGATATTGGTAATTTTTTTACTAAAGTAAAAAAAAGCCGAACCTGTTTTAGGGTTCGGCTTTAAAAAATTTACGAAAAATTATTTTGTTTCGTAGTCCATGGCTTCCAAACGTTTGTAATAGTTGTAGCGCCATTTTGCATTGTCAAGGGCAATTTTTCCTAGCGTTGATGCTTGTTCAGGGAAGGTTTTCTTGAGGGATGAATACCTTACTTCGCTGCCAATAAAGCCGTGGAATTTATCCCAATCTGGTTCTTTCGAGTCGAGTTGGAATGGATTTTTTCCTTCTTCTTCCAAAGCAGGGTTGAAGCGATACATCTGCCAGTAGCCACTTTCAACGGCCAGTTTTGTCTGGTGTTGGCTTTTTCCCATACCAATTTTCAAACCGTGGTTGATACAAGGCGAATAAGCAATAATGATTGATGGTCCAGGGAAAGCTTCAGCTTCTTTAAGGGCTTTAAAGTACTGATTTTGGTTAGCGCCCATGGCCACTTGTGCTACATAAATATAACCGTACGACATCATCATGGCACCCAAATCTTTTTTCTTGACCTTTTTGCCTGAAGTAGCAAATTTGGCTACAGCACCCATTGGCGTTGATTTTGAGGCCTGACCACCAGTGTTGGAATAAACCTCGGTGTCCATAACCAGCACGTTGACATCGTCGCCGCTAGCCAAAACATGGTCTAATCCGCCAAAACCGATATCATAAGCCCAGCCGTCGCCACCAAAAATCCACATCGACTTTTTAACGAAATATTGTTTCAAAGCCAGCAATTCTTTGGCCAAATTATCGTCGCTGCCTGTAAGCACTTCAACTAATTTTGCAGAGGCACCACGTGAAGCTTCGGCATCGTTAGCTGTATCAATCCAGTTTTGGAAGGCTTCTTTGCGTTCGGCACTGATTTCTGATTTCATGGCAATATCCATACGCAAAGCAATGCGCTCGCGCAGTTTATTAACCGCAGTTGCCATACCATAGCCATATTCAGCATTGTCTTCAAACAGTGAGTTGGCCCAAGCTGGCCCTTCACCATTTTCGTTTGTGCAATACGGTGTGCTCGGAGCTGATCCGCCATAAATTGAAGAACAACCTGTCGCATTGGCAACCATCATACGGTCGCCATAAAGTTGTGTAATCGTTTTGATATAAGGTGTTTCACCGCAACCGGCACAAGCACCTGAGAACTCAAACAAAGGTTGTGCAAACTGGCTATTTTTAAATGACTGGAATTTATTTACAACCGTATCTTTATAGGTGATATTGTTGGCGAAATAATCCCAGCGGCCAATTTCAGCTTCCTGGCTTTCGAGTGGTTCCATTACCAAGGCTTTTTCTTTTGAAGGACAAACATCAGCGCAGTTGCCGCAGCCTGTACAATCTAAAGGACTCACCTGGATGCGGAATTTATGCGGAGCCAATTTTCCTTTAGTTTCCAGCAATTCTGTGCCCTCTGGCAAGTTGGCTTCTTCTTCGGCATTTATCAAGAATGGGCGAATAGCAGCGTGAGGACAAACATAAGAACACTGATTACACTGGATACAATTTTCAGGTAGCCATTCAGGAACATGCACGGCAATACCACGTTTTTCGTAAGCCGTTGTACCTGCTGGGAAAGTGCCATCTTCACGGCCTAAAAATGCGCTCACTGGAAGGTCATCACCATCCATAGCATTGATTGGCTGCACAACATTTTTAATAAAATCTGGAACATTGCTGTCAAATTCGCGAACCTCTTTTTCAAGTTTGGCCCATTCGGCAGGAACATTAACTTTTTCTACTTCTCCACCGCGATCAACGGCAGCGTTGTTCATTCTTACAATCTCTTCGCCTTTGTTTCCATAAGATTTCAGGATGAAAGCCTTCATCTTTTCAACGGACTGCTCGTAAGGAATGATTTCGGCTACTTTAAAGAAAGCCGATTGCATAATGGTGTTCGTGCGGCCTCCCAATCCTACTTCTTCAGCAATGCGTGTGGCATTGATAATGTAGAAGTCAATATTATTCTCGGCCAAATATTTTTTAATGCTATTAGGCAGTTTCGATTGTGTTTCTTCGGCATCCCAGATACTATTGAGTAAGAAAGTGCCGTTTTTTCTCAGGCCTTTGAGCATATCATATTTTCCCAGATAAGCAGGAACATGACAAGCAACAAAGTCAGGTTTTCCAACCAAATAAGGTGAACGGATAGGGGTGTCGCCAAAGCGCAAATGAGAAGTGGTTACGCCGCCAGATTTTTTGGAGTCGTAAGCGAAATAAGCCTGTGCGTATTTATCGGTGGTTTCACCAATAATTTTGATAGAGTTTTTGTTGGCACCTACAGTTCCGTCAGCACCAATGCCATAAAACTTAGCTTGGTAAGTGCCTTTGGCTGCTATACTTATCTCTGGAAGCATTGGCAATGATTTAAAGCTTACGTCATCAACAATACCTACTGTGAATTGATTTTTTGGCTCATTCATTTTCAGGTTATCATACACTGAAATGATCATGGCTGGTGTAGTATCTTTCGAGCTGAGGCCATAACGTCCGCCAACAACTTCAGGCGCATCTTTTTTGCCATAATAAAGCTCTCTAACATCTAAGTATAAAGGATCGCCATTGGCACCTGGCTCTTTGGTGCGGTCCAATACAGCAATGCGTTTTACGCTTTTTGGCATTACTTTGAGGAAATATTTAGCCGAGAAAGGACGATACAAATGAACTGAAACTACTCCAATTTTTTCGCCTTTGGCCATCAGATAGTCAACCGTTTCGCGGATAGTTTCTGTAACAGAGCCCATTGCAATCACCACGTTTTCAGCATCTGGCGCACCATAATAGGTAAACGGATGATATTCGCGTCCGGTGAGTTTATTGATTTCCTGCATATATTCTTCTACCATATCAGGAATTGGATCGTAAAAACGATTTGCTGCCTCGCGTGACTGGAAATAAATATCAGGATTTTGAGCAGTTCCTCTTGTTACAGGATGCTCAGGATTTAATGCCTGATCGCGAAATCTCTGAATCGCATCCCAGTCAACCATGTGCTTTAATTCGTCAGCATTAAAATATTCTACTTTCTGAATTTCATGCGAGGTGCGGAAACCATCAAAGAAATGCAAAAATGGAATACGTGATTTTATAGCTGCAAGGTGAGCAATACCAGCGATATCCATAATTTCTTGAACACTACCCGTTGCCAACATGGCAAAACCAGTTTGGCGGGTGCTCATTACATCACTGTGGTCGCCAAAAATTGAAAGCGCTTGTGCTGCAAGGCTACGCGCACTTACGTGGAAAACGGCGGGCAAAAGTTCGCCCGAAATTTTATACATATTAGGTATCATCAGCAGCAGACCCTGTGAAGCCGTAAAAGTGCTGGTTAAAGCACCGGCTTGCAAAGAACCGTGCACTGCGCCGGCAGCACCACCTTCCGACTGCATTTCGGATACATGTACTGTTTCGTCAAAAATATTTTTCTTGCCATAAGATGCCCATTCGTCAACGTACTCAGCCATAGTGGATGAGGGTGTAATGGGGTAAATAGCCGCAACTTCGCTAAACATATACGCCACGTGAGCCGCAGCATAATTGCCATCGCAGGTTATAAACTTCTTTTTCATATTCATATCTTATTAAAATTTAAGCTTTTACGTAGTTTGTGAAGCCTTCTATAGATTCAGTGCGAAATTACTAAATATTGACATTAAGCGCGTATAGATTGCCTCTAAACAGAGCCCAACATGCTAATTTATAATGATTTTAGATTAGCACTATCGCCCACAGTCAATCTAAAAATATGTACTTTTACAAACCAAAAGCAACAGGCTAAATCTGTAAATTTTTAAAAAATTATAACACTATGAACCTGAGTACGAAATACCTGGGGCTCGAATTGAAAAACCCCATTATTGTAGGCGCCAGCAATCTGGTTACCGATATTGAGATGTTAAAAAAATTAGAGCAGGCCGGTGCTGCCGCAATCGTTTACAAGTCGCTTTTTGAAGAGCAGATTCAACTTGAAAATTTGGAGATGCATCAGGAAATGACTGATTACAACGAGCGCAATGCTGAAATGACTAATCTGTTTCAGGATAACCTTTATGAGGCTGGTCCTAAAGAGTTTTTGATGAATTTTGCCGCAGCCAAAAAGGCACTTAGCATTCCTTTGATTGCCAGCTTGAATGCCGTTTACGACGAAACCTGGATCGAGTATGCTAAAAAGCTTGAAGAAGCCGGTGCTGATGCGCTGGAACTCAACTTTTATACTGCACCGGTTGAGTTTGATGTTGATGGCCGTGGAATTCTTAACGAAGAACTCGACATCATTGAAGTGGTGAAAAAAGCGGTGAAAATTCCGGTAAGCGTTAAGCTTAGCTCTTTTTACACTAACCCGCTCTACACCATCAACGAAATGGACAAAAAAGGTGCTGACGGATTTGTGTTGTTCAACAGGCTTTTTCAGCCCGACATCAACATCGACGATGAAACGCATCACTTTCCTTATAATCTGAGTAATGAGCAGGATAACCGGCTCGCTCTACGTTTTGCTGGATTGCTTTATGATAATGTAAAAGGCAGTGTATGTGCTAGTCAGGGCGTATTTACTGGAGCCGATGCTATCAAAATGATTTTGGCCGGAGCCGATGCCGTGCAAGTGGTAAGCACCATCTATAAGAATGGACCTAAGCAAATCACGAAAATGCTTCAAGAAATGGAAGCCTGGATGACTACGCGTCAATACGAGAAAGTGGAAGATTTCAAAGGAAATCTGTCCAGAGCTAAAATGAAAGATCCGTTTACTTATAAAAGAGCACAATATGTGGATATTTTGATGAAATCTGGTGAGATTTTCAAAAAATATCCGATGCGCTAGGCGCGATATTTATTAAAAAAAAGCTGCACAAATTGTGTGGCTTTTTTTTGTGACTTATCTAACCTGACCTATTCATAAACTTTTAGAAGTATAATTGAAACTCAGGTTAGTTTCGGCTTAGATACAGTTTAACTTTTGAAAAAACTTATTACTGTATCTTTGACGCTGTCTACGACAGGAAAAATTTATGAATTTTTCAGGCTAAAGCGTATTTGGTAGCTTTGCCACAATTAACAGAAATTAAATTGTTGCATGAAAGTGCCTTCAAACTTACTCAAAACGGTTCGCGATTACTATGTTGCGCAACTTATTCCTCTATATGGATCACGCGAATCGGCGCAGTTGGTTGTTTTGTTGATAAAGCATTTTTTTGGTTTTGATAAGGTGAAAATGGCTTTAGAACCTGATTTGCGTCTGAGCGAATCAGAATTATTACAATTACATTTTGCTGTGAAGGAATTACTCAACAACAAGCCTTTGCAATACGTTTTGGGCGAAACGGAATTTTATGGGAGGCGGTTTATTACAAAATCCGGTGCTTTGATTCCGAGACCGGAGACAGAACAGCTCATTGACCTTATTATTGATAAAGAAAAAAGCCGAAAAACTTTTTCAATTGTAGATATTGGAACGGGATCAGGCTGTCTGGCTATTAGTTTGGCACTTGAATTTCCAGAAGCTAATGTTACTGCTTTTGATGTGAGCGCCGAAGCGCTGGATGTTGCCCGCGAAAATGGAGCTTTGCATGAAGTTGCCGTGGACTTTATTAAAGCTGATATTTTAACAGAAAAACACGTGTACTTTGAACGGCAAGCCGATTTGATCGTAAGCAATCCGCCTTATGTTAGGCATTCTGAGCAGGCCTTGATGCGGAAAAATGTTACGGATTGGGAGCCAAGCCTGGCTCTTTTTGTTTCTGATGAAGATCCGCTGGTGTTTTATTATGCACTGGCAAAATTGGCTGCCGAAAAGCTTAACAAAGGTGGCAGTATTTGGGTTGAAATCAATGAAGCATTTTCAAAAGAAGTAATGGCTATTTTTGACGAAAATGGAATGTCAAATGCACAATGTTTTCAGGATTTTCATAACAAGGACCGTTTTGTGCGGGCGGAGAAATGATTTTTATTGATACTTTTTTACTTTTTGTTGAAATCTTCCAAAATTTTTAAACTGATTAAAATCCAATTC
>Ga0222671_1000269_pt1 | contig 18987 bp, 20 predicted proteins | sample AntAcemetagen797_FD_179849 | JGI IMG/M metagenome (GOLD analysis project Ga0222671, IMG submission 179849) | Saline water microbial communities from Ace Lake, Antarctica - #797 | ecosystem: Environmental > Aquatic > Non-marine Saline and Alkaline > Saline | place: Antarctica: Ace Lake... | reverse complement strand
GACAATCGATATCTTTTATATAACCGTCAGCAAAATCGCACTGTTTACCCCCGTGTTGCATCGGTGTAGTCACCGAATACGTCTCCGTGACCTTGCTCGCCGAGAGTCCACAATGAACAGGACATTGCGCGTTCTTTTTCCAATCACCGACACAGTCTATGGGCTCTTTCTTTAAAAAGAAGAAGTAAACCGCCACAACAATGCTAACCACAAGCAATAAAGCGGCTCCTATAATCGGGAGTTTTGAACTCGGTTTTTTGTTGAACGATTTATTGTAATTATTGAACGATTGATTGCGGTAGTTCAATAAATTTAAATTAAAGGGTACATAAAATTTACTCTTTGTCGGGAGTTTTCCTTTTTTCTCTAAACTTGACGAGTGTTATTTTTAGAGGTTGAATCGTCTTACGACTTAATTATATTTTTTTATCCATGGCTCGAGTCGCAAAGGTATCTTGTGACATCTTGAGACTACATTCTATTTGTTTCTTAACAAACTTCAGACGCAAGCACACTTTACGGTACGCCCGCCAGTCTTTGGACGCATGGTCGTGGCGGGCTTTGTAAGCGTAATGACATAATTTACTAGACTTGCGTTCCAACTGATTGAGTTCTTGTACCAATGTTGCGACACGAGCGAGTTCCGACATTGGTTTTGGTTACGTTTGGTTCGTTTTGGTTACGTTTGGTTCGTTACTTTTGGTTCGGTTGCTCTATTCTTAACACATTGGATTTTCTTTAAGTGAAATTAAAATAATAATATATTAATAAAAAAAAATGAAAGTCGTACGAAAGAAAGTGTTTGTCATCCCGTACTTGAACGAGAAAGTGATGCTCGTGAAAGACCGGACCACCAAGGAGTGGGGGTTTATATCCGGTGGTGTGAAGCGGAACGAGTCGTTCCCCGAAGCGGCCGAGCGCGAGCTTTACGAAGAGACTTCCGGTTTACTGCGTTCGATGCGCGGTGCGACCATGACCCATTTCGAGACGGACTACCGACCGGAGGAGCTCTTGGTGAAAAACCGACAAAAAGGAGAACAAGTGTCGTCGGTGTACAAGGTGTTTTGGGTACCGATCACGGAAGCGACGGTGCGTCGTCTTGAGGACCGTTTTGTACCGAACGAGGAAATCGAGAGTCTGAAAGTCGGGAACTATTACGCGTTCAAAAACCGATGGGTGGTTTGTGACGAGTACATGAAACAGGCTTTTACCACACCCCAAACTCACTTCTAATACCAACTTTTTTAAGACCCGGTCTTTTTAATAAAAGACCCCCCCCCAGAGCCTTTTAAAGACCGAACCCAGCCTTTTTAATAAGAGACCCCCCAAAAACCTCGCGTAAAAGACTAGTGGTAACACGATTTATAATATAAAAACTGTTAATATATATATATGCAACAATCGCGTGCGTCAGATCCGTGGACTTTGGACGATCTGAGTAACATTCCGAACACCGACCCGTCTGTTTTTGTATTTAATCAAAATAAAAAAAGGTACAAATTTTTAACAAATTCTGTTTTAAAGGCGTACAAATTAAACCGAAATGATTTCCGCAATCCGTTGACAAGACAACCCCTCAATAACAAGACTATACAACGTATTCGTGATTTAAAGAATACGTCCAAAAACACGCTTACCAGAAACGAAGAAGAGTTCATGGAAGGTATACATGCGTTATATCAAATGAGCAAAAGTACACGAATGACATACAACCGATTGGCGGACGAGTACATCAACGACATTGTCAATTTTTCAAACAATCCAAACCAAAACAGAATCAATTTGAATAGAACCCGCCGTTCGTTAAAAGCGAAGGGTAAATTAACCTGATGACAACAAAAAAAAAAGACCAACCGACTCTCTCATGTCGTTGTCGTCGGTGACGTCAAGTAGATACTTTCGTACGTGGCTCGTAACAGTGTCATGTGTTCTTGGTCTGTGAAATGGTCGTACAAGGTAAGGGGTCAACCACAATCCCGTTCATAGACACGGTATTTGCCAGGACGTTGAACGTTCCTATTACGAAAAATCCGATATGGGCTTTCAGGGACAATGACAGAATGGTGTCGGCGTCGTTTAGGTCAAACGGCGCGACGTCGTACAATTCGCACAGATACTTAGGTATGTGGTGAATTTTTGACGTAAGCGCCAAATGGCTCATATTGACATCGATGGGATAAACCTCCTCGGTTTTCCACGTATCAAAGGCGTAACAAGATTGAACGGTGCTCTGTTGAAAACGCGTGGCGTCTTCTCGGCATTTGAAAACCGGGATCACGGTGCGTTCCGAATTGTCTCTACGAAACATTTTCAACGAAGTGGATCGGTCGAGGTTGTCGACATGCACGTTGAAGAACTGCTTATTGTTTTTCATAAACACGTAGGGTGTTTGGGATACCGTAAAGAAATCCATCTGTGTTTTTTTACTAATTAGAAAAATTTATTTTTAAATGTGAATATAGTATATTATAAATTAACATGGTCAACTATATCCGTGTTGCCGCAAAGGTCAAAGATCCGTACACTAAAGTGTCCAAGATACACTCCACCGCATTTAAATCGACCGACGGTCTGGGTGGTCCGTTCGGTGCGATGGGAAGCATGACCCCCGCAGATAAGACAGCTTTCGTCACATTTATCGACAGCGCGCTTTTGAATGACGGTGCGCACAAAGAAATGCTCGTACCGACTACGAACGCTCGTGAGACGAACGTGAACGTTGACACGAACATGCTTGCGTTACACGACAAGGTTTATGCAGCAGACGGATTACGAACGTCTCCCGTGGAGGACGTCGTCAATACAGGTCAATTGTATTACGTCTACATCTACGCGAAGAACGAGACTGGGTACGAGTTTATCCAGCCGTCGGACGTTGTTGTGATTTCTTAAAATTCTGGAATTTGGGAAAAAAATAAACGTAGTATATATTATTATTATTAAATGAAAGTCCGCGAGAAGACGAATACCGCCGCTCGGGTGATTCAGACTCAAGCGAGGCTCCGTCTGCTACGTAAAAAGATTAAAATTAGAGACGAAATCCAGGCGATGAACGCAGCCGTTCGGGTGATTCAGGCCCAGTATCGCGCTAAAAAAAAACGCAAGAACACGGCGAGTGAAATACAAGCAAAAAATTTACACAACGAGCGTAAACAGAAGGCGGCAATTAAGGTGCAAATCGCGGTACGAAAGCACCTGGAGCGTGCGAACAAGCTTCCGACCGACTGGCCTACCAATTTACGGACCCCGGGTGTGAGTAAGTATCTGTTGGAGTATTCTCAAAAGAAAAAATCACAATGGCCTGTCAAGAGTTCGGGGAAATTTGGAAGCGGGTGCCACGAGAAGAGAGACCCGTTGTTCACCGCTCCTCAGGCGATTTTGCACGCGATCGCACGCGGTATGAAGTTTACCCAGAACCGCGGTTTGTTGGCATGGCACTCCACCGGGTCGGGCAAGACGTGTTCCGCGGCGGCGGTGATGGACGCGTACTGGAAAACAAACAAAAATATTGTTTTTTGTACATCCGTGGAGGCGAAACAGGTGAATCCACCGGAGACGTTCCGCAAGTGTATCAACACGTTCCTGAAACGCGGGATCACCGAAACCCAAATGACGAAACGCGTACAATTCTTTTCGTTCGCACAGCTATCGCACTATCTGCAATTGTACCGAGGATCCGGACCGGACGCGAACAAAGCGAAGCGTGCGACTCTATTAGACAACGCGGTGTTGATAATAGACGAGGTCCAAAATCTTCTCAAGCCGTTGCCGAACCAAGTGATGGAACACAAGGCGCTTTATAAACATTTGTCGAAAAGCGACCTTCCCGGACTCAACGTGTTTATCTTTACGGCCACTCCGGGAGAGTCTAAACAAGACGTGATTGACCTGCTAAATCTAGTGCGCGATCGACGACATTCCGAAATCACACTGAACGACACGACGGAGGACTTCCGTACCAAGACGCGCGGATTAATCCAACATTACGACACGAACCACGACCTTTCGCGTTTTCCTCACGTGATTACTCAACCGGTGAACGTGTGTCGCATATCGCCGAAGCACCAGGAAACGTACGCCAAAGCGCTTCTGGAGGATCTCCAAAAGAAGGCCAAATTTCCGAGTCCGAAGTACATGGCCTTGTCCAGAAAGTACGCGAGTCACACGTACACGCGCGAAACCGGGTCCGCTTTGAGTGACTTTAGTTGTAAAATACCACAAATTCATCAAAAATTGGCCGAGTACCCGAACCAGAAACATTGGTTGTACAGTGCGTTTTACGAATCGCGTGGGTACGGTCAAGGTGTGATGGCGGTCAAGCGGACGCTTCTGGAGGACCTCGGGTACGAGGAGCTCACGCCGCTCTTAGCGAAACAGATTACCACGTCGAATCACTACCCCCCGGGCAAGCGCTTCTGCGTGATGACGACCACGAACGTCAAAGATCGTCAGGAACTCGGGTATCTGGTATCGGTATACAACAGTCCACAGAACGTCCATGGTGCGATATGTCACGTGATGCTCGCCAGTCAAAAGTACAACGAAGGGATGGACCTCAAAGCGGTGCGCCACATTCACATGTTGGAACCGTTGGTCACAATAGCGATGCGCCAACAGGCTATCGGGCGTGCTCGGAGGAACTGTAGCCACTTTCAATTGAATGACATGAAGGACTGGACGGTAAAGATACACGACTATCATTCGGAACCGACGGTGGCCGCCGCAAACGGCGACTTGATGGGACGTCGTTTGCGTGCCGAACAAGACACGCTCGAACGCATCACCGCGAACCTGGACGCTATCAAAGGTTTGCGCGGCGTGAAACCGCAACGCGACCGACTTACGGAAGACATGAAGGTGGTCAAACGGAACATGAAATTAATGAAACAGACGCAAAAGGAGACCGACGCGTCTCGAGGGTTGTTTTCGGTGGACAAGCACATCGACAACCTCGCGCGTGTGGAGTACGAACCGGTAAAACGGTTACTGGACGTTATGCGCGACAATTCGGTGGACCGTCTCATTGCGTAAATCGCGCGGGAGCCTCCGCCATGCTGTTGATTTGAAGATTGTAATTGTGTTTGAAATCACTGAATCCGGAGTTTTTTAGTTTGTAATTATTGGGTAAACGATTCAAACGATTCAAGTTTACTCCTAGGTTAAACAAGCCTTCAAAGATTTCCGTTTCTTTTTCGAGTTTCCGGCTGAGAAACGAATCGGTACGGTCGGATACTTTAGAGGACATGTGTACAACCGGAACAAGAAGGGCGGGTGTTGTTGTAGTGGAAGAAGAAGAGACCGCAACAGCCCCAGGGACCGCGGACCGTTGTTCTTGTTGGGGTCGCGACGACATTGTGATTTTCCGGAAATGATTTACGTCGGTGGTTTTGTCGGACACGAGCCATATCTTCTCGTTGGTCGCGTCCTCCCATAACAACCGACTGACAGCCCCGGGGATTAACGCGACACTGATGAGGTATCCCACGCACGCGAGACTGTCGCCGCTCGCAAACACGACGTTATTATAAATACTATTGACGGCGTTTAGAAAGTCACCCATATGTTTCGACAAGAGATTGGCGTACGTGTCTTTCAGAGTATTTTTGTCGACGTTTTCGGACTTGCGAACAAAGTGCTCTTGTACAAACACGTTACGCGTATCGTTTCGGTACACAATATTCGGTTCCAACATTTGCTTAATCTTGACGAACGTGTCATCGGACGGGGTTTTCACAATTTGATTAAAAACGTACACGTTCAACGACCCTATGGAGAGTTTCAAGGGGTCGTCGTTGTAGTGGACAGTATGAATCGACCTATTATTGTTAGTTCTTGGCCTATTATTGTTAGTTCTTGGCCTATTATTGTTATTGTTATTCACAGTCTGTATGTTTGCGGTGTTATTGTAAAGGCTCTTGTTGGTGATGTCCCGTCGTATAATTTGCTTGATGATCAATCCGATATCGCGCTCGGGTAAGAAAAATTTACCCTTGTCCCCAAAGTTTATTACATGTAGATACTTGTGATAACTGGCCGTAAAGTCTTTGAGGCGTCCACCGTTCGTCATGTCGAGCGACAGAAGCTCGTGACCTTTCACGCGAATTTGAACGTTCTTCTTACGGGTTTGGAAACGGCTCGAATAACGCGACACGAACTTGAGCACGTTCACGAGAATACCGCGCTCGTCCGGTTTGCTGTACAGTCGAAGGATACCGTCCTTGCGAGCAAAGTGTGAATACACAATCATGATACGCAGGACATTATGAAAGAAATAGACGTCCTCTTGTTGTCGATACATGTCACTCAAGCAAGACAGGTAGTTTTTCTTACACACCTTGTTTTTCACCAACCATACAATCTCGTTACGAACAAACTTGCGGGCGAGAGTGACGTCTTCGGGTTTATAGAAATGGGACCCTTGTACCATATCGCAAAACTTTTCCCAAGACCCGAGGGCGGGCGTCGATTGACTACCGTTATCGTGAACCATGTCGATGTACTGGAAAAATAACAGACAAGACCATTTCATTGAATGTCCGAGGTCGAACGAAACTTCGGTATGTTTACCCGGCGACCCCGAAAAATATATATGTTCGTCCAAAACACCGGGGTCAATCCGAGTGATCTTCGATACGATATCGATAAACGTTTTTTTACGATAAAACCCTAGTTTCGTGAGTCTCGCTCGTGCGTTTCGAATACTTTTTTGGCGTGCGTTCTGTTGGCGTTTATCAACCGCTTTTTTTCTTCTGACTTCCGCTTGTTGTGTAAACCGATTCTGATTCCGCGATTTCGATGACAATCTTGTCGTAACAACCATCTTGTTTTATTATTAAAATAATAATAAAATAAAAATGTAAAAAACTTTAATCGCTATTCGCGCAAAAGACAATTGTATCGTGGAACGTTTCCGAGACGGATATATTTCGCACCGAGCTCGAGCGCGAGTGTGTACTCGAACGCGTCGTCGGTATCTCCGGTGCGACTGCTCACGATAATAGTAGACCCCCCGGTGTACGATTTACACGCCTCTTCTTTGACCCGCGTGACTGTGCCGTACTGGCTAGGTTTCAAACAAAAACATTTGTTTCTCGGATGACTCGACAAGTAATAGTCACGCGGTTCGAACGCTTCTTCGTGGTCGAACGGGTTTTCGATCCATTCGATGGGATATTCGGAGACCCACTGTTTGTACATGGCGTGCATCTCGTCGCGGTTTAGCTTGATTTTGTCCATTTCATAATAATTGTCTTCGGTTAAAAAATCGGACGCGTTTACGTCCACGACGATACGAAGTTTACCCGCGTGTCGGGGGTCAATAGCGTTGGTCACTATAGAGAGTCCGTCCACGAGTGTGGTACATGTACGGGGACACGCGTGGTACACTTCCACACACATACGCATTGCGTTTTCATGGTCGATCCACGAATTAACTACAGGAACCACAAAAAGTTGCTGGGATCGTTCCGTGGTTTCACACACTTTCAATATAGGAAGCGGTTGAATACTACTACTACTACTACCCAATTTATTATTCCCCGCTTTGTACACCGCGACCGAAACGGGGTACATGACGTTGATGTACCCGCGAGTGTTTTCCAAAAGAATATGGTCGATTTGTTCCTGGTCAGTGGCACGTTTGCCAATTATCAAAGGCGCAATCTTTTCATTGATTTCGTGGACCGCACGCATCACACCTCGTCCGTTGTACTTGCCCGCGTCGTCGTCGCGGTACTCCACAAACTCACTCAACGTCTGAAACGAGGCTGACGGACACGTTGCGCGATACACCCCTTTCGCGGTAGTAAGCTTGACTTCCGTAGTAGGTACGCCGCGAGAATCGAACACGTAGTACGCTTTACAATCGAGTATGTCGTCATTTGTTTTTTTCAATAAATAATCCGCCATATACACCAACGGGTTATCCGCCCGCGCTTTAATACACTGGTTCAATGTGTCCGATAACACCGTGTCCAACTGATGCTTTTTGATATAGTCCGATAGACTCATTTTAATGCTTAAACTTGGAGTTTATTTTTTTAAATTAAAAAAGATCTGTAGGGTTTGTTCTTTGGACCGCTTTTTATTTATTTATGGAGTATTTAGAAAAGGATGAAAAATATAATACTACCCGTTATTGCGACTTTAATCGTGATCGCTGTGTCGTATTATATATACGCTCGTCTAGCGGGACTAACGTGGACGGATATTAAAGCGGGGCACTATATGTCGCCTCCCGCCGTAAAACCAATGTGTAAATGGGGAACATGGCTTCCGTGTAACGACGGTCAACAAACACGATACGAGACGTTCGCGTCCGAGGAAGACGAAGCAGAAAACGCGTTCGAGTGCGGTGAAAAAGTCCGTAAAATGGAACAGCGGGCGTGTAATCAAACCTGTAGTGCTGAACACATGCCGGTGTGTGCGTGCACCGAGTACGACATGAACGGTGTTTGTCAAATACACACCACGTTTTCGAATCCGTGTCGATTAGGGCCCGATACGTCACCGTTCGTCGACGGTATGTGTTAGTAAAAAATAAATATATATGTTATAATTTATAAAAATCATGAAAGACTATATGCTCAACTTTACTAGAAACGGTAAACCACAAATGATGAAGAGGGCTTATGCGAAAAAGGCCCCGGATCCTCGTTGGATGGAAAGGACGTGTCCCGCCGGTAAGATGATCAACCCTTTGACTGGTCGTTGCGTCAACCTGCTTCGTATCAAACCACCAAGGGCGGCGTGCCCCTCCGGTAAGATGATCAACCCTTTAACCGGCCGTTGCATCAACGCGCCTGTTCCTAAACGGCCATGCCAATGGTTTCAAATGATCAACCCCAAGACCGGTCGTTGTATTAACAACCCCGTGTATACTAAACCACCCAAGGAGCCAAGGAGGTGCCCCGCCGGTAAAATGATCAACCCCAAGACCGGTCGTTGTATCAACGTGCGTGTGTCCGCCAAGAAGAGCTCGCCTCCACCCAAGTACATGCTCGATTTTTTGTCCAACGGCAAACCACAGATGATGAGGAGGACGTACACGAAAAAAAAGCCTCTCGCGAACAACTGGATGTTGGATTACCATCGTTAAAATAAAAGGTTTTCGAGTTACATAGAAATAGAAGTTTTATTTGAGGGGATGTGTGTTTAGGAGGAGGGTTTTTTGTTTTCTCTAAAAAAAGTTGGGTGTTTTTTTTTTTGAAAGACTTTGTTTGTTTAAAACTCGGGGTCAGAAAAGGACTCTTCGTTTTCGTCGTCCGATTCGTTATGGAACGCAAACCCTTGCAACTTTCCAGCAGGAAGAGAGACCACTTCCAACTGAACGATACTGAGAGTCACGCCAAACTGTTTGTTCACGAACCAAATCGGTGCAAAGTCGACGATACACTTGACCGAGCTACCCGATTGGAAATCCGTCATGTCGAAACGGTCGCGTTTGTTGTCGAACGCTTCCACATTCATACCGGCACCGCCGTCGCGTGCGGGGCGAATCTTAAACTTGATGGTCGGCGCGTACTTCTCCGGCTGCTTGGAAGGCTTTACGAGCGGGCGATAGAGCTCTTCCACAACCTCACGGGACATTTGCTTACCGAACCAAGCCTTGGAGTTTTCTACCGCCAAATCAATCATGCGGGTGTCGATTGCGTTCGCGGTGTCCAAAAACCGGTTCAGACGCGTATCGTCGGGTACACCTTTGAACGAGGCGTCCAAACTGTACTTGGTAGGCCCGGTGTTGTTTTCGGGAACGTACTCCGAGACACCGAAAGGCACGGACATTTTGGGTGTCTGCAAGATGATCCGCTTACTCCCGTTGTAAAGCAAAAACACCTGATTACCACCCGCCTTGTTCTTGGTCTGCTCCCCACAGACGAGCTTGGAAGCGTCAAAGTTCTTGTAGAGAATCACGTTGTTGGAAGCCATTTTGTTGGTTTGTTGTTTTCTTGAAAGAGTTGTTGTTGTTCGGGAGAGGTGTTGTTTGGTTGTTATGGGTTATTATACTTATTAGAGCACGTATCCTTTAAGTGTATTTTCTTGAAAGGCTTGCTGTTGTTTTCGGAAGAGTTGTTGTTGCGGGTTATTATACTTATTAGAGCACGTATCCTTTAAGTGTATTTTCTTGAAAGGCTTGCTGTTGTTTTCGGGAGAGTTGTTGTTGCGGGTTATTATACTTATTAGAGCACGTATCCTTTAAGTGTATTTTCTTGAAAGGCTTGCTGTTGTTTTGGTGGGGTTCATTTTGGTTCCACATTTCCAAATACCTCGGGAAAGAAGTGACGATTATCGGGATGACATCGTTTTTTTATTTGCTGAATGCGATATGTTTCTCTTTTTTTGGCCAAACATTCTTCACAATGTCTTTTTGTGCCAATCGTCGATTGAAAGCAAATCACACAATCGCCGGTAATTGCCATCGAGTTTTATTAAAAGTTCGATTTTTTTTGAGACGCGAGAACCGCAAAAAGAGAGAGAGAGCAGCTTGTTACATAGAAATAGAAGTTTGTTAGATGTATCGGAATTAACAAATTGGATACATCTAAAAATGTTTTTTTTTGGGGTGGGGGGGGGTTATTGTTCCTTTTTTTTTAAATTTTTATTTTCGGAAATTTTTTGACTATAATTTCAAAATGGGACTCGCCGAAGAGAATGTGCTCAAAATTGTCGGGATGCATTTGAACAAGACAAATCGGACGACAAAATCTGTTGCACAACTCCAGTCGTTATCGAAAGGTCTTGAAAATACACTTGGTGTTACCGGAAATAAAGAAAGACGGTTTGTTAAATCACAGATTGTCGATTTTGTGAATGGATTTTTAAAGAAAAAGAAACGCTACAAATTTAGCGAGACCGAGGTCGGTGCGTTCGGTGACAGTTTACCGTTTTTGAAGTTCCAATATTACATTCCCGAAGAAATGATAGGATTTTGGGAATACTATCGGTATTATTATGATATTGGTCAACACAAAAAGGAGGATTTCATAATAGACAGTTTTTTGTATCATATTACAATCGAAGACCCAGAAAAATTGAACGAGTATTATGAAGATAGAGGAGAAACATTGATACCAGCCATTTACATAAAATACGAACACATGAAAACGATACTGTCAACGCCTCCAACGTCTCGTACGGCGTTTAAAAAACTTAAAAAACAAGTATATACTCGGTCACGAACACGTGGTTTCTTCAAACCGTCCGAAGTTGATGAGTATGCACAAATAATTATCGACTTTTACTTGGAGGATATTTAATCACAAAAAGGACGATTTTTAAAAAGTTGGCATTTCTTTTCGCAGCCGTTCGGGTGAGCATTTTCTCGTTGGTTCGTTTCGTTGGTTCGTTTCGTTGGTTCGTTTCGTTGGTTCGTTTCGTTGGTTCGTTTCGTTGGAAAATCCGAACCTGTGAAGTGTTTTATTGAACCTGAGAAGCTGAGCATCCGTGTTTTTGCGTTTCTTGCTGAACGCAGGGTTTCGCAGCCGTCCTCGCTACTTTCGCAGCCGTTCGGGGTGAGCATTTTCTCGTTGTTTCGTTTCGTTGGAAAACTTGAACCTGTCAAGTGTTTTCTTGAACCTGAGAAGCTGAGCATCCGTGTTTTTGCGTTTCTTGAGCTGAGAAGCTGAGCATCCGTGTTTGCGTTTCTTGCTGAACTAGGGTTTCTCGGGTAAAGTGCTTTCGCAGCCGCTTTTCCAACACAAAAAGTTCGTGGGGTGAGTGTATTTCGGTCTCCTTTTTTCTCGTGGGTTCGTTTCGTTGGGTTCGTTTCGTTGAAAACCTGAACCTGTGAAGTGTTTTCTTGCGTTGTTGTGCGAGCTGAGAGAGAGAGAGAGCTGAGCATCCGTGTTTGCGTTTCTTGCTGAACTAGGGTTTCTCGGGTAAAGTGTTTTCGCAGCCGCTTTTCCAACACAAAAAGTTCGTGGGGTGAGTGTATTTCGGTCTCTTTTTTTCTCATTGGTTCGTTTCGTTGGGTTCGTTTCATTGAAAACCTGAACCGGTGAAGTGTTTTCTTGCGTGTTGTGTGAGCTGAGAGAGAGAGAGAGCTGAGCATCCGTGTTTTTGCGTTTCTTGCTGTGTGGTACTAGGGTTTCTCACTGTGTGTGTGTACTGAGAATCTCGCGACGTTTCTGTCGCAGAAATGGAATGGTCTTGTGGTCTACCTCTTGCGGCATGGACGGTGATTATCCTTCTACTAGACGGCGACGTACTAGGAGAAATGCGACTGGTCTGCAAGGCCTGGACAATTCACTGCGATCAAAATATCGTCAAGCTATTCCTATCGTCAGCTGGTCCGATCGCGGTCATGGCAATGAGGAGATTTCTGCGAAAGTTTCCCCAGCTACAGGAGGTACTAATAAACGAGGAAAACTATACATGGGGCAAGGCACTGGACAGCCTTCCTAAAAGTTTAACCTGCCTTTCTGTGGATATGAACGCTAGACGTTCTGACAGCTGCGACTTTTTTCAAGCACTTGCCGGCTTCACCGCCCTTACCACGCTCCATCTTTGGGGCCGTTTTGACAATTTGCTGGGATTGGAAGGCCTCAGCTCCCTGAAAAGCCTCTGTTTGAGCGGTACCAGGTATGTCCTCGGCGACGGCGCCTTCCGTTCATTATCTGGGCTCACCAACCTCACGTACCTGGATCTGACAAATTGCCATAAACTGTCGCCAACACACGGATTCGCGACGCTTGCTTGCTTCACGGGACTCACCAGTCTTAATTTGGCTGGAACCATGGCTAACAACACCGTGTTGCTAGAAACTGTGTCAACACTGTCTGCCCTCGCACATCTTGAGATCAATAACGATGAACTTGAGAACCGCGTAATGATAAGCACGACCGCGGTACGGGATTTAAAAAACATCCTTCCAGGGATCCGCGTTTGGAAGCAAAGATTTGGTACAAAGAAGTATTTAGGGTTTAGAAGTGTGCTGCAGCTTGTGTATTGAGAAATTACTTAATAATTTTGTAATAAATATTTGGTTGCTGTTTCTATTTCTATTTTTAAAACTCGGGGTCGGAAAAGGACTCTTCGTTTTCGTCGTCCGATTCGTTATGGAACGCAAACCCTTGCAACTTTCCAGCAGGAAGAGAGACCACTTCCAACTGAACGATACTGAGAGTCACACCAAACTGTTTGTTCACGAACCAAATCGGTGCAAAGTCGACGATACACTTGACCGAGCTACCCGATTGGAAATCCGTCATGTCGAAACGGTCGCGTTTGTTGTCGAACGCTTCCACATTCATACCGGCACCGCCGTCGCGTGCGGGGCGAATCTTAAACTTGATGGTCGGCGCGTACTTCTCCGGCTGCTTGGAAGGCTTTACGAGCGGGCGATAGAGCTCTTCCACAACCTCACGGGACATTTGCTTACCGAACCAAGCCTTGGAGTTTTCTACCGCCAAATCAATCATGCGGGTGTCGATTGCGTTCGCGGTGTCCAAAAACCGGTTCAGACGCGTATCGTCGGGTACACCTTTGAACGAGGCGTCCAAACTGTACTTGGTAGGCCCGGTGTTGTTTTCGGGAACGTACTCCGAGACACCGAAAGGCACGGACATTTTGGGTGTCTGCAAGATGATTCGCTTACTCCCGTTGTAAAGCAAAAACACCTGATTACCACCCGCCTTGTTCTTGGTTTGCTCCCCACAGACGAGCTTGGAAGCGTCAAAGTTCTTGTAGAGAATCACACTGTTGGAAGCCATTTTGTTGGTTTGTTGGTTCTTGAAAGGTGTTGTTTGGTTTATCGTTTGTTGTTTGGTTGTTGATTTTGTTTTGCAAGTTTGTTTCTGGAAAGAGTGGTTTGTTGCTGTTTGTTGTTATACTTGATAGAAGCACGTATTCTTTAAGTTGTTTCTGAAAGTATTGGTTGCGTTTCAAGTGTTGTGCGTTTCGGGTTTTGTTGGACGTTTGTATTGGTGGTGGTGTAGGTTGTATTATACTTAGTTATAGCACGTGTCCTTTAAGTTGTTTTTTATTTTCTCAACATGCTCGATCTGGGTCACGAGGGACTCGTCCGCCGGGTTGCTAATATAAAGCAAGTCAAACACTTTCATGACGGTCGAGTGCGCGATGTACTGTGACGTGAGTTGCTCGCGGTTCGCCTGCGCGAGGTCGAGCTCGAGTTCGAATTCGTAAGAGTCCAAGGTCTCGGCGCTCTCTTCGCGTGGGTTTGCGGAGCGTGCGTGGGTCAAGTCGTAGGACCATGTTTTGTATTTCCACGTGGTTCGCTCGCGCGACCGTAAGAACTTGTAACTGGGTGGTAGTGGTACGGGAAGCTCTTGGCACACAGACACACGCAAGTCGAACGGCGTTCCGTGTAACAAGATGTCGTGTATCTCAATCTTTCGTTTCTTCTGACAGACCAACGGAGTGCCGGTGTGAGCGTCGGTGATTACGCGCACGTTGTTGTGGACGTACACATGGGTCGTCTCGTCCGTTCGTTCGAAAGGGGTCGGTGATAGAATGTTATAAATCATGTCGCTATAGTTCTTTCCGATGTTCGTATCGAACCGCTGACGACTTTTCCACCCGAGTCGCAGTTCTATTTCGATATGCGGCTCGTGACGGTATTTGTCCAGTAGTCCGCGCAGCTCATACACGACGTGGTTCATTTTGTGTTTGAAAAGGATACGTGTTCATTCCTTAAAAGGGTTGCGATGACGTGTGTGAGAAACACAATCACAAGCAGGTCCAATATCGACATTTTTAAGGTTTTCATTTATATTATTAAGGGAAAGAAAATGAAAGTGCACGGCATTGACCGCGTTCTCGACACGGAATTCTTGTTCGTCTTCCGCCGGTTGCTCGGTAAAGGACGAAACGTGTAGGTCCGTGAACCGTTCCCGGAGAAGGTTGGACAATTTTTTTTTGTTGAAAAATTAACTTTAAGGAAATCGTAACTTAGAAAGTATAATTAGAAGAAATCATGGTGAACGTACAACGTGTTTCCGAGACCGACCCTGCGCGATTCGTGTACTCCGCACCGCGAGTCAACAACTCCGGTGGTCAGACCATTTTCGTAAACTTACCGGAACACTTTTCGAACAAGGTTGTCATCGCGCTGCCTCGGTGTCCGTTGCCTTTCGGGGTATCGGACTACAACGGGCGAAAGTCTCTACAATTTTCTCTACCGGACGGCGACGAAAAAATCGACGAGTTCCGAGAGCTTCTCATGAAGCTCGACTTGCAAAACGTACAGACGGCTGTAAACAAATCGGTGCAATGGTTCAAGAAGTCTCTTTTACCGGGATCCATTCAAGAGTTGTACAATCCGTCCATGAAACAAACCTCGGACAGGTTCCCTCCCATGTTCCGCGCACGCTTTCCGACCCATCAAGATACCGGTAATTTCATCGGGGACATTTTTGACAAGGACAGGAACGTCGTCGGAATGGGCGCGATTACTCGAGGGTGTCAAGTGGAAGCGATCGTGGAGCTTGTCGGGCTTTACTTTGTCGCTAAAGAGTTTGGAACTTCGTGGAAGGTTATACAGCTCAAAGTGTTCCCGACGGAGCATGTCCGCGGATACTCGTTTATTTGCGATAGCGACACCGATAGTCAATCCGACGCGGAACCAAATTAGAAATTTAACTTGAGGGTGTGTGATATAACCATTGTTATTTTTTAAAAAAAAAATGTGTGTAATTGTAATATGATTAAATACCTGATTGATACTTTCAGTAAACGAGTGGACGAACCCCATGAGAAGATTATCTACGTGTTGTTGATCATGGCTGTATTTTCGTTCATGCATTATGGTCTCTTTTTGAAAAACCGGGCTCATTATCGCCACGAGAACATTAAACAGCCTACGTACGAACACTTTTTGTGGTACTCATTGACTTTGACTTTTACCATTCCGTTTGGTGACGTGTATCCCGAGAGTTCGGAAGCTAAAATGTTGAGCGGGGTACAGGCGATTATGTTTTGGATGGTCATGTTGGCTTAGTTTATTTTTTTTTGTTGTAATATATTTGTTTTATTCCGCACAAACGGGACGAAACCCGAACCAACGCCTGGGTATCAACTGTACAATCTTCGTGGCAGGCAACTCGATATCCGGTGCGTCGGGGTCGATTTTGATAAGGGGTACCATAATCTCACCGGTGTACGACTGGTCTATGATACCCACGTTGTTCGCGAGCATATACCCCGTCGTGATCAGATTACTTTGTGGAACGAGGTCGAAATAGTAACCGGAAGGAGGTTGGACAGACACACCCGTCCCGTACAAAACAACTTTACCAATGTGTTGTCGAATACCGATCAACGATAAATTAAATCCGGAATCGCTTGGTCGTACTCGTTTAGGAGGAATACCTAAATCATCGGTCAAGGTGTATTTAAAATCCAACAGCGACCCTTTTGTGCTCATATACATCTCCTCGAAAGTGTCTAGTGGAAGAAGACTCTCATTCTCGAGAAGATAGTCCAGTGCATTCGCGTCTTTGTATACCGTCTCGATCAGGTTACCGTTGTCCAATGTACGCACAGACGAGGCGAGTTGACGGTTTCCCGTAAACCCCCCGACAGTCACCACACGAAGATCACCCGCGTTGTTAATGATGTGACGTTGCATTTTTCTCTAAAGTCGATTTTTTTCCTTAAGTTTGTTTTAAGAAATAACACATCAATTAAAAAAAAAGTAATATCAAATGAGTAGCGTTATTATCGAACGCATACGTAGCGACCGTTTGCGTAAAGAATGTTTGCATCTCGGCATAAGCAGTGTGGGCTTGTCTCGAAATGAGTTGATTAGTGAACTACATGGGAAAGGTTTGTACGAGATTGACCTACGTTTTCCCGCAAAACCCCCGTTGATCGATACGAGCAATCGCATCGACGACTTGTCGAACGTGTTTGTGGGGAACGGAGCCGGGTTACACGAGACGCGTAGCGATCGTTTGTGTATCGCGAACAACGATACGGACGAACCTTTACTCGGTGGTGATTTTAAAAACAAACGTGTGGAAGTTCACGACACGTTGAATATCCGTGACACTTTTCTGAAACGATACGATCTCACAGCGGACACGCCGGGTGAAGAGGGTGACCTTCGGCGCTCCGGTGCGGACCTTTACATGTACCGCAAGACCATGGTACACCCCGGATGGTACCCGGTACAGTTCGGGTCGGTGATGATTTTTTGAAGAATTGATTTTTTGAAGAATTGATTTTTTTTGAAATTCTTTTCATTCTTCAAGTATATTTTTTCAAGTTTAAATCTTTATACTTGTAAGAAAAGTCGGGTTTGTCCAACGACGCACCGTCGCGAATGACTTTGTACGCACCCGTTGTCGTATCGAGATCGTATATATTAAAATTATTGGCTAAATCGAATTTGCTTGTTCGTGTGGAGAGATTGATACTAATACTTCCTTCCGAACCACTAATTATTCTGTGAAAAATACCTGCGGGCCACACAATCATAGCCGGTTGATTGCAATACAATTTGTTATTTTTGTAAACTTTATCGGGCGTGATAATGAACGATGATAATTTGTTGTTGCGTGGGACAGTAAATGTCAACGAATCGTTCACCTTGTAAGACGAGTAAGTTATCATCTTGACCGGGATGCATGTATACCATGGTCGTTTTACTCCCTCGCACGGCCCGGGAGAGATACCATTGGCCTTATGAATAACTCTATCTATACCTTGAATGGATGGAATATCAGACGGAACCATCTCGTCGAATAAAACTCCCGCCGTTCTTCGTAGTTGTCGTAATGGAATCAATCGATACATCATTAGTGTGTACGACATACTAATATACTAAAATTCAAACGCAATTTACTTATTCGCCGCCCTGAGTTTCGCGGTCATCGCTTTGAGCTGTTCGCTCAGTTGCTTGTTGGTCATCTTCTTCTTGGCGGGCTTCTTGGTGAACCCCTTTGCGCGCGTTGAGCATAAGTTCAAAGATTGGGACTATTTTTGTTGGTGGATAACTTCTATAGGAGGGGGTGGAGAGAGTGTCGTGTTTCTCCTTTTTTTTATTAACTTAAAGAACATCAATATTATAAAGTAAACAACCAGCCGGAGCAATGGAAGAAGAGCCGAATACAATACGAGATTTTTACAAGTACGAACTTCAGGTTGTCAAACACCACTCCGAGGAGTACAAACAAAAAACGTGGCACCAACATGTTATTCCCGAAGACGTGTATATGGCGTCCGGGATAATTACGGATTGGAAAAAGAACAGGTGCGATCGACTGCTTCGGTTGCTGGAAAAAAACAAAGCGGCCATGAAAAAGACGTTACTACCTGATTTCGGAATCGATTTCTTGTCATACGACGAAATCAACAACTCGTATCACTTAGGACAAGTCAAATGCTACGAAAAAAAGAGTGTGGACACCGAGTCGTGTGCCACGTTCAATGCTCAGGTTGATGTGCTAAAAAAAAAGGGGTACTTGTACACTTCCAAGGACAATCTCACTCCAGGTTATCGTGACATAATCGAACAAATGACCGGAAGAGACAACCATATCGAACACGTAGTTTTACCTTTTGACAAAGGAGTCGCCGCTGAGACCACTGAGACCACGTTCACTTTGAGAGACTACCAAGAACAAGCGATACAAGCGGTTCTCGAGAGTCAGGTACGAAAAAATCTGCTGAAATTGATTACTGGGTCGGGGAAAACACTCGTAGCGGCACACATCGTTCAACGGATGAAGTACAAGTCTATCGTTTGCGTCGCCCCACTGCTTTGTTCCACCGACCAGCTGCAGCAACGAATCACGCCGTTCATACAAGGACACAAAGTGATTACGGTTAGTACGTACGGCACCACGGAACAGACGGAAATTGACGAGCAGATCTCAAAGAAGGACGAACCGTTTGTGATTTTCACGACGTTCAAAAGTTTTGTAGAAGTGGTTTCGAAATTGACGAACCTCGATTTCGAAACTACGTTTCTCTTGGTCGACGAAGTTCACAACGTCTTGAACAACGACCCGTTATGTGAGCTAGCAA
>Ga0222671_1000267_pt1 | contig 19112 bp, 16 predicted proteins | sample AntAcemetagen797_FD_179849 | JGI IMG/M metagenome (GOLD analysis project Ga0222671, IMG submission 179849) | Saline water microbial communities from Ace Lake, Antarctica - #797 | ecosystem: Environmental > Aquatic > Non-marine Saline and Alkaline > Saline | place: Antarctica: Ace Lake... | reverse complement strand
ATGTGAATATTTCTTTGTCAAATGTGAATGTTTCTTCGTCAAATATAAAAGAAGATAAACCAATCCCCAAAAAAAGAGGTCGTAAACCCAGTGTGAATAAAGAGGTGTATGAACCAAAAAAAAAAAACGCTCCGATACCAATTATTCAAGAAGAAACTCGTTCTGAAAAAATTAAACAATTTCCAGAACAAAGTATATTGGATACATCCACAGTACCTCCACTTATTCTACATCTTAATATTCCTCAAAGTCAACATCAATCTCTCAATTCTTTATTGGATGAAAATGAAAGTACAACCCAAAATACAACAAATGATCTTTCGTATGAAACTGGATTTTACGAATATGACCCTAATCTGAACGAACCATGTGCTTATGAGGATCAACATTCAGATAATTTTAGTTCGATGCCAGAAACGTTTAATTCAAAAAATACTATATTACAAACGAAAAATTATATAAAAGATGTCAAAGTTGATGTAAAAGATGCTTTTTCAGACAATACAGCAAAAAAAGAAACAAAAGTAGATAATGAATCATCTTTAACAAACTCATCATCTTTAACAAACTCATCATCTTTAACAAACTCATCATCTTTAACAAACATTCTGTTGAATGAACTTGTTTCAAACAATGAATGGTGTAATGAAACCAGTTATCGGTGCTTTTGGGATTGTCATCATTTTAAAAATACTCCTTTTGGAATTCCAATTAAATATAAAAACGAAAAATTTCAAGTTTTTGGATGTTTTTGTTCATTGGAATGCGCCACAGCATATAATTTTTATGGACGAGATACTATTGACAACGTATGGGAAAATTTCAACCTAATTAATATGCTTTCAAATAAATTAGGGTATAAAAAGTGTGTAACGCCAGCAATATCGAGAAAATGTTTGTATTCATTTGGAGGACCGCTTTCAATTGAACAATTTCGTGAAAAGAATAATTTAGGACATCAATGTAACATTAGGACATATCCAATGGTTTCAATTGTTCAACATGTAGAAGAGATAAACACGTCTTCTTCATATTCTTCTAAAATTAATTCATATATTCCACTTGACAAATCAAAAATAGAACAACAATTAGAAGAAGCTAAAAATGACAAACTGTACGTAAAACAAAAAAGTGTATTGGAAGAATCAATGAATTTAAAATTTACATTCTAGTACCAAATGAGTGTCTCTTCTTTATTTTTCAATAACATAATTTTTCCAATTTCATCACCCACATCCCAATCACCGTCTACCCAATTCCTTTCGTAAATTAATCTTGAGGATCCGTTTTCACTAACAAAGTGTATAACACCATCTATTTCCTCCTCTACTACTTCACAACATGAATCGGAATCAGAATTATATTCTACTTGAACAATTTCCTTGACTTTCACTTCTTCTTCTTCTTCTTCTTCTTCTTTTTTAATTTCATTCATTTTTTCTTCTTTAATTTCATTCACTTTCTCTTTCTCATTGTATGAAAAACTTTGTTCTTTCATCAAACTTTTCACTTTTTTATTAAGGAGGAACATTTCTGTTTTTAATTTTTCATTTTCATTTTTAGCTGAAACGATCAATGACACATTTGTGAAGCATTTGTAATTATCTTCTAATTCGTTAATTTTCATTTGCAAGTCTCTATTTTCAGATTTTAGATCTGTATTTTCTTTTTCTATTTTTTTATAATATTCTACAATATCTGAAAATTTTTGTTCAATGACGAATAAGTTCATGTTTTTCGTTTTGGTATTGATTAAACCAACTTTGATGCTATTTTTTTTACACCTTAAAGTCTTCAATTGCATTTAAGTGACTTCTTGTAAAATAAATATTGCGTCATAAATATCAACTAAAAAATAAGTCTACAAATATATAAAACAAATTTAACATTTCTTTAACAATGGCTATAAAAACAAAAATTGTATTTTGTGGCACTCATCCATATCAATATAACGGATATTCGAAAATTGTTTACGAACTTTGTAAAGGAATTGTTGAATATGAAGATATTGAATTATATATATTTGGATTTCAAAATTTTCATAAAAACGAGGTTCATATGAAAGAAAGAACGATTGTCAAAGTTAAAGAACTGTTTGACGTTCATGCACGTGAAAAAGAATTAGATCTTAAAGGGACAAAAGGTTTTGGTGAATCGTTTATTGTTGAATATTTGAACAAGGTAGATCCCGATATTGTTATAGTATATAACGATCTTGTTATTGTTACATCAATGTTAAATAAAATTAAAAAAGAAATACCTAATCATAGATTCAAAATAGTTCCATATTTAGATCTTGTTTATAAAAATGAGAAGAATAATATGATAAAGTATATTTCTGATAACGTCGATGGATGTATCATGTTTACAGAACACTGGAAAAAAATGGTGTTAGAACAGGGGTTCGCAAAAGAATGTAAAGTGATTGAACACGGATTTAATCCAAATCTAACCTATCCAATTCAAAAAAATATTGCGAGAAAATTTTATAATATTAATGAAAAAGATTTCGTCATCCTCAATCTCAATAGAAATCAACCTAGGAAACGTTGGGATATTTGTATCATGGCATTCGTAAAATTTATTTCTAAAAGATTAGATAAACCCATCAAATTAGTTATTGCTACAGCTCTGAACGGAGGATGGGATTTAATTGACGTTATGAAGAGCGAATGCAGAAAAAACAAAATTTCATTAGAAGATCTCAAATCTCATTTGGTTATTATTCAAAATCCACAACAAGTATCTGATAGAGAGATTAATGTCTTATACAACACAGCAAATATAGGATTGAACACATGCGACGGTGAAGGATTTGGTCTATGTAATTTTGAACAAGCAGGATTGGGTATTCCACAAATTGTTCCAAAACTAGGTGGTTTTATAGATTTTTTGAATACTTCTAGCTCTGTAATGGTTACACCAAAATGGACGTATTATTGTGATCATAGTAGGGACTTTGTTTCTGGTGAAGCGGAAGTTTGTGAAGTGGACGATTTTGTCAAAGCAATGGAATTTTATTATGAAAACGAAAAAACAAGAGAGAGCCATGGAGATAAAAGTAGAAAAAATATTTTGAAAAATTATAAATGGACTGATTTGTCTAAAAAATTATATGAAACCGTTATTTATTTTACAAAAGATATAGTTAAAATCCGTGAAGAAAATGAAGCAAATATTGAAACATCTATATTATTAAAAGATACATGCGATATTGACATTTCCACTCTCATAAAGGAACATTTGTCTATATCAGAAAATATAGTTACCGTGAAAAATAGCGGCGAAATTGAAAAACAAACCGAAGATGAAGATGTATTTATAATTGAAGGTGGATGTTAACATTTATAATATTTCAACATTGGAATTTTAAATTCTTCCATAATTAACTCTTGTTGAGTGCCATCATTAATTTGTCTTACAGCATTATGTCTTTTAGTCCAATTGTTGAATATTTGTATATTTTCTGGACAACATCCCATTTGTTGATACGTATTATCAGAAGATTTATCAGGGTTATCCCTATATTTACAAACAATATAATTGTGATATGTATTATATTCGTCCAAATCGTACATGAAATTTTCTGAAGAGTTTTTATCCCGGAGACAAGAGTATCCTAAACAATCTGAATATTCAATGTTATTCATTTTTTTCTCGGGAGGACACTCTGTCTTATATTTTAAAGAGTATTGATCCGTTTGATATTTAAACTCCAAATCATAATCTTTAAAACATCGCATATTTGTAGTGACTGGATCAACACCGAATGTACCAAATGTTTTATTTTGTATTCTTTCGTCATCCGTTAATTCATTCTTTAGATAATCATTGAGAGCTAAAGATTGATCATATATTTCTGAATTATTGATATCAGGTTGATGCCACATGTTTTCAGTTTTTTTAAATATATGTGATATATTTTTTATTTGTAAAACATTTTTTTTACGACATTAACATATTTTTTTTCTTCCTTTGTAGCTTCTGTTTCTATTAACGCATTGTTTTTATATTTTATCAAATTATCTTTCCCATTATCCACATAAACACTTGTATTGTTTCCATGAACAAATCTAACATACATTGCGTATTCTGGATTATTAAAAATAACCGTTTCACGTCTGTCTTCAGATATAGTTTTCTTTATATTTGCATCCTCTTTGTTAGCAATATTTTCATATTTAATAAAAGGGTTATTATACATAAAAAAAATATAAGAACCGCTAGGTATTTTTACTCTCCACGTGAAATTTGTCAATACATTATGCTCTAACCGATTTGTGTACATTAACACTTTTTTTTTTGGATCACGTGATAATTCCTTTTCCAGAATTTCTAGATATTCTGAAGATCTCCAATCGTCGTCATCCCAAGTTGTCCATATAGCATTTGGTGGAACCACCTCTAATGCTAAATTTCTAAGAATTCCTAAATCTGTTTTTTTAACCATCATTTCTATAACATTTTGATGTTCTTTTTCTTTAATAGTTTCATTACTTTGATTAATGATAACGATCTTTTTATTGACATAACTTTGTTGAAAGAAATTCTGTAACGACGCTTTAGCGAATCGTACACGTGTATCATTAAAGCCGGTAACCATTATACAATATATTGATGGTTTCAATTCTGAAACAGTTTCGTTTAAAAAACTATCAAGATCAGAGCCTTTAATAGCATCTAAATATATCAGTATAGAAATACATGTTAATAGTAACACACATGTAAGTATAATACACTTTTTTATATTTTTCATATTTAAGAAATGATATTTTATATATATTAGATTATTAGAATGAAAGATCAAAAAGTTGTCTGTATAATATGTGTCTTTATGTGCTTGATTTTCTTGTCAATGTATTTACTTCATTCCGACCACTATTCACATATTTTAGATAAGAAAAGTATAAAAATAAATTTATCAGAAAAGACGTATTACAAATTTGATCAACATATGAGTTTATATCTCGAAAGTTCAAATATACCTTTAATCTTTAATAATGTTTTTGAAAATGTAGGCATACAAAAATCACCATCATATCAAAACGCTAACATTGTTTTCACAGAAAAATTAGACGACATTGAAAATTTTAAGAATATTGGATTTTCGAAAAATATTGAATGGATATACGGCTTAAGAAGTATTAATATTATTGCGGGAAAATCAATGCTTCCACTTATGATAATTGTGAATAATCCATACTCATATAATAAAATGATCCCTAAAACATGGATATTGGGTGATCCTAAAGACGAAATGGATCTAGATAAACAATTTGATAAAAACGGATTTCCAAAATTTGGTATGATACTCAAAAAGAATTTACAAAGACAAAAAGGTATCGAATTTGTTAAACATAAAAACGATCTACAATTAGATTCATCGAATGTTGTGGTCCAGAAACTGTTAACAAATCCAATGTTGATCAAAGGTTTGAAAATAAATTTTAGAATATATATTGTTATTATTTGTAGAAAGAATAAACAACTGGATGCTTATATGTTCGACGATGGTTTTTTGTATTATACAACCTCTAAATATGATAAGAATGTTATGACACATGAATCACAAATAACAACAGGGTTAGAGCGATCCGCTTACAAAGATAATCCCTTAACATTGAAAGACTTGTATAAGACACTTACAAAAAAACAATCCAAAACCTTACAATTCAATATTGAAAAACTATTACAAAAAACTTTAAAATCATATGCTGAATTATTAAAAGTAAATGAATTTGATGGTGGACCAGGACATTTTGTTATTTTAGGATGTGATTTGGCACCAGACGAAGATTTCAATGTTCTAATTATGGAAATAAATAAGGGTCCTGATTTACAACCAAAAGATAAACGTGATGGAATCTTAAAGTTTAATATGATAAAACAAACTATTTGTAAATTATATGATCAAAATTTCAAAAATAATTTCATAAAAATTTATTAAAAACAATTTAAAACCGTTTTACCTTTGTAAAAGAATAATGGAGGAGCAAAATAGAACGATCATTAGATCTTGTTTAGATGATCATATGAATTCTTCTTTTGTTGATAAAATTCTTAAAGATGACAGTATACAAATTCACGGAAATTTGAATACATATTGTAACAATAATGGTTTGAATATTGTTACAACAAGCGAAGATTCAGAATTAGACGAATTTAAAAATAGAGTTAAAATCTGGTTACAGTTAGATAACGAAGTGAAGGAATTAAGTAAAAAAATTAAATTATTGGACAACGAAAGAAAACAACGTAAAAAATATATAAATTCGCTGACACCACACATATTAAATTTTATGTCCTCTAACGAAATTGAAGAACTTAATTCGAAAGAAGGACGACTGAGATATAAATCATCAAAAGTTAAAGTACCTCTATCTCAAAAAGGTGTTAGAAATCAATTATATGAACATTTTCCTCAAAATCATTCCGAACTAGATAAAATTTTTGTAACCCGACATAAAATTGAAAAGGTTACATTACGTCGTTTAATGTAAATTATATCAATATTAGTCTTTTTCTTCTATATCTTCGAGGATTGATACAAAAACACCCATATGCATTCTAATAGATGATAATAATTGTGTATCAGAGTACGCTCGGTCCTCAGGAAACATACGAAGCCATTCTTTTTTTATAGGAGTTTCTTTGATATCAACTTGATCATTCCCTTTTTTTTTTGTAAAGTCATTCCGAAATTGAATCACTGTATCATAAAAGATTTGTTCATTTATATTATTGAGAGTATTCAAATCCATTTTTAACTCTTGTGTTTCTTTTTGAGGAACACTGAAAAAATTTATCATTTCTTTGTTCACAACACTTGTATAATCAATAGCTTTTCTTCCAAAAGAAATATTTTTTTCTGGAACATTGTTATTGGAAAAGTTTTTATGTAACATAACAAATCGTAAGATTTTTATATTTTTTTTAATAAGTTCGTTGTTCGTTGCATCATCCGAATATTCATCCGATTTTGCGTCTTTTTGTTGTTGTTCAGTTGGTTTAAGGGAAAATTCTTTCAAAATTGCAAAACGTAGTTTTGTTTTTTGTGTAGAATTCATGTTTGAAAGTTTTTCATAAAGAACGGATCTGGCGTTATTTTCAAATGTATCTTTATCTTCATTCGTTAAATCTTGAAATGTTCCAATCACCGAACCAATTTCGTCACTAAAAGCATTAAAACCGTCCTTTACAGAATATATTACTTTATTCAATGATTCTAAATTTATTTTGTTAATATTAATTTGAGATAATACATCAGCATTAAAAAACCTGTTAGTGTTACCTTTTTTTTTCCAATTTAGGTAGTTTTCAATATTTTTCTCCCTCTTCAACCATGCATCATTTATAATCGAACTAAATAAAAAGATTGATAAACAACCAATAAATATAAATAAAAGTTTCATTTATTTTATTGTTTCGAAGAAAATTGTTTTGAAAATTTTTTTTTGAAATTAAAAAAAAAATTTGATCTAATTTCCCTTGGAAAAAGAGTTTATTTTCAAAATAAATAAACTTAAAATATAAATACAAATGGCAAAAACGTTAAATCTTGTGGTTGTGGAGTCATCCACCAAAGCTAAAATTATCGAAAAATATTTGAACACTAGTGAAGAACTCAAAGATTATGGAACGTTTGTCGTTATGGCATCACAAGGTCATATACGTGATATATCAAAAGAGAACATGGGAATAAATCTGGATAGTTTCAAGTGTGACTTTGTAACCATTCCTGAAAAGAAAAAAATTGTTTCTGAGTTGAAAAAAAAAATAACACAAGCAAGTACTGTATATTTAGCAGCAGATAATGATCGCGAAGGCGAAGGGATCGCTTGGCATATCAAAGAGCATTTCAAAATTAATCCAAAAAAATATAAGCGTATATTATTCAATGAAATAACTCAAAAAGCACTAGTGAAAGCTATACAGAACCCTCTTGAGATAGATCAAAATATGGTTAATTCGTATATGGCAAGAAGAATTCTAGATCGTCTAGTTGGATTTATGATGACAAAATTATTATGGAAAACGTTTAATAGTAATGTGGCTCTTTCTGCTGGAAGAGTTCAGTCAGCGACTCTTAATATTCTTATACATAAGGAGAAAAACATAAAGGTTTTTACTTCCACACCAACATGGACTGTAAAAGGTAATTTTGGAACGTTATTAACAGATTCTACATTATACAAAGATGGGACAATCTTCAAATTGGAATCAAATGGAGACGTTAAAAAAATGCTCGAAGATACTTTACAAATCAAAGATTCTTTCTATTTGAAAAAGGCAAGTGTTGATACAGAAAGTAAGAAACTAGTTGATTTAGCACCTTTGCCATTTACAACTTCCACATTACAACAACGGGCATACAACGAACTGGGAATTTCAATTAAACAAACCATGAAAATCGCTCAAGAACTGTATGAACTGGGTGCTATCACATATATGAGAACAGACAGTACAACTATAAATGTTGAGATGTCTGGTAATATTCAAAATTACATTAAAAAAGAATTTGGAAAGGAATATGTTTTATCAGAAAAAGATAAGAAATGTTCCAAAACAAAAATACAAAAACATGCTCAAGAGGCACACGAAGCAATAAGACCCACATCATTAACGAAAGATTTAACAAAAGACAAAAAGCCAACATCTGAACAAGTTAAACTATATGACCTTATTTTCAAAAGAACGGTGGCTTTCTTCATGAAACCTACACTGTATCATGAAGCAAGTGTAGAGGTTGAATGTAACAATTTACCTAACTGTAAATTCGTTGGCAAAAATAAAGTTATATTTTTTGAAGGATGGAGAGCAATATATGGAGAAAAACGTTCACTAATTGTTGGAGATGCGTTAATTGAACAATACAAAGAAATAAAACAAATTATTCCTGTTACAATTATTGGAAAATGTAATTGGAACTCCCCACCATCCAGATTTAACGAGGCATCATTAGTTCAACACCTTGAAAAATTAGGAATTGGGAGACCTTCAACATATGCTTCTATTATCAACAAGTTATTGGATAAACACTATGTTGAGAAGACTTCGACAAAAGGAATTGAAAGAACCTGTACAAATCATATATTGGAGTTTAAAACGACATCAACAACAATGAAAACGGAAAATATAGTAACCATGATTGGAGCAGAAAATAATAAAATGGTACCACAAGAAGTCGGAGAAATTATTGATAACTTTGTTTCTGTCAACTTTCCAAACGTTACTGATACAACATTTACGTCAAATATGGAAGATGCTCTAGATAATATCGCGAAAGGTGATTTGGATTACTTGCACTATTTAGAAGGATTTTTCAAAGATGATTTTATAAAAGCGTATGCATGTGTTTTAAAAAAAATACAAACAAATTCAAAACAAAAACTGGGACAACGAGATCATATTATTGATGATCCTCGTATTGATGAAAATCTTGGATATAAGTCACTTACTGTCGTTTGTTTAACAAAGTATGATGAGGCTATAAAGATAACTGATATACAAAAAGATACAACAAAATATATAAATTTGAAGGTTTATATGAAGATCGTGGGTAAAAAAATGGAAGAGATATCAGCAGAAGATGTATTGACATTGCTACGTTTTCCTCTTACGGTTTCATACAAGAACGTAGAGTATGATATTTTGTACGGACGACATTCATTCTATATGAAAGAAACAAAAAGTGGACAAAAATATACCATTTACAAACAGCATACTCCTCTACTTTTCCAAAAAAAATACAAAGAACTATTAATTGCGATGAAAATTGTTTAAATGATTCAATAATGCAGAAAAATCCATTTTAATGTATTTTTATCCTCAAGCTTCACATAACATGGGTACATTCTATAATTTTCGTGTGTAAGTCCATGTTTCTTTTGAAGAAGTATTTCAGCATAGGTGTATGCTCTTTTTTTTGAACGAATGGTTGCTTCATAATATCCATTTTCGTTGATAGTAATCTTATTAGGACCACGTCCTTTATCAAATGTAGCGTTGTAATACGTTTTGACCTCTTCCTGAGTAAGGAACTCTTTGATGATTGGAACATCTTCGTCAATATCGATTAAATCATTCTTTTTACTTGAAGAGAAACCAACATATATTTTTGGGTCGTTAAAGGTATTTTTACCCTTTAACTTTCCATTTAAAAATTCAGTTGTTTTTGAGTTCCAATGGATATTTACATCGTCGAAGTTACTCTTCCACATTCGTTCGTATTTATCAATACTTTCTAAATTAGTGTAACAAATAGATACACCGTTATCATCGTATCCGGTGGAACGTCCAATGAGACCCTGTATGATGGAACTATCGTCCGGATTTCCACAATGTCTTTCATAAAGAATTCCTAAATGTTCCTTGAATAAGGACTTGGCACATCTAAGAGATTCTTTGATCAAAATGAAAGTATGTTTTGTTGGTTTTTTTGTGAGAATAAAGTTAATATCTTCTATTTTATTCGTGCTTGATGTAGTTTGGTCATGTTTGATATAGATAAAATTTCTTGAACTAAATATTTCCTTCAAATTTTGAATTGTTTTCGTTTGTTTGGTTCCAAGATTTGTTCTTATAATGTGGTATTTCGGAGTATCAAATTGATTGTCTATATCATATTTAATTTCTCGGAGATTTGTCCAAACTTGTGGATCAACTGAGTTTGTTTTTTTATCGTATCCACAAAGTTCCTTATATTGTCTTACACGTTTTTGCAAGACTAAATGACTAGCGCTCATATATCCGTGACCTGGTTCGGCTTGTAATTTTAACGACGCGTCCTTCCATTTCATCAAATCATAAATGGTACCATCTGGTGTTGCCGTAAATTCAACAATTTTTATATCATTTTCAAGTAAATTATGTTTATTCAATAAACCAGCTTTATGAAAACTTTTATATATTGTTTGACCTTTTTTAGCAGCAACTTGAATCTCGTCCATGATTATCAACACGTTTTGTTTATTTTTTAATTCATTCACGAAAGAAGTCAAGAGATCACATCTATGAAAAATGCGTTCTGAAATACATTCGGGAACCCGTTCTTTAGTTTGTTCTTTCCATTCACATGAAGACATTCCTGTTAATATAAATATATTTTCGAATGGAACGTCACTCTTTTCTGGACTTTCTAAATATTTCTGAATAATAGCACACATACTTCCTGTTTTTCCGGATTGTGTTTTGGCAATTAACATTACGTTAATAATTGCTCTATTCAGAAATGCATCGCATATATCATTTGCTATTTTCTTTTGATTTGGGTGAATAATTGAGTTTTCTGACAAATGAAAAAGCCCTAAATCCGCAATAGCTCTCATTTTTTTAAATTTTAATGTTTTTTCTTGAAATGGTGTATATGTGATAACATTTCTCTCGTTAACATTTCTCTCATTCATTTTTGTTTCAGAGGTTTCAAAAAAAAATATATGCTTTTATTCCAATTCCCTTTTCTATCTTTTCAAATCAAATTTTTAATTTATATTTATTTTTTTGTTAGTGCACAAAATAGCATGCGAGTCGCTAAAACGCGAAAGATTCATTGCGTTTGTTAAGGGCATGTTATTACCAGGTCTTAGATTGTCGGGATATTGATATTGAGCACCGGGTGGTGGATTGGCTGATTTCAGGTTTACTGTGTGTAAATATAATGAATCAGCCATGGATGGATAATTTTTGTAATTGTCACTTTCGTTAAATGGTTCACCTGTGTACAAACCACCATTCAATGATGACTTGGGTATATTAGCATACGATGCAAATCCGTAGTTTATAACCATTTCTGCTTTATCGTAAGGTGTAATATTCATTTTCTATTTAAACTAGTTATATATTTTTTTATCCAACGATTTTTTTTTAAAATATTTAAAACTCTCTCATGTATTCTATATTTAAAAGTTAAATCATGTCTCGCGAAGAAGAACCCTTTTTGGAAGAAATTATTAGAGAAATTGTTAGAGAAACTAAAATGAATGAAACCGACAAGATTAAATATTTCGTTTCAAAATATCCAATCACATCTGACAAAAATCCAATGCTAATTAAAAAAGCATGTGAAGAAAACTTTGATATGGACCGTTTTGTATGGATGTTACAAATGTCACAAAGTGTAGATAAAAAAACAATTTCTCAACATGATGCCAGTGTAAAAGTTGGGGAGATGTTGGTGGACTATCATATAAAACCGTTGATTGAATGATGTGGGTTTTTCTTTTCTTTTTATGTAATCAAATAAGTTGAGCACCATTTTCTGCACTTTTCAAGATTATGATTTAGTATACTTTCCATTTTTTCTTTTTTTACAGACAACGTTAGCGTTTTTCTAATATGTGATATTTGTTTGAACGTATAGTAGATGTTATATTCTGTTATTTTTTGTAAAAATATCATGAAAGATAACGTTTCACATGTTTTAGTATAATCGGGTACGAAAACAATATCATTTTCATTTTTTTGAATAAACATTTTCATATACTCTAAAATCCGTTTATGGTTATGATCTAAATGATTTACATAATTGCAGAATAAAATATACTTTTCAGAATTAGCTGGTCTGCTTGTATTCGGTTTAATGATATACATAAACTTATAAAAAACCAAACAATCATGCAGTAAATGAATTGTTTTTTCAGAATACAAATCAAATACTTTCAAAATAAAGAACCCATTTTCTTTTTGTAGTGATAGTGCACAATATATTTGAGACAACATCAGTCGATAATTCTGATTTTCTTGATTGTTAAAATCTGAACTAAAATCAAAACCACCATCCGCTGTAATAAATGAAGAATTCTTAGACATTGATCTAACATTGTCAATGAATTTTTCTACCACACTTGAAATATATAAATTACCTGATATTTTATCGTGTAATTCTATATTGTTACGTTTCAAGAAACCATCATTTAATTTCCATGAGGGGACTTTTGTTTCGTTTGACATAAGCGTTATTCCGTGAATTTTATCATGTATAATTCTCTTTTCTTTATAATAATCAACCAAACAATCTATAAATCCTCCTGGTCCTTCTGCCAAATGAACAGATGTTGGACATTTATCATTTAATTTGATTTTTTCAAAAATGGGAAAATCCATTAACATTTCCCATAATTTAAAATATGCTCTACTTATTGGTTTTTTTTTTAATGGATTTCTACAAGAAAAAATTTGTTCATATTGGTTGGACATTCTTTTGGAACAATCCCAATTTTTATTAAGTCTTATTTTATCTTTCCAATTTGTGAGTTCATCATTAAGTTCGCAATTGATCTTCAATAAATTATTACGTTCTTCGTGATTTGTTTTGAAATGTTGACCTGTGATGTTGAACCTATTTATTTTAAAACAAAATTTTAAATTCATATTTTACCCGAACAAAAAGATACTTTTGAGATGTAGTGTTAGTCTTTACAATATATCCTATGGTTTTTAAATATATTATAGAAAATCAATTTATTTTTTCAAAAACAAACCATCTATTCAAGAAACTATATTCTTTGAGAACACCACACATTTCAGTAGCTGCGCTTTCTAAAGCCCAGTTAATTTTATTTTTATTTTTTTTGTGAACGAGAAGATCTTCAAACAGCTCTTCAAATGATCCGGATTCTTTTAAGACTATATTATGTGTTTGAAGAGCTCTTTGTAACATTTCGAAATCTACTAGATATTCTGGAATAATCTGATTAATACTTTCAACATAAACATCAATTTGCTTTCCAAGATTTTCATCATTTTTAGAGGACGATGCGAATGTATCATATTTCTTTTCGATTTGCCATACAACTTTATCATTAATGTTTCCTCTAACAAGGGACGTATTTGAAGATGACAAGAGCTTATCAACCAATACACCATCTAGACATGTTCCTATAAATTCTCCTCCAACAACTAATGAGTTGACAACATTATTAACAAAGTTGTCGAATTTGGTTTTGTTTTGAAAAAAGTAATGTATAGCAAATTGACAACTCACTACATCAAATCCTTCATTTAAAACATTATGAAAGTGTTTTATTATGGGATTACGTTCTTTTTCTTTGTTGCTCACTCCCATAACTGTTTCACCCAAATGTTTTAGTTCTTTCGATTTTATATTTTTTAATGCTGATTTTTCCCATTTGACACCACCGTCCAACATCACAAATATCATCTTTTGTTTGTGAAAATCGAGACGAAGGAATTCTTTATCCGATCCAACCAACTCATACATGCGTTTATAAATACCATGGTCACTATTTAGCAAATTGTCTTCATTATTATCAACACCCACAACCAACGCAAATTTATTCTCTATCCATTTATGAAGATCTCCACCTTGTCCACATCCAATCTCTAACAGTTTAAGATTCTTGAATGTATTGTGTTTTCTATCATGATATCTTTCAAAGAGAGTTCTTTTCTTAATCCAATGATTATGAAAATGTAACATTGGTCTCAATAAGCTTCTATGTCTAGAAGTATCTCGTGCATAATACATATGTTTAGTATCTAATTGTGTGTTTTCCTCTGTAAGTTCAACAATTCCTTTGATCATTTCCAAAGTAATAGGTTCGTTAATAGACATCCAAACATTGATTACTGTGTTGTAATTATTTGCTGTATTTTCTATCTTATTTGTTTTGATGTATAAAGACGTTTTATCCTTTCGTACTCGCATCGGTATCCATTTTTTGAAGCTGGTTATGCTATCATCATTGTATCTAAACTCAACTATGGTGTTGTCCTGGATGGGTTCACCTGATTCAGTAATTGGAAGTTTGTTATCACCTGTGATCGGAAGAAATATAGAATCGTAAAGACGTTTTACAACCTGGTTAGAGTATTTTTGTATATTTTTCTTTTTATGTACATTATCATATAGATTTAATACATCAACGGTTTCTTCCAAGTTTCCGTTGTGACCAACGAATAAATCAACATTCATACTTTTAATGTATTCATCATTGTGTTTCACTATTGATTCATTTCCTAAACGAACAAGAACATCTATACTATTCTCATTGGAGGGTTTCCATTTGAAAACCTTTGACCACGTTCCACCAAATTTTCGCATAGTTTTATCGTTCTTGTACAATGCCCCTGGTGACAAATTGAAAGGTGTAAATATCAAACCATCTGTTTCATACGGGAACTTGGACAAGTTTTCAAGAATTGTCTTTGTATATTCGAAAATATTACCCTTTTTATCATCAAAATAGAACTTTTTAACTTGTAAATTCATTTTGAAATTGTCTCCTGAAATCTCCCAATTATCTTTATCCATTAATTTTGTCAAGAGAGAGATACGCTCCTGTAAATTTTTATTACGTACATCTATAGCATCTTTGAAATATATATCAAAGCCAAGATATAAATTCAAAACAACTCCGAGCTTTCCTTTTTTAACAAATTCGCCGTCTATGATACACGAGCGTGCTGTTTTATGTACAATTCCAAGTTTATTGAAAATTAATTTATTATTAATACTGTACATATTTCCATCCTTTGCTATATACAACAACATTCTCTCTCCATCCGCTTTTTCAGTTACTGAATATTCATTAAATATAGAAACTCTATCAATTGACATTGGAAGAAGATTTTTTCTCATAAGAGTAACTGGTTGATAACGTAGGTAATAATGGGATGGATTTTGAAACACGTTATCTATAGAAATCTCTTTAAGAACGTCTTTATCTACAAGGTTAACATAATCTGAAGCGATATTTTTTAGTTGTTTCATACCAATTAAATGATCCGTTTGTTTTTTTTCTTTTAAAATATCAGCGGTTGTGTTTAACATATCCTTTAAAGTATCACTTTTTCCATTATTTAGAGCTTCAATTTCAATTTCAAAACTTTCATCAGAAGTCAAGACTTTCGATATTTTCATGTTTTTCGCCATTTTTAAACGTGAACTTTTAACAACAGACAAATCAACTCTATGAGACTCATGGATGAATGAAAATGTTTTTTTATATCTGAAGAATTTACTTGCGTTTTCTAACCTTTCAAAATACTCTTTTCGTTCACTTTCAGATGAAACCTCTTTTTCAATATTTGAATTAATACGAACATTGTAATCTGGAATTACAATAGACGGATTTGCCCGTTTTTTAATGATAAGTTCAACATTGTCTCCATTTTTTTCAAATTTATTATATTTACAATAGTTCAAAATGTTTGATTTTCCTGTTACAGTTGCCCTTATTGATGCCATAGAATCATTTACGGTTCTAATATCCAATCTCTCTCTTTCAAGTTTTTTTTCCATTTTGTACTTTTTATTAGACTTATTCGAAAACAATGAGATTATTCTTTGAAATTCATCAGCAGTAATTGTATCCTTTATCAACATTTCGAACTCGTGTTTCTTTACGTTCGATATTTCTAAAAGTTTACGCATTGACTCCATCAACTCGTTAGAAATGTCCATGATGTTAATATTCTTTACAATTTATCCACATAAAAAAAAATATATTATGTTTAAATTCAATTTTTAAACTTTATTTTTTTATTTAAAAAATGTTCTTAATACAATTTACAAGATCTGCTTTATTTGTTTTTAAAGGCATGTTTGTTATTTTTAGATTTTTACAAATTTTACGTAGTTCATCCACCTTTAACATATGTAATTTATTCACATCAAATGCTTTATTATACTCCATCGACTGATTGTATATTTCGAAACTTTTAACATTGGTTGTATCTACGAATTCGAAGAGAGAATATTGATTATCTTTATTTTCAACAACTTTATATTTTATAATTACAAACTTCGTATTTTCTGAAGCACATTCGGTTTTACATAAATAGGAATGATACATTTTTTTATTTGTGTCAAATACGTATATATCAGCGTTTAATAAACAACCCCAAAACGACATAAAATCTTTGTTCAAGTACGATGTATCAAATAATTTTCCAGAACTTCTATTAATATATGCTGATATCGTATTGTGAAGAAGTACATGACGCGATGTCACTTCTTTCAATAAATGTTTATATTTATCTAAGATAATACAAAAGTCTGTAGTTGTTTCTTTCATAGACATGGAATAACCTGGTTCTACTAATTCTAAAAGAACTTCATGAATAGTGTTGTACGTTACTGTATTTATGTTATACTTACTATTTGACTTACAATATAATGTGGTGTTCACATGTTGTGTGGTGTTCACATGTTGTGTGGTGTTCACATGTCTAACGGTACCAATTTGTTTATGATCACCTTTCAAATCACTAAAATTTTGTTTTATGAAAATATAATGTGGTGACTGAACAAATGTATTGCATTCAATAAAATTGTTAAATAATTTATTTTCTAATTTAGAAATTTTGGAACATATATCATGAAATGATGACATTTTACTAAAAAATAAGTTAATGTGTTTCACAATTATTTTACAATTGAAGATGTCAATGTTTTCTTAAATAATAAACTGAATCAATTTTTTTTTTTTTTTTAAATAGGTTCTTCAAAATCTAACGTTTCCATGACATTTTGGCGCTTTGTATCTATACAAAATTGCTTACTGAATTTTTTTTTAGCTACATTAAATTTATTTAGGGAATTCTTTTTAACAATATACGTTTTATCTTTTTCTATTTGTGACCATATCGTGCTTATATTTGGTTTAGATTCATTTGGAAGAATTATATGATCAATCATTAACACACATTCTTGAAAATTACTATTCTTCTTAGCTTCTTTTAGAGCCTTTGTCGTATCTTTAACCTTATTATTTTCATTCTTTTCGTCAATATTATTTTCTGAAAGATCTTCTGCTGTTTCATGAATTTCATTACACATATTTGTTGTTGCATTTTTTCTTTGTTCGTTCACTTCAAAATATTGAAAGAGTTCTTCAATAGCTTCGTCTGAAACACTTTCGAAATCAAAAAAAAAACCGTTATTATTCTTTGAGAATTTCAAATTATATTTTTTGAGAATGTTGTAAATATCTGTATGATGAAAACAGTCCAAAGAGTTAACCCTATCGATAATTGTTTTTATTTTATAATATTGGTTGGATTCCATTTTTTAAAAAATTTATTTGAATTTTGCTTTACTGGATTGATTGTTCTTTATTATATATTAGAGAGTTCCTCTTAAATTACTTTTGTTTACCTTTATTATCGTCATCATTATCGTCATCATTATCGTCATCATTATCGTCTTCATCATCATCCTCCTCTTCTTCTTCTTCTTCTTCTTCTTCTTCTTCTTCTTCTTCTTCTTCTTCCTCCTCTTCTTCTTCTTCTTCTTCCTCTTCTTCTTCATTATTGGGATTTTCTGTATTATTTTCAAGTTCTTCTTCGTAATTAACTTCATTCAAATCCTTATATTTTCCTTCGTTGTTTTCTTCTTCGTTATTTTCAACGTCAACAAGATATTCCATGTTTTCGTTATCCACATTAACTATTTTCCCTACAGCAGATATTTTAAAATCATCTATTTTGTATTTTTTACCCACAATCTCAACATAAACAGTCTGATCGACTTGTAATTCGTTGAAATTAACAGCATTATCCGAACGAATATGAAGACTATTCTTTGGAACAATAATTTCAACTATGGGTACAAATTCTCCTGATTCTTCGTAAGTTCCAGATGAACATAAAACTCCAAAATTATTACTGTTTATAACCTTGCATTTTAATATACTGCCATTTGTTGGATTACATACAAGCGCTTTAAATTGCACCACAAAATTGACGAATCCATGCAGACTATGTGTTTCAACAACACCAACTGATACTTTTGTTATTTCAATACTGTTCTTTTTTATATACCCATGCTTTGAACATATTCCTTCATTTTTGTTTGCCAACATTTCGTATAACGTTTGTTTGTAACGCTTGTTAAGATATTTGGGTGATAGTTTTATTTTTTCTGACAACAGAGAGGGAACAAAACTATTGTGATCCATATTTGAGTATATCTTTAAGATTGATATGTAGAAAGATTTTTTATTTTGATAACTTTTCAAACAACGTTTTTTTTTTTTTTAAATTCAATTTTTAATATACGTTCGTTTTCAATGTGATCTTAAGTTGTTTTCTTGGTTTTAGGGTCCGTCTTCTTGGTTTTAGGGTCCGTCTTCTTGGTTTTAGGGTCCGTC
>Ga0222671_1000257_pt1 | contig 19304 bp, 25 predicted proteins | sample AntAcemetagen797_FD_179849 | JGI IMG/M metagenome (GOLD analysis project Ga0222671, IMG submission 179849) | Saline water microbial communities from Ace Lake, Antarctica - #797 | ecosystem: Environmental > Aquatic > Non-marine Saline and Alkaline > Saline | place: Antarctica: Ace Lake... | reverse complement strand
GATGTTAGGACTTGCCCAACTGTGAAATCTCTATAAGCCATTGTCTACCATCCCAGTAAGTTACCTTCGTCTAGTGTACCAAACACCGAGTCATCCAAGACCATGAGCGCACCTACCGTAGTCTCGAGCCGGATTTCTATTTCCTCGCTTGAGGGGTTTATGTTTTGCTTTATCCCGATTACCTTGCCGTATCTTGCAATTGCCGGTGAGATGCCGCTAGGTGTGAACTCAACCTTTACAACATCGGCAAGTTCAATGTCTAAGATTTCTGCTTTGTCGGCGCTTCCAACTGAGTTTAGGTCTACAGTAATCGCTTCAAACCTTAGCTCGGGGTTAGCATATCTGGCAACAAAGTAGCTGGCTAACTCTTGCAGTTGCGCTGGGTCACTTAAAAAAGTCGCCCGGTCTAAATCTCTTGTCCCATAAATTTGAGCCGATGTAGCGTTGATGGCAGTCGCAGTACCAGCAGCGCTAGTAACTACCGCATTATTATATAGCAACTCCGAGCCGTAAACCGCTGCAATAGTAGTATAAGGGACCGCAGTGCCGGAGTCGCTAAAGACAATGCCCTCGCTTGTGAAGTTAGAGTTTCGCCCAGTGTATTTCATGTCTCCGTTTTTAGCTACAAATAGGTCGCCCGGGTCTGAATTGGCAGCTGTGACTAGGTAACCTAAAACCTCAGTCGCTTCAGTTACCGATTGGGCAGACAAAGTAGCGCCTGAATCTGAAAGCTGTCTAGCGGTAGCTGACCAGCTAATAGCATCTAAAACCGCATTAAGTCTAGGCACGACTTCCTGCTCAGCCAGCGTCACATCGTTAAAAGAGACATTAGCCAAATAGCTAAAAGAATCAAAGGCTTGCAAGGTAGCTACTGAGTTTCCGTTAGGGCTATAGTTGATGTTCCAATCTTCTACGACTCCTAGAAACTGAATCGCAGTGCCGTTAGTTACCCGGACATTTCTTTTAGGAACTATCTGACCAAAGTAAGGGCTGGCTTCATAAGTCGGGTCAAAGACTCGGGTGTTATTTTCAAACTGAATCGAGACTTGCCCGGCTTGATACCTTTCAAGCTCGCGAGACGCTCCGCGAGTTAAGTTGTAGTTTTGGAAATAAGCGCTAACATCTATAAAAACTTCGCCGCCGCCTAGAAAAATAGTCGCGTCATCCAGCACTCCCAAAACCGGGTCATCCAAGGTAAAAAAAGGAGCACCGACTCCGTCTGCCGTAAAACCTAGTTCAATCTTGACTGTCATGCGCTAGCAAAGACTTTTCCGGAAACAGATTCATAGCGCTTAATAGCGTCAGAAACATAGCGCCCAATTGAAACAGGGTCAGAACCTACCCCGGCATTTATAGTTATGTTGTAGGTGCTGCCGCCAAAGTTTCCAAGTCGGTCTAGAGGGATAACCGCTTCGGGTCTTCCCGCTTCCGCTATATTCGTTAGTGTTCCGCCCGGGCGAGGCATAACTACTCCGCCTTTTGCCAGCTGTGGAATTTTTGGAATGTTGATGCCGAAACTTTGCCCACCTAACATAGGAACCCAAGCCGGAATCTGTATCTGAATTGTATTTAGCGCATCTATCAGCTTGTTTATTAGCCCTATTATGCCGTTTAGTGGAACTTTTACTATGTTAAAAAGCGCGCCAAAGACAGTAGCCAAAACATCGCGCATAGTTGTAAAAATAAAAGCTATGTTTTTCCCGGCAATTTCAAATCTGTCTTCTATGAAGCCCATAACCGGTTTTATGACATTATCATAGACCCATTTAAGGGCTGCGCCTAAGCTTTCGAACATTGGCTTAATAACTTTTTCATAGACCCCAAAAAGGAATCTGCCCAGCGCAGCAAAGTTTTCTTGAAACTGTTTAACCAGTGGCGCAATTACTATCTCATAAACAGTGACAAAAAAGTCGCCCACTTTCTTGAACTCGTCTCCTACCGCACCAAAAATCGTAGTGAAAAAATCGCCGAAGTGTCCCAGCAGCTCCATGAAGCCCTCGAACAGCGGTGTAAGTATTTTCTCATAGACGAAAACCAAAAGCGCCGCCCATACTCCAACAATTAGCATCATAGCCGTAAACACAGGCTTCAGCACATTCTCCCACAGCATAGAAACTAGGTTCATAAACCCATCAAAAACTGGCTTGATGTGGGTGTTGTAGGCATCAGTAAAAAATTGGGTAAGAACTGCCCAAGCATCTTGGAAAAAAGTAGTCTGCGTAGCCAAGTAGACGATACCCGCAGCGACAGCAGCGATAGCAAGCGCAATTAGATAGAAAGGGTTTACCGCCATCACCAAAGCAAAAGCAGCCTGAACTGCTGCGGCGATTCTAGTGGCATTTGAAACTGCAAAGATAACAGCCGACAAACCGCCAAGCACCCCTACAAAAGTAGCGACAGTGGGGATATTGTTTTTTATGAAATTGAAAATATTTACTGTCGCCGGGTATAGGTAATCTCGTATCGCTACTGTGACCGCTTCTATCGCTACTGTCAAGCCGTCAAAGACACTAGGCAAAACTCCAATGACCGCCTCGATTATTGGCTGCAGTGACTCAAATAACTTGACCATCGCCGGACCTGCTTGCTCCAAAACAGGAGCCATATTGTCAAACAGAGTCAGCAAAGTAGGGGCTAGTCCGGCTCCTATTTCTATGCCCACATCTTTAACCCTAGACTTTAGCAAGTCAAACTGAGCGGTCATGGTTTGTAGCTGCTTGCCCGCTACATCATCTGTCGTGCCGCCAGCGCTTCGCAGCGCTTCCTCATAGGTTCTAATAGCGTCTGAAGTTCCAAGCAAGGCAGCAAGCGCTCCCATTGACTTATCTGAGAATCCAAGCGTAGAAAATAGCATTTTCTTTTGCTCGTCTGACAGCCCGGAAGTTGCGTTCTCCAAGTCGGCAACAATGTCCGCCATGTTTCGCATTTCGCCGGAACTGTCAAAGACCGCAACCCCAAGCCGGGCAAACTCGTCTTTGTTTTTTATTGCCTTTGTCTGAAGGTCCCTCAAGACAATGGCAAAATTAGTACCAGCCAACTCGCCCTTGATACCTTGGTCAGCGAAGGCTGCTAGCACAGCTACGCCTTCTTCTACTTCCATGCCGACTGCTCGCATCGCAGGTCCGGCTTTTGTAGTTAGGGCGGTAGAGAATTGCTCAACAGAAGCGTTAGCTAAGGTGTTTGCCTTTACTAAAACATCGCTGATGCGGCTCATGTTCAACATATTGGCTACAGCGTCATCGCGAATCGTTAGACCCAAAGCGGATTGAGCGTCTGTCAGCAGGTCGGTAGCTTGAGCCATGTCGAACATACCGGCTTGAGCAAACCTAGCGACTTCCGGCATCGCTTCAATTGAAGCAGCAGCATCAAGACCAGCGGAAGCTAAGAAGAAATAAGATTCAGCGGCTTGCTCGGCGGAAAAAGTAGTAGTTTTTGCTACCTCGCGAGCGGCGTCTGCCATATCATCGCGCATGGCATCGGAAACATCCCCCATGATTGCGACAGATTGCTGTAGAGCCGCATCGAATTTAGCAAACTCCTTGACAGACAAAACGGCTATGCCCGCAACAGCAGCTGCAGCCGCAGCCGCTATTTTCGCTACAGTTTGAGCAAATTTCTTCAGCGATTTCTGAGCGTTTTTTACTGCCTTGTCATCGTACTTGCTTACTATCGGGAGATAAGCGGGCATTAGTTAACCTTCACGTTCCACTTGCGAGCAGTTTGCTCTAGTGATAAAACTGCAATTGCAATCATCGCCGGGCGAAGCTTTAGAAAATTGCCGTAGGCGAAATGCCCAGCCTTAAAGTTGTTCTTAGAGACTTGCCTCGCCTTTTTGATTAGGAAATTTCCTTGAGTTGTAACCGAGTGCGAGCGCGTAACACTGTCTGTTCGTCTTTGATAGGTCTTAGATTGAGACTTAGGTGCTCGTCTACGAGGCCCGGCGTTTTCGGCATAGTCAAAACCCAGCTTAGGCTTACCTGTCAAAAGTAAGCTAACAAGGGGAGTCCACTCGCCCCGCTTTCTATTTGGAGTAACAGAGAGCTTAGCTGTCGGCTGTTGCCACTGAACTTCCCCATAGTAATTTCTCTGCATCCCCTTAAAAGGGGAGCCGGTAGGAACTTGACTGGCTACTATCTTGCCCAAAGGCAAAACGCTTCGGCGCATATTCTTGCCTAAGTCTGCTTGCGCATCTTTGCCAAGCTCTTTCAGCCCAGCAACGAGCATATCTACGCTGCGCTTATTTACGCCTACTTTTGTAGTTATCACTCGGCAGCTCCAATCTGTTACTAGTTTACAGCCAAAGAGGAACAGCCTTCTCTCGAAAGAAAAGGCTGTTCTCATTTACGCTTACGCTGAGCGTTCTGTTGCTGTTGCCCTCTATGAATCAGATACCTACCCATAGTCCACAGCATTCTGCTATCAAGGGCTAGAAGTTCTGTCGGGCTGATGCCTGTTTCGCAAGCAATCCAAGCAACATACCAGTGAGCAGATGCATCCCCTAGCCCCTCTATTTTTTTGTGTCGCCAAATGCAACTTCTTGAACTGTCTCGAGCCACGCTTCAAAATCTAGCCCGGTTGCCTTGGTTCTCTTTTCTACGTGCCAAGCCAAAAAGCAGATGTGTGTCCATCGGATATTCTTTTCCAGCTGAGCCATGCTCATGTCAAACTTTGTTTCAAAAGCAACCAAGTCTGAAGCGATAGCCAGCAGCTGCTTTTTGGTTTCGTCTTGGTATTTAACTTCTAGGTTGATGTTCATGCTTTGCTCCTAAGCGGTTGCGCGAGTGATTGCACCCGACACAGGCCATGTTACAGACAGTGTTGCCAAATCTCCAACGCTGTTAGCAAAAGGGCTATATGATGTCACAATTGCTGTGCCAGAATAAGCCGGGTTTGTGGCTGAGGTAGCCTCGGAAGTCGGTGTAATTTCAAATGCAACTGCTGACCCCAAAAGCGGGAACAGCGTAGCATCAACCGAAGCAGCGCCAAAATCTTGGTGGAAGTCTAGCGTCAGGGAAGCGTCTTTAAGACCTGCTATCCTTGTGCGGTATGTGTTACCAAAAGCAGTTGTTTCCTGCTCGTCAGCGGACACATCTAAGGTAACTGCGGCTATAGAGTCGCTAAAATCAACTGCGCCAATTGTAATAGCGTAGTCTGTTGCTACGAACTTGCTCATTTTTCTCCTTGTTAGTTTGCGTAAGCACTTACTGTAAATTCAGCCGCCAAATAGGTGGCATCGTTGAGTTGTAAATTTCCAATGTTGTCCATTGAAGTAACCCGGCAGTCAAAAGCGGAGCCGCCTAGAGTCTTGTCGCTCTCTATGGCGAGCTTTACACTTGAAGCTCCCGAGTTGTCACAGTAGTCATTTAATCTCCGCTGAGCTTCTCTCTCTGCTGAGCGCCCTACAACTACTGTAATAACAAAAGTATACACTGCAAGACCACGCTGAAAAGCTCGGTCATACTCCACAGTGCGTAGCGAGACTATGCCAATTGGCGGGCTTGGATTATCCGGAATCTCCGCCGCAACCCTTAGCCCTGAAATTGTAGCTAAGTTTGTGGCGAGTCCGCTGCGTAGTCCGTCAATGGTCATGCCATTCTCGGCTTCCTGAAGGCATAAATTAGCGCTTCAACATCCGGGTCTAGCTTTCCGACTCGGATAACTCCCAAATCTCCAAACCCGGCTACTCCAAGTGGTGAATCATTACGCTTGAAGATGCGGCTGGCAAGAATAATGCTCGCTTGCTCAATCGAAGTCGGGGTAGCTGACCAGCCCCAAACCCCAGTAACTTTTATTAGCGCCTCGCCGCGCAAGCTTGGGAACAGGTAAGAATCTGTAGCCCGGATACCAGTGGCGGGCTGCGGTATCCCGCCAGCAAAACCATTCAGCGGCTCCAGCTGATAGTCGCTGGCTGCCCAGGTCGTGTCGTAATTATTTGTGCCATCAACATCGGTCTGCAGTGTCGTCAGTGTTATCAGGTCATCTACTTCTGTATAGAAGGAATCCAGCGGGCTAAAATACCTGACAGCAGTGCCCATGTTGTAGAAGGTTCGCTCGCAAGCCTGGTCTATCTCTCTTGATGCTGCGTTAATAGCCAGCCCCAATAGGTCATCATCCACTGAATCTGTAATCCTAAGACTAGCCTTGACTTGCGCTAGTGTGCAGTACCCATTTGTTATAGCCATAGTATTAGTTTACCGCCTAGTTGCTAGTCGGTTATATCAGCCTATCAGTCCAAGACCGAGGAGTCATCTCATTGACTATCTCGATGGGCAGGTAGTACTTAAATTCTTTAGCGCCGTTTTGCTTTATCCAGCCAACAACTTCATCTAGCCCTTCATCCAAGCTAGTTTTAGCTTCGTAGCCGAGCAGCCGCCTCGCCTTAGCGCTACTGCACAAAGCAATCTTTACTTCTTGAGGTCTATCCGGCATAAAAATCGGGTCTAATTTGAAGTCGAGCCTTTTGGCTATCAGGCTAGCTAGTTCCAAAATCGTAGTCGAGCCATTATCAGGTCCCACATTTATCAGTTCACCATTAGTCTCCGGCAACTGGCAAGCCCTGAACAAAGGTTCTACGACATCTTGAACAAAACTAAAAGACCGCTCCTGCTGACCATCGCCATAGATGATTGGCTGTTTGCCCAGCAGCATCCGGTTAGCGAAAATCGAAGCCACATTCCTAAAGGGGTCATCATACTTTTGCCTCGAGCCGATTATATTATGCGGTGCAATAATTGTGTATTCAAGGTCATGGGTGTCACAGATGTTTTTTATTAGCTTCTCACTGGACAGCTTAGAAATGCCGTAAGGGTCTACTGGGTTTGGCTCCATGTCTTCCTCGAACACTACCCCTAAGTCTCCGTAGCGAGCCATAGAGGATAAGTAGATAAAGCGCTTAGCGCTATACTTTACAGCTGCAGTTAGGGCGTTCACTGTAGCCTGAATATTGTTTTCTACAATTAGTGCCGGGCTAAAAACGCTGAGACCTTCGTGCGCCAGCGCTGCGGCGTGAATAACTAGGTCTGTGTCATTCCAATAAGTGCTATCTATAACTGACCTATCAGTCAAGTCCTCTTGATAAAGACCCACCCCGGCAGGAACATTAGCAAGCTCACCACCGATTAGGTTATCTACGCCTACGACTTCCCAGCCTTCGGCTAAAAACTTATCTGCTAAATGCGAGCCAAGTAAGCCCGCCACTCCTGTAATAACTACTTTTCCCAACTGTTTTCCCTCGTTCTCTCTATCTGCCAAGTCCCGGAAGTAAAATCGCCCGCTTCAACCTTCTGCTCATAGTAGCGCAGATTAGATAAATAGCTGCGACTGTTCCGCTGTTTGTAATAATCGTCTGACGCTATTGTTGAACTGTTGTCGTGTCCGCCAGTCAAGTGAAGCAGTCTAATTTTTACCCGTTCCGCTTCTGCCCGTCTCATGTAGTCATTATCTTCAAAATAAATTGGGTGCAGCGCTTCATCAAACAGCCCTATTTTTTCAACCGCAGCTTGACCGATAGCAAAAGTCTGCCAGTGTGGTGCAGTCTGGTGCAGTGTAATTTCATCTGGGCTAGAGTGAGCTAACTTTTCCAAGTCCCCGGGCGCAAACCACATATCAGCGCTGGCGAAAAAGAAAACCGGGCAGCGATTGAACATCTTAATCCCTAGGTTCCAGCTGCTCGCAACTCCCAAATTAGAAGGCATGGGTAAAATGCTGACAGTTTTTATCTTGTCCGGTATGTGTAACGATTCAAGACCCGCGCCATTGTCTATAATCACTAGGTGTTTTACCGGGTAATTTATCGAGCTGACCATCCGCTGCAGCAAGTCGTATCTGTTTAGAACAGGAACAGTTAGGTTAGCCAGCAAAATAGTTCCTTAGAAACGGCTCCCACTTTTCTGCATAGACTTTTTTATCTTCAAATTGACTAGCGAACTCGATAGAGCTTTGGCTTACGCCTCGGTCTGACTCGTAGGCTTTCTCTAAAGCCTCTACAATGCTTTCGACTATCGGAACCTTATACCAAGCCGTCTGAGCCTCATCCCAAAAGGGCATCCCTTCGACCTTCCAGCTATCTTCTCCGGCTAAATCTTGACTGGCTGCCCAGTTACTTACTATCACCCTAGTCCCACAAGCTTGAGCTTCGACTGTGGGGACTCCGAAGCCCTCTCCGTAACTTGGTGCGAGCAGGACATCAAAAGCGCTATAAAGCGATGCTAGGTCTTGTTTTAGCATTCCGTAGCGCAACTCTAATGGGTCAGGGAAAATAACAGCTTCAGATGGCACGCCGCAACTTTTTAGCAAGTTTATCAAGTTGAACCCGCCCATCAGCTTACTTGCTTCTGAATGAATGTAGAGCTTCGCATTGGTGTGCTTTTTCTGAAAGATAGAAAAAGCGAGGATGTTCTCAGCAAAAGCCTTTCTGTGGACTACCCCATTAGATTTATTGGCTGCGACCATCCCGACTAAAAAATCATCAGGCTCTAGCATCAAAAAGTCAGCCCGGGTTTCCTTGCTACGAATTTTAGTTCTTGGTAGAAAAATTCTTGTGTCAATCGAGTGCGGGATATAGGTGCTTTCAATTTGCGAACTGTCCATCTGTCTTTTACCATCAGGGGACATGCTTATAGCTGTCACATTGGGCTGGGCTAAAAACTTGTGAACAAGCGGCGGCATAGTTATATGGTCCACCGGAGCCCATGATATAATTTCTGTATCATCAAACTTGCCCTGATTATAAACCCAGCTATCATACAGGATAAAAATTGCGTCTTTTAGGTTTGGGTTTTGCTTTTTGAAGTGCTGATGATTCAAGGGCAAGCTGTCCACTGAGTACCCTGTAAAGCTTCTAGGGTAATGCGGGATTTTATTCCCGCCGTCTATCCGGAGCTTCTCTATCCCGCCTTCGTGTCCGTAGTTAGACATCGCGGCTACTGTCAGCCCGCTTTTGACCATGTTATTTACAAGGTAAGAAGCTTGCTGTCCGTAACCTGTAGGAGTTCCCGGGCTGTTTGAAGCGAAAGATATAAGACCTTCTATTTTTTGGTTGATAGTCATACAGACAGCCTAGTAGAAAAGTCTGGAAAAGTCTGGCAGTCATACAGAAATAAGAAAACCCGGCTACCCATCAACCGAGATAACCGGGTTCTCTTGTTTTACTTCAGGTTAGCTAGCAGCGCCCTTGAAGTAGTTAATGTGACCGCTGTGAGTAAGAGCTCCATCAAGTCTGATGAGGAATCTCCAGGTAGTCAAATCGGTGTTGAAAGCGAAGTCCTGAGAAGACGCTACCTGCAGACCGCCAGCCATGCGAACCTTGTAAGAAGGTAGGTGACCAAACAGAACTGACTTAGCGCCAGTTGCAACAGCTGGGACATGAGGGTTCTCAATAACTGCAAACCCAGCAAATGCATCCGGCTGTCCTACGCCTACTTGATAGAGGTAATTCCCGGCGGTGTCTTTGAGTTTCCTCATAGCACCAACAGTTGCCCCAGCAGCCATGTAGCCGACTCCCGGCAGACGCCTTACGGCTCCGTCTAGGTTGGTGTAGGCAAGGTCTATTAGGTTATCTGCGGTAAATCCACCAGCAACCCCAGTGCCACCTGTGACACCAGAACCAGCTTGAGTTACTACACCATTTGGCTGAACAGTTCCAGTTCCGTTAGTCAGCGCAGAATTCACTGCATAGCCGATAGCGTTACCTGCTTGCTGTGCCAAGTGACCTGACAAGTTGAACCCGGCATCTGTCACTAGCTCGTTCGCCGCCTGAATCAAGAAGCCATACTTATATGCTCCAAGGGTAATTGAGCTATAGGTAGGCTCGCTGTTAGCGACTGTCCCGGCGGCTGCGGTAATTGCTGCAGTGCTGTATGCGGTTAGAGTCGGGATGGTTAGGTCTTCGCCTGAAGTTGTGTTTATCATTTCAGACACATCTAGCATAGGACCTACTAGCCTCGCAACATCAAACACTTCATCATAGAAAGACTTTGGCACTGTGTTCGCGCTTGATACCAAAGTTGCACGCTTTTCAAATTCGTGAACTCCGCGCGTTGCAGCCAAGTCCCTAAGAATTTGAGTTGAGGAGCGGTCTTCCATCGCTGGAACAAATCCCTGAGAAGCTGTTGCTAACTCTGACTTGCGCTCTTCGTTTCTGGAAGCGACAGCTAGAGCCTCGTCAGCTCTACGGATATCTACTTCTATTCTTTCAATCTTTTCTAGCTCCATAGCATCAAGACCACGCGACTCAGCTTCTGCCGAGTCAATGACATCGCGAATTTGCTCTGTCAGGTTTGCGCGGACTTCTTGCTGGGTTTTGATAAACTCAGACATTTTAGTCTCCTTGTAATAGTTAGTTTTCGGCGGCGGTGACGCTCAACCTAAGTACAGACGGCGGTGACGCTCAATCTGCTAACAGTTTACAGTAGGGAGCTACGAGCGAAACCCCGGGCAACCAAGAACCCGGGGTCTCGTTTTTACCTTACCTGTCGAGTGGGTAATCCAGTGCTATTTCCAGCTGTCCGATTCGGTTGCCGATTCGCAGCCCTTCGTCAATAGACATCATGTGACCTTCGGAGTGAAAAACTTCGCGGAGCGCATCCAGCTGTTCCTGTATCCGGACAGCTTGGGCTTTCAGTTGTTCGGTTTTGATTTCGTAAATTGTCTTTGTCATTTGGTTTCCTTTCGTTGGTTGATAGTTCTAATATAACTGCCCGGGAGATGCCTATGGGGCAGTGTCACCAGACTGTTACATTTGGATTTTCAGCTCGGTTTTCACCCACCGCCAGTAGTCCTCATAGTCGAAGTTGTCTAGTTCCGAGCGAGACAGATTTTTCTCCCGGTATTGTTTTGGGATACCGGGCAGAGGGATTCCCCTTCTAAGCTGGCGATAGTGTGTCTGACATAATCGCCTACAAAGAATAGGCTTGCCACAAGCCAAGTGAACACAGTAACGAATACGCGCCGGGCTATTCATCAGGACTCTGTGCGGTCAGTTCTTCATAGGCGCGAGTTGCCAAACTTGTGTAGTAGTGGACTAGGTCAATTCGCATCAGACCTATAATCCCGCCTTGTTCTAAAAATTCATCCCAGCCATACTCGCGCCAGCTGTCGTCAAACTCACTTGGCATTTGTTGCCAGTCAGAAATAATCTGGTTAGTGTAAACCGGAGCCAAGCTGTCGGCTTCCTCTGCCAACATTCCATCTGGCTCAGATTCAAATTCTGAAAGTCGCCTAAATATGTCTTCCTTTATTTCGTCAAAATTCCTATACATTTTCAGCCTTTCATTTCTGTAATTTTCCAAACAGTGACGCGGTCATCCTCGTTGAACTTTTTGAGTGCGGATTTTGCTAACCCCCTAGCCCCAGTTCGGGTCAGCGCCCAAAATTCTATAAATTCGCTAGCGCCTTCCCAGCTGTGAGCGCCCGAGCGATATTCAACTATCCAGCGGCGCATGGGTCTCCCTTCCACCAATTGCTCATCATCATTTCTGCTTGCCCGGCGGTTATAAAATTCCAGTGGCGAAGGGCGTGAATCAGGTTCCCGCCTTCGTGGCTGAGCAGCAATTCCTCCAAAAGATTTTGGGCATCCCTTGGGTTCATACCCTTCGCGATAACTCGGTCTATCATTTTGGACTCAAATTCCGCAGTTTGAACTGTTGCCCGGCTCATTAGTTTGAACCTTCGTTTTCAAGTCTTTGGATGCGGGCGATGATTCCATGTTGTGCGTTTTCGTTTTGACGGATTTCGTTCTGTTGAAATTCGAACTTGTCCCATTCGATTATTTCAGGAAGTTCTGTCCGTAACCTTTTCAATTCGTTGTTTACAACTCGTAGCGCTTCCCGGGCGATGTGGATTTGGTTTTGGTTTTCCGTAATTTGGTTTGTCATTTGATTCCCTTTCGTTGGTTGATAGTTCTAATATAATCAGGTCTAAAACCCCTATGGGGCAGTGTTATCAGATTGTTACATTTGGGCATAGAAAAGCCCGGCTAGGAGAAAGGAAATAAAACCTAGCCGGGCGAACTCGCTTGTGCTACCTTTTGTTCGGCACTCCAATAACGCGAGTTTCTTTAGCCGGTCTCTCGTAAGCTGTGCCATCCTGCACCAAGCCGTCACCATCGCCGTCTCTGGCATTTGGCTTCAATTCGGCTTTTGCTTCGAGACCGACAACTGCATCTAGAATCGTGTCCATATAATCTACGAACACGCCGCTGCTGGGGTTGCCCAGTGCGTCTAGAATCGCCTTGCGATAATTCTCTCTGTTTTTCATTATGCCTTCGCTATCAGTGTTTGTAGTTTTTTCTTCTTGAGGTTAAGCCACGCCTGACCATCAAACTCGTCTTCTGACTCAATCTCTGGGGCTAGTGTATCTAGCACTTTTGAGATTAGAGACTTCTCCTCAAGTGTAATGCTGTCGCCGGACTCGATTTTTAGCAACGCATCTGCCAGCTGGTCTGCATCAACATTCGCACGCTCGGCAATCTTATCTAAGCCACGAACTGTAGCAGTTCCGGCAGTAGCGCTGTAAGCCGGGAAAGCCACTATAGACACTTCATGCAATCTGACTTGGTTCAAAGTCCGCTGGGTTCCGTCTTCGCTCCAGCTGTCGCCGTTACGAGGCACGCTGAAGCCAAAGCTCATAGAATCCACATCGCCACGCCGTAGGAGTTCCGCTGTGTCCCTGCCGAGTGTTGTATTAGGTAATTGTGCGCTGACTCGTAGACCCCTGTCATCTTCGCTTAGGCTCAAAGTCCCAGAGCGAGTTGAGCCAAGAATGGAACCAGTGTCATGGTTCCAAAGAATTTTGATATCGTTACGCTGCTTTAGGCTGCCACGAAAAGCGCCGGGAGCAATCCTTTCAATAAAAGGTATCGGCTCGCTTGGAGAATCGAAGACAGCCGCGTAACCCTCAAACAGCATCCCGCCGTTTTCGTCTTCGCGAATCTCAAACTCTGTAGCATGCACCCGCGTTTCTATCTTTGACAATGCTTCACCTTTCGCCCTGCCTTCGTTTTCTGTTTCAATTCTAGCAACTACATCTTCCGCGAAGGCGAAAGCTCGTTCTGCTGCAGATTGAGAAAGTCCTGAACCCCACAATAAATGTTCGGTCATAATGACACTGTTGTCAGTAGCAGCCAGCTGAAAAACGCTGCGGTTACTAGAAAGCCAGTCGCGAATACGCACCCACTTATCAGCAGTAACATTACCCAGTGCCATAGCTTTAGCTTCCCGGATAACTGATTCTTTGACTCCTGCATGCATTTCTCCGCTCTGAGATTTTGCTACGCCAAGCCGAGCAGCTGCCCTCATAAAAGCGGGCGGCTGCAAGCCTACCTGCTCGGCTCCGGACACTTCTAGGACTTCTGTTTCTGCTTCAGCTGACATCTTATTCTCCGTAAAGTGAAGTAGGGTCTTCGGGGTCTAGTTGTGCCAAAGCTTGAAGCTGTGTGCTTGGTATCCCGGTATGAGTCATAGCTGGCAAGCTGAAAGACTTTAGAACTTCCGCCGGGTCAAACCCTACCATCACCAAGTCCCTCGCCATCTTTACCCTGACCTGCTGGGCTGATAGGTCGGCTGCCTCTACATTTATGTTCGCCAGCGGAACTCGAACTGTATCCGCGCTAGGGTCATCAATGCGAGATAAGTTTTCAAAGCGCCGTATATCGTTCACGCTATAAAAACCCGCTTGCAAGCCGACTGAATAGGACTGGTTGCGCGTAGCTACATCCGCTCGAAGCAAGCTGTCTAGGCTGAACTTTATGTAGGCAGATTCTCCGCCGGGATATCGGTTCATCAAAGTGCTCAGCGCACCCTCGATTTTTTCAACTATAGGTCTGATGCAATACTTTACGAACATTAGAGAATTTTGCTCCACTGAACTGTAGGTATTAGTTCCGGGCAAGTTCAAAAAGTTGCTAGGGATTGAGAAAGCCCGCGCCACATCTTCCACTGCCAAGCGTCTTGCTTCTATTGTCTGAGACTTTTCCGGGTCAGTAGAGGTTTGCTTGTATTTTGCACCGCCGGATAGCACTCCGGTCTTGTGAGCTCTGCGCCCAGCGTTTCTGTGTCTTGAGTCAAAGCCGTCTGCTAGCGCTTTTGCTTGCTCGGCGCTCAGGTTTCCCTCGAACTCAATCACTCCAGCCGGGTTAGCTCCTTGCCCAAAGAACCTAGCCGCGTATTCTTCTAGCGCCATAGCTAAGCCAAAATTTTCCTTCAAGGTATCAACTCGGCTAATTCCGCGAATCTGCCCCGGGCGAACTATGTCGGTGATTTGAATTATCTCGTCTGAGGCTAAAGACTTGTCGGCTCCGTTTATGACAAAGCGAACATTACCGAAACCAGTGCGCTTTACTTCTACGCTGGCAGGGTTCAAGACGCTTAGGTTTACTATTTCGCCCCGGTCATTTGAAAAAACACGAATAAAAGCGTTGCCGTCTAGCATTAGCGAAGTAATTAGCGCTGTATAAAAAGCTGACTTTTCTGAAAAATCTACATCGGGCTTTTGCACCCACTGCGGAGCAGGTCTGAAAGCGCGCTGGTCTCCATCTCGGCGAATGTAGGCATCTACCGGAAGTGTCGCGACTGTATTGCTGATTAGGCTTATCGCTGAAAAGACTGAATTTATTTGCAGCGCTGTTTCTTCATTTATCAAAGTAGCGGAGCGACTGCCTAGCTCAAAGTCGCCGCCCGCGCCCCATAGGGTTTGAAAGCTCAAGGCCCTCTGAGTCAAGTTATTCAGCATCAGCACGCTCCAAAGACAAGCCGAACAGCACAGCAAAGACTCCTGCGACTATAAAACCAGCTGGCAAGAAAACCATAGCTGCTCCAGCTGAGACTAACCCTGCGCCTAGTATCTGTAAAATTGTGGCTACCAATCTATTCCTATCTTTGGTCATACAAAAAACTCAGGAACCATTTCTTCTAGTCTACCTGTAAGCGCCCTATCAACTGCAATTATGGCAGCAACAGCCGCATCTATTTTTCGTGGGCTATTCCTGTTTTCCTTGACAATGCGAGGACCTAGCGCATCTGTCTTGATTACTGCATTGGATAAATGCCTAGCGAGTGTCGGGTCATTGTCATGCACTAGTCGCTGTTCGGCTACCAAATCATAAAACTTAGCGCAAGCTGGCACCATGCGCTTAGGGCTAGTAGAAGGCCATTTGACAATTGGCAAGCCGTAGTCTTCTAAAACTTCCATCGAGCGCTCCCAGCGGTAAGGGTCACAAGCAATCTCCCGAACTTTAGGATACTTTTTGCAGAACTCGATAATAGTATTCTCTACATCTAAGACATCTACCCGCCAATCATCATCGTGGATGTTCAAATCTTTTTCCCAAGCCTTGACCATAAAAACTTTTACAGGCTGCTCGTCAGTCGGAACTGTTGCCCCTACTACAACTGTCGCATCATTATTGAAAGAGCCATCAAAGCCTAGAATAATCTCGTCATCCGGGCTAATCTCAAAGTCCCCGGCACAGCTGTCCCAAGCTCCGTCTGCCAGCCAACTGTTCTGCGAGCTGACCCACTGATTACAGCGCTTAGTTCTAAACTCAGATTCAAGTGTTCTCCTTACAGTAGATTGAAAATCGGTTATAGAGTTCAGGTCTCCGTAGCCCGGATTTGCTTCCCGCCAAGTTTCTTCTAGTCTGTAATCGCCTTCTGATTCCCACCAAGCCATAAAAAAGCTAGGGTCATCCACTTCGCCCCTACTAATTTTTTCGCCATACTGCTTCAAGTGATAGGCAATTGAGTCTTTGCCAGTTGAGTCTGACTTGACTCCGGCGGTAGTAATCGCCACAAGCGTAGCCAGATTTCCTCGCGAACCCATAGCCAAAGACATCACATTGTAAAGCTCGCGATTCGGTTGAGCGTGCAGCTCGTCAAAGAGGACAAAATGCGGGTTCAGCCCTTCTTTCGAATACGCTTCAGCCGACAGGACTCTGTAAATGCTACCCAGCGAAGGAACTTCGATAACATCGCGGTAGAGATTCGTAACCGCAGATAAATCCGGACTGTTTTCAACAATTCTTTTAGCGTCAGCGAAGACAATTCTTGCCTGTTCCTTTTCTGCGGCTACTGAGTAGACCTCGCCGCCTCGCGGACCTAGTATAAGGCTGTATAGCGCCAGAATTGAACCCAGTGCGCTTTTGCCGTTTTTTCGAGGCATCCCTATCAGGCTCGTAGAGTGCTTTAGCCCGCCGTTTTCGTGTGCAAAGATATGCCCGACTAATTCCCGCTGCCAGTCGCGCAGGTTTATCGGCTGCCCGGCTTTTCCCGCTACTGAGTCTTTGGTAATGATTCCAAAAGCGTCAGAAAACTCTATGACATCTTTGCCCTCTCCGCTCGAGACAGCTTTAGGGTCTACCGGGGTCAGCCACTTTGGCGGCCATGCCTTAGCGTTCATTTCGCCTTTGCATTAGTTCCTCTAGCTTTGACTGGGCTTTTACTTCTGCAACTCCGAGCCTAGTTCTATCCGCCGGGGTAAACCCCAGCAGCGATAGGTTTTCTTGAATCATTTTTGTAAGCTGATTTAGATTGCGGCGCTCTTTGGAGTCGTTTCCCTTTAGGACTTGCGCACGTAGATTCCAGCGCTCGTCTATCATTTCGCAGGTCATTAGCAAGATTTCTGAGTCCGTTTTCGGGCTAATCCAATTTATTCCTGCGCTCCAAGTTCTGTCCCATAGTTCTCGCCCGGGTTTTCCAAGCGGTCTAGTAGGTTCTGGTGTGCTTAGTGCTGCAGGAATTAGCTGTAGTTCCGACTGCTTCGGCAGCGCTCTTTTCCCGGGGTTGCCTAGCAGTCGCTTTTGCTCCACTGGTTTCGGCGGTCTGCCTCTAGCCGCCATGCTTGTTTCCCTTAGTCATTGACTTTCCACATTTTACAGTGCTGGAGCAAGCCCCTTATAGGAACAAGCAGCCCTAAGCTAGCGGCGGTATTTTGGTTAGTAACCAATTGCCCGGCTTTGCGAAGTTCAGTAGAGGCTAAGTAGCTACGAAGCTTTTCCGTCTTGATTATGAACATAGAATCTCCGTCTGGAGCGGACTGAACCCACCATTTTGACTCAGTAACATTTATTCCTGAAGGCTTTAGGTCAGACCTGTCTGGATTTCTAAACTTGTGTGTCTCCACATAGATATTCCCGGTTTCGCTAGTCCTGTAGTCGGTCTTGACTTCAAACAAATTATTATCTTCACCATCAGCAAAGAAAAGGTCTAGCAGATTCTCTCCGACCTGACCGCGCTTTAAGTCGCTGTCGAACCTTGGTTCATACCCTTCGGCTTTCATCAGACTGCTTTCTGGTTAAAGGTATCCACTACTTTTTGTAAGTGCTGAGACTTGATTTCTTGTTTCTGCACTAGCTTCATCTTGACTTTTTTGCTTTTTATTTCTTCCCAGTCTATGTCTTTTCGCCTAATTAGCGGGGTGTCGAACTGCCGCCAAGCTTTTATGATGTGATGCTGAGGTCTTTTGAATTTCCTTTTCACTTCGACAACTCCCGGCCATTGTCTTTCTAGACTTCTAGCCATTTCCAATCTGCCGTCACCCTCGTAGAGCTGGTCTGTATTGCCGCCTTTCATAGCCATCGTGTGCATTTTCTGAACCATAAAGGCATTGAACAGGACAGTAGCCCAGCCAGCGCTTAGAACTTGTAAGCACAAATCTGTGTCTTCGTTATATTTCCCGCGCCATTCAAAATCCATATCATTTCTGATTAGCAGGTTTGAGTAAACCCTGCAGTTTTTGACATAAGGGGTAGTGCAGCTAAAAACAAAAGTGTCATAGTTCATCCCGGCTATAGCTATGTTCTCGTAGCGGTCTACAAATTCTTCAACTGAGCTGATAGCTAGATTTGCATTGACTCTTGTTCTGCGCCCTTTCCACCAGTACATAGTCCCTCGGATATTGTCATCCCATATCCAATGTCTAGCCGCGCCGGACTTTTTAGCATCTTGCCAGACCCAGTTCCTAGCAGGGACTCCGCCCATTCCCAGATTGGAAAAGGGTAAGGCTACAAGAAGCTTTTTGTCATAGACCGCCGCGTAGTCCTTAAATTCCTGTGGCTCAACAACTAGCCTGAAGGGGATTTTCTCCCGAATAAACATATCAGCCGTCAGGCAAGTTTTAGCCCTGCCCTTGGAAATTATGTAGATGGGGTAGCGCGGCTTACTCATCTTCTTCAAACCTCAAGGATATCATGTCCTCGCGCTCGCGCTCCGGATACCAGATAGCCCAAGCTTCGCCTATGCGCTTATTGAAAAAGTTAGCCCCTATGCGCTCCATAAATTCTGTCCTGTCTTCGACATTCTCAAAGCGAACATTTACGCTTGGGTACTCGGGTTTCTTCTCGTAGTCGGGCATACCTAACCATTCAGCTGCAGCATCTTGGCTTTCTAGCTCTCCAGCCGGGCGCGTTGTAAAAGCCAAAGCCGCCAGCTGGTTTTCATCGAACCCAGTGCCCATCAGCGCGCCAGTGCCTTCTAGCTCCAATAATCCCTTGAGCAGTTCGGTCAAAGCGCGGTCATTGACTTTTGCTAAATTATTTATCTCGTTGTCACTGGTAAGCACTTTTAGCGCCTTTGGGTCTTCCGGGTCTATTTCTAGCCTGATTACCGGGACACGCTTTCGCCCCATCCGGCTTGCAGCTTGAACTACCCCATGACCCGCCAAAATAGTATTGTCATTTGCTATAACTATGTTCCTGTAAAAGCCATGCTCCTTGATGCTCGCTGCGATTTGGTCTAGTTGATTATCTGGGTGCAGCTGATAATTTTGCGGATGGGGTTTCAGGTCTGAGATATTCATCCGGATTGAGCTAAAAGGGTTTTCCCTGTACTCCAATAAGTCGTCTAGTTCTTCAAGGGTGAAGCCGACTGTCTGAATTTCAGTAACCTCTAAGCCATTTAGTTGTTCAACCAGCAATCTGACATCCCAGTTCGAAAGCTCGCTAGTTCGATTATCAGCGATAGCGAAAGCCCGGACTTTTTCATCTGTCCAATCATCCGGGACACGAACCGCCTCAATCTCTAGCCAGCCAAGAAGCTGAGCTGCTTGCACAGTGCCGTTCCCTGTGACCACCAAATTCTTCTTACCTATGACTACAGGTTTCCTTTGCCCAAAGCGCTTCAGCGACTCGGCTATGGCTTCTAGGCTACGACTGTCGTGCTGCCGGACATTGTTTGGGTCTAGTTTTAGCTGGGCTAGGCTTATCGTTTCTGTTTTCATCATTTCTCCTTTCGTTTTATCCTATCGAACATTCTTTCGAACAGTCGAACACTCGTTCGGCAAAACTGCGAATTTCGCGGGTATGTGCAAAAGCA
>Ga0222671_1000255_pt1 | contig 19374 bp, 18 predicted proteins | sample AntAcemetagen797_FD_179849 | JGI IMG/M metagenome (GOLD analysis project Ga0222671, IMG submission 179849) | Saline water microbial communities from Ace Lake, Antarctica - #797 | ecosystem: Environmental > Aquatic > Non-marine Saline and Alkaline > Saline | place: Antarctica: Ace Lake... | reverse complement strand
GAAAATACGCAACAATTTTGATGTGGGAAAATCAACTTAAAGAAATAAAATGAAAAGGAAATAAAAGAACCATGTTTACCATTCAAAAACCGTTCTATAAGAACGAACTTGCATATGGGTACGTGCGTTTGGGTTTGGATGTTCGATGCAACACCACCGGTGAGCAGTTTAGCTTTTTTGGGAACTCGGAAGTTGGTATCGATTTTTATAAAGCAAAAGTCCGTGTTCGTTTCAACCGCGAGCACATCGTACAATCTGAAAAAGGGCCCGAGCTCACCAAGGGACTTATCGAACCGATAGAAGTCACGTCGAGGTGTTTGGCGATAGCGATGAAGAAGAACGGGCACATGGCCCCGAGCATCAAGACCATTAAAGATCATTTTTGTTGGAACACCATTCTATCGAAATCACTGCCTAAAAACCGTCAAATTGACCCCGGTCACTGGTTGAACGGTTTGGCAACGGTATTCCCGTACATGCAAGCATTCGATCTGGATAAGAGAGGCCAGTACTGCGTAAACGATACTGTCGTCGGTCTGAAAAAGTTTTTGACTGATATTGGTGTTTACTCTAAGTTTTCCGTTTGTGATATTTTCAACATAGTGCGTCGCATGGGATTCGAAAGTCCCACAATATTCGTGAAAAATCTGATAAAATTGATAGACGTACCTGAATTGAGCACATACAAAATATTAACCGTGGTGGACGCCATTCCGCGTCATATGATTTCACCAGAGACGCGGCGCATGATAAATATTTATCTGCATATCAAGGATAAACAAAACTTGACCAAAAGCATATACGTACCCCTTCCTCCGCGCACGTTATGGAACGACAAACTCGATCACTTTCCCACGATTTTTCACGAATCCGATACCCAGCACATCTGTCTTGTCAATCAACGCAACGACGAGGCTCAGTTTGTGAATTATATTCAATCACGGGAACAAGAAGAGGTACAAGAAGAGGTACAAGAAGAGGTACAAGAAGAGGTACCCTCCCCCCGGAGCGCTTTGGCATCTACACTTAACGAAGGACAGGTCCAGGCGATCAACAACGCGTTATCGTTTCCTGTCAGTTTGGTAGCCGGACCACCTGGATCTGGCAAGACGTTTATTACCACGGAAATCGTCAAACAACTTTCTCACCTCTACAGGTCAAAGATAAACGTATACTTTATTGCCCCTACAGGAAAAGCGGTGTATCGCTTAAAGGAGTCCGTTGGTAAAGATGATCGATGTTTCTTTTTCACAATCCACAAGTTTTATTATATTTCCAAACAAGACAAGAAAGACAACAAAGAAAACGAAGACAACAAAGAAAACGAAGAAAACGAAGAAAACGAAAAAAACGACAATGCGAAACCCACACACTGGGACTATGTGGATAACAATGCCCCTAACGTATTCGTCATCGACGAATCGTCCATGCTCGGGTACGATCACATGAACCTACTGTTCACTATCTTCACTAATGTGGAACCGTCGGTGATCGTGTTCTTGGGTGACACGAACCAGCTACCTCCCATCAATATCGGAGACCTGTTTCGAGATCTCTTGTCGTCCAAGGAAATACCTTATACGATCCTTACTGAGCGTCTGAGACAGAAAAACGATTCAACCTCTCTGATGACCGCCATCCTTGCCGTGGAAAACAAACACGTCCCTGATCAGTACGACGAGACCTTCCAGTACATCTGTCTCACAGAGGAGATTGTGAAGAAAGCGCACGAGTATTTATTCCCAAGATATACATATAACGATTTTCGAACAGGCAAAGTCATGGTGATCGCCTCAAAGAACGATACTGTCAACGACCTGAGTGTACTGATACGCGCGACGCTGGTACCCGAAAGTCGAGTACCTGAAACACTCGAGAAAAACACCAAACCAATGTTTTACGAGACGGATCTGGTTCGATGTAACGAGAATGTGTATACCGATAGTGAGTTCCCACTTATGAACGGCACCCCCGGTGTGGTGACTTGTGAGTTTGTGAGTTTTGAGAACCATCCTCGACAGATCGATAGAAAGGACGCACCAAAATTGGAACTCAACTACGCGATTACATGCCACAAGGCACAGGGCAGTGAGGCGGACCATGTGGTGTTTGTGCTAGAAAAACGTATTAGCCCACTGCTTCATAAGCGCAATCTGCTGTACACCGCCATGACGCGCGCGAAGAAGACACTTACCATCATTGGTCCTATGGACGTTCTTCATTATATGGTGGCGACGGACCCGGTGAAGCGACTCACTACGATGCACGAACACTTTTAGAACCCACTTAAAGACCGTCACCATATAAGAGAGAGACAAGCAAGTAAGACAAGACAAGCCAGTAAAGAAAAAATGTCGACAGCTGAACTCTACAACCAAGTGTTGGACGAACCCAATATGTTGGAGTGTACCGACTGACATCGTCAAACCGGAACGGTGTGAAGCGCACAAAGAGCCTTTCCATATGAACTTGGTCGAACGGAGATGTGTGTCGTGTGGCTTGTTGTATATTTTAAACAAAAAGGGTTACTGTAACATCTGCGACCCGGACGAGTTCAATCGAAGTCGTTTGGCCAAACAGAACCAAATCAAGAACATGTTGGACATCCACGGGTTCAAGTACGAGAGTTGCGATCGCATGGTGGACCAAGGCGAATGTTTCAAGTATCGTCCTGACTTTTTGTTCGATTGCGGAACACACTTCGTCGTGCTGGAGGTTGATGAGAATCAACACATAGACAAAACGTACGCGTGTGAATCGGTCAGGATGTTTAACATTTTCCAATCACTTGGAGGAATGGCGACGCGGTTCATACGGTACAACCCGGACGGGTACAAAGTGGAACACAAAAAACGAGACCCGAACTTCGCGAAGCGGTCGGATAAGTTGCGAATTGCACTACGGTGTGCGATTACCGAAATACCCACGTGTCCGGAGCTGACCGTCAAGTATATGTTTTTTGACAACCGCGAAAATACCGAGTACGAATTAGTGACTATAGGTTCAAAAAGAAAAATTGCGTAAAAAAAAGGAAATATTTGTGTGATTCTTAATAAAATGTCTCCAAAAACCATTGTCAAGACTGCTGACAAACCTACCGACGCTGAAAAAAAGAAGATTAAACAAGCAAACAAAGCCAAAGCAAACCCCGAAAAAGCAGCCGCTAAAAAAATCAAATCGGATTCCAAACGTGAGAGAAGAAAAGAATCGGGTTCAACGAAATCGTTTGCTTAATAATTTAAAAATAAAAAGTAGTTAAACAAAAACATGAAATGTATAGAGGAACGCCTAGAGGAGTGTATGAACTTGCGTATTCAAATCCGTAATCTTGGTATCGAAGCGCACCATGGTGAGGAACTAAAACCCTTGTTTCGTATCATGGACTTGTTCGTACGAAACGGAACCGGTGCGAGTGGAAGTCTCGAAATCGACGCAAACGAATTCAAGCGAATACGGTATCATTTTACGGCGCATGAAACAAAGACGTCGTATGTTAACATCATACGGTGCTAAATATTCAAGTCGATGATTTTATCTTGTAACGAGTCCAAGTCGTACTTGATGTAACTGAGGTACTGCAATAGCGCGTCGGAAAGATCGTCCTTCTTTTTACTCTTTTGAAACATCGCAGTGTGCGCGGGGTCGTCGATTTTTTCCAAGTACGCACCACACATGACAATGCTCATTTTTTTACGTAACGAATAATTTTTTTTCCCGCGTGTTTGTTTTCCGGCCGAACCGAGCTTGTGTTTCGCGCTGTACGACAAGACCGTTTTGACGTGACGGGTCGCAAAAAAAACCAGTAGTATCGTCTCAATCAGGCGCATTTTCACGTTACGCGGGGGTTGTTTTTCCACAAGTACCGTGTCTATTAGACCGAGCAACAGGTCCTGTTGGAACGTTTCGTACAAAAACTCAACCACTTTTTGAACGTTCGTTCCGTTGGTTGGAATCGCACACACGTTCCAGTCGATGATTTGGTGTGTTTCGGAATTCATTTTACAATAGGACAGATTCTTAGATCCAACGTCAAAACTCAATGTCAACATTTATTTTCTATAAACCACAAGTATTCTTAAATGTTGAGAGAGAAATCTGGCGTGAGGTTGTACACTTCGTACTCGTCTTTGTAGTTGGTCGCGTGGATTCGCATGTGGTACTCTTTTCGGCGCGGGTACAAATACTGTACGTTTTGGTCGTCCAGTTGATTGTAAAGACGAATGTCGAAAATGGTTAAGGTTTGAAACGACAAAGCGTGTTTCAAATCGAGCGCGAGCGGGGTGAACCGATATTCTTGGTACGCGTCCTTGTTATTTACCGAGCGAAGGTTCATGTTGTACGTATGGAACAGCGTGCTAGGGTTCCATGTGTCGAACAAACGGACCCCGGATACACGAATCGCGTTGTTGACCACTTCCAAATTGGATCGTACGATCGGTTTTTCAAGGTGGTGTATGCGACGACGAGGGCTCACGACGAAGAGCGACACTTGAAATTGCACGACGAGTTCATAAAACGGAACGCGACGTGTACGTGCATCGATTGCCATTTGAAATTCAGACAAGTCCGGACGCACGGTGATAATCGGACGATCCGATAGAAATCGGTTGTGTTCGGTCGCGTAAGTAGCACCGTATCCGTGTGATCGCGCGTGTGGTAGTAGCGTTTCTAAAGTAAACGGGATATCAATGTCACATCGAACGACATCCACGCGGTTTTGTCTTTCTTGGCGAAAACGGACGTATCCCGTGATATCGACGCGGTCTTGTACGCGCGTCCACGACAAATGTCCGTCGCTAAACCCGAGGTCCGACCCGGTCGGCGCGTCGTCTCGCATGTGTACCATATCGCCGTTCAAAGGAATGCCGTGGTTCGTATCGTACCGCATGGGTGTGATCCATGTAAACGCACGTGGGTTGTTGAACGATTTGTCTAAAAACGGTTCGTTGAACGAGGTCAAGTACTGTCCCTGGATATTTATTTCCGCAGGAAGTTCCTGAAACACGTGCGACTCGACAAACACTTTGTTCCCGGTACCGTACGCTCTCGCCATCACACTAAAGTCGGTCGAGTTGGTTTCTTTGAGCGTCGCTTGAAACGGCACAACATGTTCCGCGCGTATAATAGAATAGGGTAGGTCGATGGTAAGCATGGCGACGTTCACGCACTTGGTGACTCGAAACCGGATGTTCACAAACACAAACTGGTCGGAGCGTTGACACCGAAACGCCGCGTTGTCGTACTCTATAGTACCGTTGTCCACATGAACGCGAAGTTCGTACACCGTTCCTAATTGATTCGTCGTGGCGATATCGATCGGTTTGGTCAGTTGTAAATCAAACGTGTCTACGTTTGCAAGAAGCGCGCTGGTTTCCTGTTGCATATCGCTCATCAAGTTGCGCGACACGACGAGTTCGTTGTGGATGTCCGTGAGTAACGTTTCCGGTGCAAAGTACACGTTGTTGTGTACTTTGATAATCTCGGCGACCACCACGTCATATTTCGCGTCGGTTTGAAGTGTTTTTTTAACGAATCGACAATTAGTCGGTAACTCGGGAACAACTGTTAATTGTTGTGGGACTACTTGTATTTGGCGTTCTTCGGGCAAGGTGTTTGTCGTGGTGTTTGTCTGAATAAAGTCGTCCGAATGTTGTACGTCACCGATACCGTATTCCGTACCGTCTTCCGACACGACAAACACACTATGCACGCGCTCGAGGACTTGTATACACCCACGTCTTGGTAACGTGTGTGCGCGGGTGTCTCCGAACTCTCTCAAGATACCCCGCAACGTCGATGTGGGTGCTTCGTGTAATAAAACGAGCATATTGCGTTTACTTTTAACTTTGAGATTTTTCAAGGTTCGTTCAAAATAATGTGATTTAACAAAAAAACAAGTTGATATATGTTGATTAACGTGGTTGTGTCCACCTTTCGGAGAAATTACTGACTGGACAGATAAATTTGATAAAACAAAATTCAATGTGATCAAATACACAAAGAATCCTCAGTTGCCGGAAACAGACACAAACATTGGATACTAACTTCGTCTTTTGGTGAAAAGGTTGGTGAAAAAAATATAGAGGCAAAATTTATGGAATGGACATGGGATCTGATATTTATATCGGATCAATTAAGAATCAAATAAATGAGTAAATTTATATTATACCCTTGTAAAAAAATGAAAGTTGCTCTTTTAGTTCATAGTATTCCATTTTATTAATGGAGACAAATACATGGACTCGCCGTGCGTGCTGTATCCCGGTATCGGACTGACAAGTCTACGCCCTTTGTGTTTGGTAAGAGCGACGAAGCATCTAAAGTCGTCGGGTATTGTTCGATTTACACAGAACTTGGCAAAGACCTCGCGATCCTCCCTCAGTGTCGAAACCTTTGCGGCGAACGTCATGGTGGTCGAGTTGGTCTCTTTCCAATGCGTCGATGTGCTTAGATACACTTTGGTCGCCTCGCCTCCGTCTTTCACAAACGGGTTGGGTGAGCGATGCATGTACTTGTCCGGGTGGTCGTACAAGGTGACGTAGTCGAATTTTTCCAAGCCTTCCAACAAAACCTTTTGAGATCCCGGACGGTGTAAATAGTCGGCTTCCACAAAGTAAACGTAGTCTGTTTCATTGCGCGCACGGCTCAGCGCAAGGTCCAATGTGTACAAGCACGACGTCGCGTTACCCAACGATGTTTGGACAATATCCTTACCAAATGTTTCCAACCATTGGATGGTGTCGTCGGTACAGTTGTCCGCAATGAACGTGACATTCACATTACCGTTGAAACAATGGCAAAAGTTTTCCAGACACAATCGGTTGTTTATATAATCGGGTTTGCCAATGGTTTTGCCTTTGTCGCTAATACGATAAAACACCGTTAACATTTAATTTATTTTCATTTTTAATCTTTAAATTCCTTTGGGTTCCTTTAATGTGTTGCTTCGTCCAAATATCATTTTAATTTAGTAATTTATTCATAATTGTTAACCAAAACATTCGTGGTATTTTTTATGGCGAACGTCATTCGGTGCGCCGAGACGGTTCTCTTTCCAATGCGTCGATGTGCTTAAAATAAATCCAATTTGTCTTTGTGTGGATATATAAGTATGTCGTTTATTTTATAATGTTTATAAAGTTCATACATGAACACCAATTGATCGCGACATATATGATTGTGTATTAGATCATACATTTCGTCAAACATTAAATTGAATGTAAAGTTTTTGTTGTATCGAATAAAAACATTGTTTTCAGTTAGACCGAATTTTGCTGGGAAATTGGCTGTTTCCAACATATGTTTGATATAATTAACGTTTTCGACTGAATCAAGTCTACGTGCTTGTACCACTTTCATTTCATCGTATACGCACTCTCGACACGGGTGCTTAAAAAAAATCCCTAGTTTTTTGTTGTGTTGTAAACATGTAATGTATTCGTTGATAACATTGGTTAGATTATTTCGTAATGGTTTCCCAACGGTCGTTGGTGAATCAAAATACATGACATAATCGTATTCATTAAAGTATTTATGCGAAAGCCATTTATAATACCTATTCGACTTTCTGTTCGATTCATTTTTTTTGTCCACCTTTTTTATCGTCCAACAATGATGCGCGGTCACTTTTTGTGGATCATCTGTTAATATAACTTTATCCCATCCGTCCAAGTATATTTCCGGATAATGTGCTTTTATGCCAAAAACCACTGAATATAAGATATTGTTCATTTTAATTTATTAAACTGTAATTTGTTCCCGTTCAAAACGAATAAAATCCGACGACCAGTCATTTCTATTTTTTTTTAGAATGTAGATTTGTTAAATATAACTTTGTTTTCTGAATTCAATTTCACATGGTCGATTATATGTTCTGCCATGTCTGTTGAAACCATGGTATCTAACATCAAACACTATTGTGTTGTACCACATTGTGGCTCCTAAATTACGCGCACCAGCGATATTATATTTCATATCATTTTTTACACGATAAATTCAAACATTTTATATCTTGTAAATGATCATTAATAGGTAGAGACAATACAAAATTTGAACAAATCCTTCCTTTTAAATTCCTTCCAATGATTAATATGTTTTAACATTATACTTTTAGGTTGAATAGTTCCGTGATATACTTTTAATAGTTTGAGTATTGTAATTAAAGATGAACGTAAAAATATTGAATGTTAAACAACGGTATCTTGGACGATTCGGAAATTTTCTAGGTGGTTTAATGAATGTATTTTGGTTTGCGTACTTGCAAGACTTCCATATAATTACCTTTGAGATTCCGTCGTTTAACGTTTATGGATACAAACCAATCAAGTTGGGTAAATATTGTTTGCGCGGCTCAAACCAAGTTAATGATGGAGAGGTACATTCGATGTTTTCAAATGGAAGAGACATTTTATCCCTTTACAATCCGTTTCGATACACCAACATTTTACCGTATTACGAACTCCGCGAAATGGGACATAAATACGTTTGTAACATAATGGATCTAAATATCCATGAAAACAAAACTTGCGATGATTTTACTCTTGTGATGCATATGCGTTCCGAAGATATTTTTGAGGGGCATGAGATGGTCGATTTATACGTCCAACCTCCATTCGCCTTTTATAAAGATATCCTTCAATCGAACGAACAATTTAAACACATTGTTATCGTTTCATCTCCAGATTTCAACAACCCTTGTATCCCTTTGATCAAGACATTATGTCAAAATTTAGATTTACGCTTGACGTTGGTTTCAAAAAGCGTAAAAGACGACTTTGAAACATTGGCCAATTGTCAAAACCTAGTTATATCAACATCAACTTTCTCATTGTATGCATCCATGTTAAGTAAACAACTCGAACGATTATTCGTCTTCAAAACACCCAATTTCTATCACAATATCCCTACATTGAATCATATAAAAACAACCTTTTACGATGGTGGTGACACGTATTTGAAAACGTTTCATAATTTACCCGGGGAGGTTGAAATCATCAAAACATTCGACATTTCCAAACTCAAACAATATTAATCTTGAAAAAATTTGAAAAACACACATTATGTACGAAAATTAATAATCGATGATTTTTAAGCTAGTTTCAAGTAGTTTTCTTGAAATATTTGATTCAAGTTGGGTATTTGTATATTGTGTGGCATTTGATGTACCGCCAATGGAAGTGTGTTTGTCTTGATGTTTTCACACGAAAAGGCGCGTGCGGTCTCGTAATCTGCAAGCTTCGCGTTCAAGTGTTTGGCGTACGTGGAAAAGTACACATCTTCGTTTACATTTTTCCACGGGAAACGTTTGCATACGTCCAAACAAAAGGACTTGGTGCGTAACGAAAACCCTCCGTTCCCCACTTGGTTCCCTCTATGAGGCCATGGTGCGCCGATGTAATCGTACCCTATAAATCGATCGACTCCTTCTTGGAGGAGACACGAGTCGGTTTGGAAAATAATAAATACTTCCGTTTTAATCTGTTCGTAAAACCATTGTGATGTCAACAATTTGTTATAGTCGAATATCGTCAGATTCGGTCGTTGGATATTGATATAGTTTACGTTTTGTACTTGTTTCAGTGCGTCTTTTACGAACACCTCGTTGTCTGTTCCATGGAACACGTACAACCCCCACGCGTTGCTGGTGAACCGAAGCATGGTTTTACATACGAATCCAAAATTACCGTGTTTGCGTGGTTCTACAATCACCATGGAATATTTAACCTTTTCGGGGGACACCGATCGCGGTACTTGCATATCGACAAGGAACTTGTTATCTGATACAAATTTATCGAACGACCTCAACATTTACAGAATACTATATATTTTAATAGCACAATTATGGCGAGATTTCGGGTCATTTGTAAAACGGTCAGAAATGATCATGAAATAGGTCATCGCGTATTTGGCATTTGCTTTTCTTGTCAAATACAAGAACAATTCTATTTCGGGAGCAAGGATCCAGCGTGGGAAACCCGTCTGGTCGATTTGTACAATCGGACGTGATTATCTGTATTCATGAGCACGTTGGAGATCGAGTCAAACCGACGTACAACAACGCAACTTTCTTTTTCATTTTACAAAAGTAGTACTCAATTTTTTTACTTGATGGTAATCCAAAACTTTTTCGATACGCGAGACCACCGGATACTTCGCGCGTGTCGGACACTTGGTAAATTGTCTAGGTTCGGTTCGACAAACGTCACATGTTCCGGAACCAACGCCCGGAACACGAAATACGCCGTCACCGCGTGTTTGGACACACCGGCGTAAACGTACCCGTGTTTGTCTAGAAACGATCGGAACGCGTCGACCGACGCCCCGCGGTAATCCGCGTTGAGGATCTCTTTACGTTTACTCGGAGGTACGTACGGCACGGACAACGACTTTTCGTAAAAGTTGATGTCGCAACATATCACGATCGGGCGCACGCCTCGTTCGATCAGCGCTTTCGTCAACCAATATTCCACACCGTCGCATAACGACACACGTAACAGATCCAGATGCGGGGACGTGAACGGAATCGTTTGCATACATTCGATGGTACTCTCCACGCGGGTGCGGGTACTGTTCTTGAAAGCGAACACTTTGATAAGATTCTGAATTCCGTTTTTGCGTGGAAAGTGACTACACACGTTCAAATAGGTGGGGTTCTTGTGATGACCAATCAGTCGAAACAAACAAAACAGAATACCGTCTTCCCCGAAATTCGAGTAAATATTGTGAAAATAGTCGGAAATAACAATAGAGCGCATTTTACTAAAAAACATTCTATTTAAAAAAACAAATTAATCGTTCGTTGAGTCTTCTTGGCGGGCTCATTAGCTTTGTCTAGCAGAAGGGCCTTCTTTTTCTCTACTAGTAGGGGCTGCTTTTTCTCCACTAGGGGCCTTTTTTCCTTTGTTCGTTCGTAAAACTGGTTCAGCGTGCTTCCGTTTCTGAGACCTTTTCGTTGGTTTTCAAAGTCTCGGATCATGTCCCCGAAGATTCCTTCTTTGGAATGGTCCATGAAAAGGTCGTAAAACGACTCGAGCGGGCTGATCAGCCCGTTCGTCAGATAGTACAGGACGTCCACTTTGTTCTCGAGCCCCTTTTCGACGACGTACACGGGGTCCTCTGCGCGGTCGCACAAAAGCCGTTCGCCGTTGTCCATGATGATGTACGGTACCCGCTCTCCGGACTTGGGACCCGCGCCGGGATTCCTTTGTTCAATTTTATCAGCAACCTTGACGTGGGCATGGTTTCGATTGACATAGTCGTTCCGAATGCTCTTGGAAATCACCAACTGATCGATGGAGAATTCGTAGTTGAGTAGTTTCCGCGCCACGTCCTGTACCTTGTCGATGGACCCGAGGATGTCTTGGTCGTACATAATCATATTCAGCACCTGCTTCGAAATGTCTTTTACGAACGGCGCGTTGTCACGTCGCACAAGCTGGATCCCTTTGGCGTCGATATAGTCCGGTTTTGCCACTTGTGTGTACATGAGTCCCGCGTACCGTTTTTTCGAAAAGAGCAAGTACGGTTGATAACACTTTTCAAACTCCAGCTCGATGGGGTACTTGAACGTTTGTGAAATACGACCGGCGGCTTCTTCGCCGAGTCTGAACGAGATTTCCCGCATTTCGAGGTCGTTCTTTGCGTCTGTGGTGTCGAATTTCACCATGACCGAGTCGGTGTCTCCGTACACCACCTCGGCGTTGGGGTACCATTTCTCGACCAACGTTTTGGTTTGTTCGATCATTTCGCGACCGATGGTGGTGACACATGCGGAAATCGCCTGACAAGGAAGCATGAACGCGGAGCAGAACCCGTAAATGGAGTTCATCGAAACCTTGAACGCGAGCTGTTTGCCGTTGTACACGTCCTTCATGAAAGGGTCGCTAGCGTTCGCCATGTCTTTTTTGGCCTGTTTGCGATTTTTGGCGAGGGTTTCGAGGAGTTTCGGTAAGATACCGGTCGGGTTTTGGGCGAAAGTGTACTTGAATTGTTTGGCCTCTTTGGTGGTCCATTCGATGGTTTTGTACTCAATCCCAGGTACGTTGTTGTACTTTTCGTCCAGCACGATACTGTTGTAACACAGATTGTGTGCGCGCATGATTGTCGGGTACAGACTCGCGAAATCCAACCCGGTGATGACCCCGTTCATGTAAGCGCCGGTCTTGGCCTCCAGCACTGTGGCGCCGACAAAAGACTCGTTGGTTTTGCCGTCTTGAATGGTCGGTACGAGCATTTTATCCAGCTGCGCTTGCTTGGCGATTTGACTGAAACATTTGATCTGTTGACCGCGTTCGATGAGAAAGTTCATGGGAACGTACGTCGCACGCGCCATTTCGACCAAGTTGGGAATGTTTGTGAGTTTTTCCATCAGACGCAGTGGGAGCTCGGTGTCTTTGACGCAGTATTCCCCAATCTTCTGCATATCCTCCGGAGTTCCGCGTCGGTATCGCCCGAACATCTCCTTGATCGGCATGTCCACCTTACAGTCGCCCAAGAAGTGTTCCGAGACGAAATTGAGCGAGTACTTGACGAGTTTGTGTTCGCGTTTGTAAAGCTCCAAGAGGTCGATTTGGAAACGCCCTTGGCTCGTCACCATGTCGTAATTGTTGTCGCCGTACGCACCGGACGAAAACGACGCCTTGTAGCATCTCGACGGAGCGCGGTAGCGATTCAGACAGAACAAATGGCTGATTTGGAGCAGGTCCGCGCGTTTGTAAAGGTACACGTTGTCGAACTTCCAGATGTTGTACCCGACCAAGACGTCGGGGTCCGCGATTTTCACCAATTCACACCAAGAAGTAATCAACTCGCGCTCGGTTTCGAACGCGTGGATCTGTACGTCTTCAATCGGCAAACACTCGTTTAGCGTGTGGAGATGGCGCGTGTATCCCTTTTGACCGTACGTCTGTAGTGTAGTGGCGATCTGAATGACCGGGCACTCGGGTTTTTCCGGGTCGGGGAAAGAGCCGTCGGGTGAGTACGTTTCGATATCGAAGGACGCAATCACAATGGGCGCGATAGAGTCTTCCGCGACGGGAACGACGCTTTTCCAGTCCGAGATTGTGATTTCCAAGTCGCACGACGTCTCCTTTTGTTCCACGTCCGTATTATTGTAGCTCTCGACGTTGACCCAACCGGCGGACTGGATACCGGTAAGATGAATGAAACGAAGGATAGGGTCCAGGTTCGCTTCGTAAATTTTGTCTTTGTACTTTCGCGGACTTTGTAGCCTTTTCTGAGATTGTCGCGATTGTTGACCCGACAAAATCCAAAAAGCTGACTTGAACGATTTTTTCGACCGAAACACGAGCATGGCGAAACGAAACGCCGTGTTGTTTGTAAACCCAAAAAACTTTTTTCGATCGACGAGACTGATGGTCATTTCGTTCATGATAGTCTTGGGAAATAGTTGTTCCATATCGGAATACACGTTGTGTTTCTGAGTGTACTTAGGCACCTCGATGAAAAAGTAGGGTGTGAAACTCACACGCGCGGAGACCGATTTCCCGTCCGCGCACCGACCGAACATATCGATACAAAACATACTGGAACCATCGACAAGTTGATCGTTGGATTCCCATGATATCACTTGGAACTTCATCGCTTTTTTACTTATTCAAGTGTGTGTTCTTTAAGTTGAATTTATTTTTTTTTGTTAAGCCCTGAGCTGATGAATGTTAAAGAGTGCTCGGATTTCTCGAACGCTGAGCGATCCTGCGCTGTCCGCCATGAACGTTTCGTTGGTAATATTGTCGTTGGCGATACGAACGTCGTTCAGGATACTGGCGATGATCGCTTTTTTGCGTTGATGCAGCTCGAGAATGTTCTCCTCGATGAACGGGATATTCGCGTCACCGCTAGTGATACAGAACTTGGTGACGTACACCGTCTTTGTCTGTCCGGTTCGATGTGCGCGACCGATGGCCTGGTACTCCAAGGCGGGGTTCCAGTTGGGCGCGGTGATGTAGATCCGGTTGGCGACTTGCAAGTTGATACCTGTGCCCCCAGTGTTGATTTGTACGAGAAACACCCGGACGGATGGGTCGTTGCAAAAGGACTTGACCGCTTTGTCCCGGTCGTTGAGGGACATGCGTCCGTCCAAACGCACGCAATCAAACTCGGTGTTGTTGAGTACGGTTTGGTATATGTCCATTTCCTTTGTGAATTGACAAAACACGATGCTCTTGTCTTCCGCGGGTTGGTCGCGCAAACACGACAGCAACGCTTTCACTTTCGTAGTGTCTTGAGACCACTGGACCATGTTTTTGGGGTCTTTTTTGGCAATTCCGTCAAAATACAACTGAGGGTGGATACAAATCTGTCGGATACGCAACAAATGCTCCAACAAGTCGGTGGTGGTTGTTTTGATTTTCGTCTGAATCATACGGCGCTCTTGATTGAACACCTTGAGATAAATGTTCGCTTCATCGATCGATTGAAAGGGAATGTACTTGACTTGCACGACACACTCGTTCATCTTTAAACTCGGGTTGTACGCCTTGACGTCTTCTTTGGTTCGACGAAGAATCAGGTTGTTTGTAATGCACGACTTTTCACCTTGACACAAGAACTTGGACACGCCGATCCACTGCATGATATTTACATAGTCAATCATTCGATTCATCACGGGAGTTGCGGTAAGCGCCCATCGAATGTTCGTCTTGAGCATGGAGCACGCTTCGTACAGTTTGGACTTGTTGTTCCGCAACATGTGCGCTTCGTCGACGATGATACGATCCCACACTACGTCGTGAACGACCGACGTACCCACTTTGGAATTGCGAAGATTTAACAGGCTTTGTGACATGACATAGACATGCCCCGGTTCGTTTTCGAAGATGGTAATGGTATCCGACGACTTTCGGATCACATGCACGTGTAAAAAAGAGGTGAACTGATTGATTTGAGCCTCCCATTGGTACACGAGACTTTTGGGTAAAATAATCAACGTACGGTTCAAATAGTTTCCCAGCATTGCACCGATAGACAAGATGGTTTTACCCAAACCAACCTCATCCGCAACAATTCCACCAAAAGGCATCTGTTCGTCAAACAACATGAGTGGCTCCTTTTCACGGTCAATCATCCACATTATTCCAGTGGGCTGGTACGGTTCAATCAAGGTGGTGTTCAGACGTTCCCTCACGATATCCATGGTTCGTTTGTTCGTTCGCGTTCCTTGTTATTACCAATGTATTGCCTTTAAGTGGAAAAAATGCGCGTCTACAAAGGAAATAAACAGTCTCGAGACTACGGTTCAAATAATTAAAACCGATAGACCACATGGACAGACCCTCAAATAAAGGCATCTCCTCAAATAAAGGCATCTCCTCAAAGGGACTCCACTGGATTCCATTGTATTCCATAACCGGTGATGTGGTGTTTAGACGTTCTCTCACGATATCCATGATTTTTCTTTAAGTGTATTTTGCTTCTATATTTTCGATAAGTTTCTTGATGTGATGTTCTTCCGAACCACTGGTCGGGTTCCATTCTCGGTCGAACCATTGGGTTGTAGACGAGGTATCACAGAACGAACATTCGCATATATCCGGTTTTTTCAAGGGGTCTTCTTCGGTGTTGTTGTTGTTGTTGATGTCTTCTTCTTCTTCGATATTTTCGTCCTCTTCCACGAACGAGTCTTTTGTAAACGACGACGATTCTGAACAGAGCGTCGAGTACGTGTCGTTCGAACGAAGTTCGTCGTCGTCGTCAGAAGATGAGGACGATAAAGACTCCACACAATCGCTGTCCGGTTCAAAGGTGTGTTCGAACACTCGCACAAACGTAATACGATTGTCCGTAACGATCGGTTCAAATCCTAAACTCGTCCAAGCGACCATAAAGTCCTCTCGGTTTCTGATGGTGTAGTGTTCGCCAATACTCTTTTTGTCTACAGACACCGGTTCCGTGTCATATTCGAATGTACCAATCTCCGTGGTCAATTTGAGTGGGTACACTTCGTACACGGTGTGTAGTTCATCTAATCTGTATTTCCCCGGGCCGATTTCACCAAAGCGTCGTTCGTACTCTTCGAAAAAAGGAAGAAACACGACATCCCCGCATTTGATCTTCATTAAAATATATTTTGAATATATTAAACAATAATGAGCGCGGTCATGGCCGTTGTTTTGTTGATTATAACAGCCGTGATTGGTTATATTTTGTTTGCGACCGGGAAATTATCGTTTGACGACGACAAGAAGAAAGAGCCACCGGTAACGAGTAACGAGTTGGTGGTAGAGAACGACTTGGTGGATCCGAGTCAAGCTCTTGCAGACGGTCAAGTTCTTCCAGAAGGTCAAATTGTTGTAGACGGTCAAATTGTTGCAGATGGTCAGCAAATTGTAGACGGTCAGCAGGTTATAGACGGTCAAATGGTTGTAGACAGTCCAGACGACGACGAAGACGAAGACACCGGTAATAGGGTCATTCTTGTTCCCATAAAAGGATTACCCGAAAGGAAAAAGGGGTTTAACGAAGTCTGCGAGGTACAAGAGGACTGTGGGAGTGGTCTCGATTGTCGCCCAGGAAGTGACAACACGAAACAGTGTCTCCGACGACTCACGATGGCGAACCTTCCGGGTGCGGACACCACAGAAATTCCCGAAACAAATCTAGGTGAAGTAGAGGAAGGGGATCGTTTTTTTATACGCAACCGCAATTACGGTCGATGTATCGGACGCACGGAAGAAAACGAACTCAAACCCTCTCCGGTGGGCTACGGGTGTAAAAAAGAGTACCAACAGCCATGCAACCCGGCCGAGGATGCCCCCGTAGAGGACCAGTGTAGCTACGGGCTGGTCTGCGGACCGGACGAAGACGACGACGACAGAGCGAACAAGTGTTTGTTAAATCCGGAATTGCCACACTACACCAAGGAGAAACTGCCTCGGCAAGAGTGTAAAGTATGGACAATCCCGTGTGATACGAAGGATGAGAACTACCATTGGACGAGTATCGACGTTCCGGGTACAAATAAACAGAAATTTAAGATGGTGGGGACCGACCAGTGCTTGGCGCTTAGGGGCCATACAAGGTCCGACGGAGTATGGGCAAACCACATGTACCTAACGCTTCAGCCGTGTGATGTCGAACCACAAGAGTTTGTCCAGTGGGAAAAGAAGGCTGAGCCTGCGGAAAGTGGCATAGTGAACGGGGAAGTATTCGTACCGGACCCGTATTACAGTATCAAGTCAGCAACCCCAAACAATCAGTGTCTCAATATGATGGGGTGGAATCGTTCAATGCCGAACATAAAACCAAGACGCGACGTGTGCACGCGATCTCGTAAAAATTCGGTGATGCATTTCAATTTTCCGATTATTGATTCGTAAAAACGCGTTAGCTTTTTTTTAAAAGTCAAACTCCTCGTCCGAAATCTTGAGATCCACCCCAATCACAAACGACACATTTTTGTAGGTACGTCCTCCTTTGGCGGGGTACTTCTTGGTACACTTCGCCTCGACTTCCAGGTCGTACTTGGTAAAAGGTGCTCGGTAGAAATCCACGTTTATTTTGGGGCGGGTGATGTTGCTCTCGGAGCAGAACATGTTGAAGCGCTTGAAAAACTCGTCCATCGGGATGTACCGATCCTCCCCAAATTCCACACAGTCGCTGTCGAGAAACGCGAACAGCGCGTTCGACGCAGCCGCCATCAACCGCTGGGTCTCGAGAAAGTAGCCGGGGAGCACGTTCCAGATGTCCTTGGAATGGTACTGTCGCGCGTACTTGAGGTAGAACAGGTTGCATTGTCGCATGATGGCGGAAATCTCACGTTCGAGTTTCTTTCCAAGTAACGGATCCCCTTGCGCGACCTTTTTGTCGAACCGGGTCACCACCACGCGACGTTGAATACTCGAGGCGTTATCGACAAATCCCGGGTTCTCGTTACCACCGAGCATTCCCGGTGCGGTCCAAGTGCATTTCACGGATGGTCTGTGTTTTACATTCACGTTCAAAGTACCCCCGGAGACGATTTCCTGAAACTCTGCCTGGTCGATACCCCAGTCCCGTTTGATCTCGGGCGCGACGAACGCGAACTTGTCGTAGATGTCCGCGAGCCCGAACGTTTTTTGATAATTGTTTCCCATAATCCCCACGTCGGAATGGTCGTAAAACGTGCGAACGATGTTATTGATGGTCGACTTGCCCGTACCGCCCGCGCCGAGCAAAAACGGGATCACCTGCCAATTGTCCATCTCCCCCACCTCGTACAACATACGCCCGAGCAACATCTTGTTAATCTCGATGACGTCCGGTGTCAGGTTCTGGTACACGTATACCGAGTCCAGAACGGGTGTTAAAATGTCACCCGGCGCGAGACCGTCGGCCGTGTATTCAAAGTCGATGTCAAAGTACTTGCACGCGGTGATGTTCTTGTCCAACGCCTTGTAGTCCTCCGAACCGTAAAACAGGAACCGATCGGTATATTCACCAGCCTTTGCTAGATAGATTCCGTTTCTGAACGCGAACACGTGACGGTCCTTGACGAGGGTTGGAAAACGCGGGTCTTTCGTGCGACTGAGATGGTCCGTAATCTGCTTGTCCATTTCTTTCCCGGACGTCAGCATCGTCCAGTTTCCAAAGTTGGTCACCATGTTACAAATCGAGTTGATGACGTCGATAATCGGTTGTTTCTCTTTCCACGCGTGTGTACCGTACCCGTTCACCCTAATCTGTTCGTAACAGTTCTCGTTGACCCGACGGTACTCGTTTCGGTCCATGTGGTCAATCAGCTTGTACAACAGCTTTTGGTACGGCTTGAGGTCGTCGTAGATCACGGGTACAAATTTGAACATCGTGGTGTCAATGTTTGCGTTATAATCGTGCGTGTCTTTTATGCGCTCGTAGTACACATAGTCGAGAACCAACTGTTTCGCGTAGTGAACTTTCTCAAGAAGACGATTGTAGTCCACCAGCGTGGTGACGTTGTCCTTTGTGTCAATCATTCCCCGCGTCTTGAGTTCCGAACCGAGCGCGATCAGGATGGTATTGGTGTTGTCGAACATAGCCTGCACGGTGTCAGAGTCTTTCAAATCATTGAGATTTAACTTGGTCTGAATGATTTGAATGATACACGACTGGTCGACTTCGAAGTTCCATTTGTCGTCGTATTTACGAAGAGCCCCAAGGAGTCCGTCGTTGTCGAGTTGCTTGATAAAGTTAGCCATCTTCTTCTTGTTATTGCTGTTGTTGTTGTACTTATAAACCGTAATGTTCTTTAAGTGATTTTTAAAGTGTTACTAAAAGTGTTACTAAAAGTGTTACTAAAAGTGTTACTAAAAGTGTTACTAAAAGTGTTACTAAAAGTGTTACTAAAAGTGTTACTAAAAGTGTTACTAAAAGTGTTACTAAAAGTGTTACTAAAAGTGT